>Ga0209156_10001487_pt1 | contig 19109 bp, 19 predicted proteins | sample GraSoiAngelo_124_FD_185881 | JGI IMG/M metagenome (GOLD analysis project Ga0209156, IMG submission 185881) | Grasslands soil microbial communities from the Angelo Coastal Reserve, California, USA - 14_0927_05_20cm (SPAdes) (version 2) | ecosystem: Environmental > Terrestrial > Soil > Grasslands...
TCAGTGCCGCCATTGTATGTAGTCGGTTTTGATGGTGGTGGCTTACCACCCGCAGCAGAGTTTTGAAAAAGCAAAAGCGATGCTGATGCGCCCGAAGCGATGCTGAGTGTTAGAAACCTACGCCTTGCGTAGCCGGAACGAGCATCATCCGTAGCACTCATCGGTTTTCTCCTCTCAGCCTGGGTTGCTCGGTGTGATGATTCTTTTGGAGCTGCCGTTCCTCTCGAGGTAAGCCCTGTAAGAGTTTTTCCAAAACGCGGTAAATGCGTAGGTCTCGCCGGGTTCTGCGGTGACGCGTCGTTGAGTCGGCGGTGTACGCCGATAGATCTGTGGAGTCGTGCTTACCGACAAGACATGCTGCCCAGGGGGCAACACCGCATCGTAACTCTCACCAAGCCCCAAATCCGCAACGTGGACTCCGTCGACGAACAAGTTGAGGTACTGGAAAGTACCAAAATTGGCTGCCCTGCTCACAACCAAACGAGCGTCATCCTCAGAACGGGCCGAGGCAGAGTTCGATCTGGCCACTCGCGCCTGAATGGGTGTACTTGCAGCAAAGCTGCAAGCGATTGCAACCATGATTAGTTTACCTGAAACGTGATTTAATATTTTCATACTTCACCTTTCAGCCGGAACTCCATGGCGGCCAGTGCGCAGTCGTGGGATTTTCTTCTGCTGCGGGTGAGGGTACCGGCCTTGCCACTTTTGAGGGGGCTCGGCGAGTAGAACGTCGGGGCGAACAGCCAATCAATCGCATCATAATATCCTCGCCCGAGGCGTACAGATCTGTGCTGTTGTCGCGTCGCTCGGTCGGTCGAAGATCGATGCGGATATCCTTCCTCCTCGCGGCTGGCAGCCTTTAAATTTCTTGCAACGCACCGCCTCCTATTTATGAGATCGGTTCTGCCATACAGCTAGCTTTAGGGAGCATCATAACGAACACGCCAGCTGCCGGCCTTTCGAGGCAGGTCGTCACTCCCCTCCAAGCGACCGCCTGACTCAATTGGTCGTGCAAACGAGGTTGCCATTATCGGGGTTAAGTGCCCAATAGATGCCGCTGTTCTGGCTAAAGCCGGCGAGTCGTCGGCAGCTTAGTGCCACCGACGACTGTCTCCCCCTCAAAACTCGCCTACCTGCGCGACTTGAATTGCCGTGCTCTAGGGTCCAACCGTGATCACTCCAAACAGGCCGTTTGCATAACTGTCCGGGCCCGCTGTAAAGAAGAGTTGGTTGTGCGCACCGCTGTTCGGGAAGGCATCATGGCCAAACTGCAGTGCCCAAATATTGTCCACCTGGCAGAACCGCAAACCTTTGATATGCCCGTCTTCCATCGGGGCTAATCGAGCTTCGGGATGCCCGCAGCAAACCAAGCTCCGCTGGGCGTCACACGGATAAGGAGCACGGGGCTGCCGCACTCGGCCGGCGGCGCCGGCATCAGCACATCGTCAATCCGGAAGTCGCCGTTGGCCGCCAGCGGGACACCCGTAATGTTCGTACTGAATTGGGTGAAGGGCGGCGTGGCTTCACAAATCAGCGTCGCGAACACGCTGGCGTTGCCGTTCGTGCCAATGGTATTGCCTCCGCCCAGCAGCAGGCCTCGGCCGTCGACGCGGATACGCCCGTCGACCTTCACGTCCGCTCTGAAATCGGAGATCACCCAGATTTGACCGGCAGGGTTGACGCCGCGGACAATGTTCCGAATCACGTCAGGGAAGCTGCCGTCAGGGTTGGGGGTACCCGCCACGTTCGCTACAGGAATATCGCCGATGGCTCCCTTGAATCTCACCAGCGTATCATCAGCTATTACCGACGAAGCAAAGGATCCTCCTATGAGGACCATAACAATAGATGCGAACAAACTCTTTTTCATAACTGCATCTCCATTTTTATTTTTGTCTTGGACGATCTCTCTCTAAGCACCGTTTTCGTCGCTTATCTCCCGCGTCCTCCGTGTCTGGCGTGATCCGCTGCCTGTGCCAGCTCATTTAAGACAGCGAAGAACTCCGGCGGTTGACCGATGAACAGTCCGTCGGCGGTAAAGGCGATGACCGTGCCCATGGCCGCGCCGTCGGTCTCGGTCGGACGAATGATCGAGACGATCGGAAACGTGCGATCAAGGAAGATTGTCGGCTCGGGCATGATCAGGTTGGTCTGCAAGATTTCACCGTCGGCATTGAGGTCGGGAAAGGTCACCGATACTCCGGTTACCGGATCAACGGCAGTTAAGGGAGGCGCGTTGCCGGCTTTATCTTGCCAGGTCTGGAAGTGCATAATCTCGGTGCCGCCTATGCTGAGCAGGATTCGCAGCACCTCGTTGTGGGTGACCCGCTGGGCGAGCGCGGCGTAGAGGCTGGTGCCACCTTGCTCGACCCACGCGAAGTGGAAGCCGGCCGTGTTGGCGATCGCTTGTAGGAAATTGGGATCAGTTGTGTCAGCATCGGTTCTGGGAATTGCCGTATGCTGCCCAACCGCCAAAGTTGGGATGGCTTGCGGGAGGGTGTCGCCGAAGTCGGGGTTCAGCGAGTCGCTGCGGTAGCGCGTCCAGAAGCTGGTGTTGACGGTCAGCTGCATCAGGTTCGTGAGCCGTCCGATTTGCTGCGCGCCAGTCGCCTGACTGCTGGGCAGAGTACGAAACTGATCCAGATTGACGGGTTCGGCCCCTTTCGAAGCCAGATAGGCGTTAAGGAACGTGAAATGGCTGATCTCATCGTCGGTGTTATCATGGATATACTGGTCCATGTCCTCATCCAACACTTCCACGGCGGCGGTATAGGCTGGATTTCCGGTCCCTCCGGGGACTTCGCTGTCTTGGATTCCGGCGAGTTCGTTGTATTGCTGCCACAAATCGGTTTCGATGATTTCTGCTGCCGCCAGGAACCGGAGAATGGCCTCGTCGTTCCGGGTGAGACCGCCACTCCCTCTCGCCGTCGGGGCATTGACCAACAGTCCAGCGCCGATGGTTCCTGCTCCGACGGCGAGTGACGTGCCCAGAAAGGAGCGGCGGCTCATAGAACTTCTTAAAGGTTTCGCCCTGTCTTCCAAGTTGTCCTCCCGAGTCTCGACTCTATTCATGGCCGGCTCCTTCACATTGGGATTCGATTTCGAAGTGGTGAATAACGACGCTGTGGATCTGCTGATCGGTTTCATATGGGGACTAGCGACGCCGGTTGTGTCTGCCGCAATAGCGCATTGGAGAGATTTTGTGGTGCCACCTATGAGGTAATGTTCACTCCCTCTTTGGAGGTAAGAGATTAGCCTACGTTCTCCGCTGCTTTTCTCGACATCTCGCTGAGCGCGGCGACCATTTTACTCACGACTTGCTCTGCGTTGCCTACGCTGTGTCGCTGCACGATCCAACCAGGTTCGTTATACGAAAGCCATGTTGTGCCCGCTGTATCTTCCCAGACGAGTGCCACGGGTGTTGCCGTTACTCGGACAGCAGATCCGTCGGCATCCTCTTTCAGGAGACTCGTCTGTAAACTTGTTTGTACGTGATAGTTTGAGATAGTCGGGGGCTCGTTTCTGTCACTTGCATAGTCAGCGTCCGCCCATCAGGGCTTAGAGTGTAATCATTAACTCTGCGCCCGTCTGCTGACGTAAATGTCTGCGCCAAACGCCGGCCTGCTAACTGCATGCTAGCGTTCACCTTTCCTCCGTCAGGACCAACCCAAGCGACAGGTGCACCCTTCGCCGGTGTCCGTAACGGCGGCTGGTTATCCACGGTGACGCTGATTTCATTCGGAGAAGAAGTGATGGCTACCTGGCGGTAAGCGGGGTTCAGTTTCTTGAGGCGCCCTCGAGCGATATCTCGCGTCAGGAAGTTTTGCTTCCCCACCGCGTCCTCGATCACCTCATTCAAATTGTCGCTGTCGGTTTCGTCCAGGATGTAGGTTCCATCTAGGCCGGACTTCTGTGCTGCAGCTAGTGTGCTTGAGCCGAGAATGATCGCACTGCACAGCAGGACCAGGCAAAGTGTCGACACGAAATTAGTCATAGCCATCGAAATTGTGATGGTGCCGCCCAAAGAACCAGGGCGGCACCCATTGTGATCGGATGTTGTCGGTTAACTAGCCGCTGGCTCCGGCAATCCGAGCGACTGCAGTGTGTCAGTCGATAGACTTCCGGTTACGTTTAGCTGATTGGCGATTTGATATTTCGCCACCGCATCACGCGTCGTCGGTCCGAAAATGCCATCGACTGGACCGTTGTAATAGCCCTGCTGGGCAAGCTCCTCCTGGGTAGCTTCGACCGTGGGATCAGCCGCCGGGACACCGTTGTTATAGTAGTCCGTGTTATCGTACGGCTGACTATCCGCATAGTAATCGTATGGGTAGTAGTCGTCGGCGTAGTACGGCAGGTAATCCCATGGATAGAATCCCGGATCTAGTCCAAACCAGAACCCGTCGTCAAAGACGAAGAACCGATTATGGAAGAAATGGGCATGCCGCCGATCCCAGTCGCGGTGCCAATTTGCGTCGTGGCGTTCAGCGATATGGTCCGTCCGCCCGTTCAATCCGCGTTGCGGAAATGTTCGCGACGGACGCGCTGCTGAAGGCATCATACCACGATTGCGGGCGATGCTCGAAGCAGGGCGATTGATTCCCCGGCTTTGTCCCGAAAAGACGTGCTGTCTTGTTCGCGACATACCAATCCGGCCTGAGAAGCGCGGGCCTCTGCCGGAAAAGCGTGGAACCCCACCGCCGAAGCGTCCTGCCGGAAGGCCGAAGCCTACGCCGCCACCACGACCTCCACCGCCGAAGTGGCCCCCGCCTCCGCCTCGTCCACCGCCACCACCGAATCCTCCTCCACCTCCACCGTGACCAGCCGCCCAGGTGGTCGGGCTGAGTGCAAGCAGAGTCAGGCCAATTACGCTAAGTATTCTTTTTGTTTTCATACTGATACGCTCGCGCGGGCCGCACGTCGGTGCTATTGCGCGTCCGCGAGATTCTGCGGTCTCTCTTTGGAGTGAGTGCTCAGCGCACGATGCGCGGGCAAAAGATCGCGAGCGAAAGTGCCAACTACAATCCCCCGTCGAAATCTGCATAAATGCGCGCATCCGTTTCCTCGGACGAAATTGCCAGCGCGAGGATCTCCTGTTCAGACAGGTCTTTGAAATTTTTCGCCATAGATCTCCCCGGTTATGAACTAAGGGGTACGAGTTTCTATTTCTTCGCCACAGCGGGACTGGCCGAAGGCTCAGACGCCGCGGCGACACGAACAACGGCGCCCGTCACAAGTGAGTCAGCAGGATTGACGATAACTCTATCGGACGGAGTAACGCCCCCGACGATTTCGATCGTGGTGCCGAAATCGCGACCGACTTTGACGTCGTGGAGTTCGACGCTGTTATCGGGTTTCACGACTCCGACTTGTAACCCTTGCGCGCGGAACAACAGCGTATTGTTTGGCAAAGTGACGACTTGCCCTAACGAACCCGAAGTCAGACGCACCTGCGCATAGCTTCCCGGCTGAATCTCATTGTTCGGGTTGTCCATGTGAAGCTCGACCAGCAGCGTCCGGGAATTCGGCGTGATCGATTCCGAGGTTGTCGCAACTTTTGCCGGCAACGTCTTGCCCAGATCTGAAAAGACGACATCGATCGATTGCCCGACGCGAATATCGGGAGCGTTCGCTTGCGGGACGCGGAAATAAATACGCAGCGGGTTTGTTTGTTGGATATGGAACATTTCCATATTCGTGTTGTTCGCCATAATCAGGTCGCCCACGTTCGTATTGCGCGCAGTGATGACGCCTGGAAACGGTGCGGTCACGCGTTTAAATGCGACCTCCTGCTCGAGAACCCGAAGGTTGGCGGCAAAGGCCTCTGCATTAGCCTTGGTCGTCTCCTGGTTGGTGGCTGTGTTGTCGGCGTCGAGCTCGGAGACGACGCCTTCGTGCCATAACTTCTGCCATTTGTCGTTCGTAATTTTGGCCAGTTGGGAGCTTCCTTGCGCGAGCGTGGCCTGGGAACGGGCCTGCTCAAGCTGATGGTCAAGATCAGGTGTGTCGACCTCAGCCAGTAGCTGGTCTTGCTCAACGTGTGCCCCGATGTCTACGAGCCAGCTTTTGAGGTACCCGTTAACCCGCGAAAAGATACTCGCTTCCTGCCAGGGTCTGACCTCAGCTGGAAGCATAAGTCCATCGGGAGGCGCACCAGTAGTTGGCGAAACTACCGATACGGTTGGTACTGCCAACTGATTCGTATCCGAGGCGGCTCGGTCACGCAGTGATAATCGCGGCACGAAACCCACCACCAGCGCAGCAAGCAAAACCGCGGCGCCCACTACAGCAATACGACGAAATCCGCGTTGGCCGGTAAAAGAAGCTTCCTTAGATGGAACTGGCCTTCCGATTACCTGTTTGTTTTCCGAGTTAATGTTACCAAGTGTTGTTGTAGTCATAGGATACAATGATGGCTAAGTCGCAGGAGCCGGCGCAGCCAAACCTTGCGACGAACTTGTTTCTTCGGGTTTTAAATTCGACGGTGTGGGAGAAGAGCGGTGCAGAAGGCTGAACACCACCGGCACAAACAGTAATGTGGCAAAGGTCGCGATCATCAGACCGCCAATGACACCGCGGCCGAGCGGCGCGTTCTGCTCACCGCCTTCACCGAGACCGAGTGCCATTGGTAGCATGCCGATAATCATTGCGAGAGCAGTCATCAAGACCGGACGCAAACGAGTGCTGCCGGCTTCCCAGGCCGCACGCACCGGATCTATCCCTTCGGCCAGGCGCTGTCGCGCAAAGGTAACGACTAGGACAGAATTCGCGGTGGCGACACCCATGCACATGATCGCGCCCATCATTGCCGGCACGCTTAGTGTTGTGCTTGTGATATGCAGGCCCAAAATCACGCCAGCGAGCGCTCCAGTAAGCGCGGTTAAAATAATAAATGGATCGAGCCAGCTCTGAAAATTGACAACGAGCAGCATGTAGATCAGTGCCACCGACATCACGAGGCCGATCGCCAAACCGAAGAAGCTCGTGCTCATGGTCAGGGCCTGACCCCGGATCATAATCGAAACACCGCGTGGCAAAGTTTTTTCCGCCTGCGCAATGATCGGTTTAATATCGCTTAAGACACCACCCAGGTCGCGGTTGGCAACTCCACCGTAAATGTCGACAACCGGGATGATGTTGTAGTGCGAGTAAATCGGCTGGCTGGTGATGCGCGAAACTGATGCGAGGTTCGACAAGATCTGGCCGTTGGCTGCGCCTGGCGTCGAAGCGCTTACCGGCACCGATTGAAGCGCCGCAAGCGACTCCAGTCGGTACTCTGGAGCACGGGTATTGACGAGATACTGAACGCCGGTGGTTATGTCGAGCCAGTAGCTCGGCTGGACCTGGCCGCTGCCGCTTAGACTGAGCAGGACTGAAGAAGCTACCTGTTGCTCGGTCAGACCGATGCCGGACGCTTTGGTGCGATCGACGGAGAACTGGAGCCGTTGTAAGTCGTCCGGCTGCTGAATCCGAACGTCAACGGCCCCGCGAACACGACGAATCTTCTCAGCCAGGTCAGCAGCCACCTTTTGATCGGCGGCCAAGTCACGGCCTGTAACCTGAATATCCAGAGGCGCAGGTAACCCGAAGTTGATCGTCTGCGTAGTAATGTCGGCCGGCAGGAAATAGAAGATAACGCCAGGAAACTGCTGGTGAAGGTTAAGCCGCAGCTGCCTTATGTAGCCTGCCGTAGGCCCGTGGTTCTTCTGCAAAGCGACCGTGATGTCCGCATCGGCGGGCCCGCTGACGCCGCTATCGCTGTAAGAGAGATTTATGCCCGATACGGGTAGGCCAATGTTGTCGACAATCCCCTGAAGTTCGCTCGCCGGGATCTGGCGTCTTATCGTGGCTTCCACCTGGTCGACAAGGTTGGCCGTTTCTTCAACACGCGTTCCCGTAGCAGCGCGCACATGCAATCGAAATGTGCCCGCGTCCACTGACGGAAAGAAGTCCTGGCCGAGAAATGGTACAAGAACCCAGGAGCCGGCGCAGAAGGCGAGAAAGGCCACGGCGAAAACCCCACGATGGTTGAGGATTGTGCCTAACAAGCCTCGATAGGAGGAGCGGAATCGATCAAAGCCGCGTTCAAAAGCGTGCTGGAAGGCAACGAACGGCCGCACCCAGAAAGTAACATGTCCATCTTTCTCCGACTTGTGGTTATGGCGTTCGAACCACATTACTAATGTCGGAACCAGGGTGCGGGATAAGACATACGATGCGATGACGGCAAAGACGACTGCCTCCGCGAACGGCACAAACAGATAATGGGCGACTCCGGAAAGAAAGAACATCGGGATAAAAACAATGCAGATACAAAAAGTGGAGACCAAAGCCGGTAGCGCAATTTCGCCTGCGCCCTTGAGAATTGCGTCCTCCAGTTTTTCTCCGAGGCCCATGTGGCGCTCGATGTTCTCGATGGTGACCGTGGCGTCATCGACCAGAATCCCTACGGCCAGCGCAAGCCCGCCAAGTGTCATCAGGTTGATTGTTTGTCCCAAGGCGCTTAGCACCGCGAGCGAGGCAAGAACCGAAAGGGGAATCGAGATCGCGACGACGATGGTGCTTCTCCACGAACCGAGAAAAAGAAGAATCATTAGAGCGGTCAACGCTCCGGCGATCACTCCTTCTCTGACGACGCCGCTGATCGCGGCGCGGACAAAGACTGATTGATCGGAAAATTCTTTCACACGCACGGCGCTGTTGACCGTCTTCAGGACGTTAGCCATCGCCTGTTTTGCTCCGGCGACCACGCTAAGCGTAGAAGCGCTGCCATTTTTTAGAAGGACCATCAGCACGCTGCGAACGCCATCCTGCCTGACGATATTCGTTTGAGGATCGTAGCCGTCACGCACCTGGGCCACGTCCCTAACTCGAATAGTTGCGCCATCGATGGTTTTGATCGGCAGCTCGTTCAGCGAATCGATCCGTAGCGGAAAGGTGTTAACGTCGACCTGATATTGTTTCAGGCCGAGTTTGACTGTGCCGCTGGGGAAGACCAGTGCCTGCGCGTTGACCGCGCTCGTGACGTCGCTCTGCGTCAGATTTTTTTCCTGAAGCTTTCTAAGATCGAGATCGATCGAGACGAGCCGTTGTTTGCCGCCGTAAGGATAAGGAATCGCGATCCCCGGGACGGTAATCAATCCGACACGCAACTGGTTGAGCGCAATGTCGGCTGCTTGTTGTTCGGAAATGCCGTCGCCGCCGACACCATACTGAAGAACGGGGACGTCGGATGCGCTGTACTGAATGATAAGAGGCGGCGTCGTTCCGGGTGGCAGCTGTCGCAAGATAGTTTGTGAAATGGCGGTGATTTGGGCGACTGCTGTTGAAATCGTTACGGTCGGCTGAAAAAATACTTTGATAATGCCGATGCCGTCATAGGAGGTCGATTCGATGTGCTGGATATCATTGACCGTGGTCGTCAGCACGCGTTCTTCGGTGTAAACCATGCGCTGTTCAATGTCCTTGGCGCTCAGACCGGTGAAGTTCCAGATGATGCTGACCACTGGAATATTAATCTCCGGCAAGACGTCGGTCGGTGTCCGCATCAGGACAAAGGGCGTGACTAAGAGTAGTAGCAATGCTGCTACTACAAATGTATAGGGCCGCCCAAGAGCTAAACGGATAATCCACATAATGTGCCTCCGATCTGGTTAAGGACAGAGCAGCTCGCTTCCATGCCCGGAAATTTCGTTCCGCGATCGACAAGTTGCTATTACGCATCGGTGGGATTTTTTCCTAACCCACCTGAACTGATACCAACTCCCTCTTTTGAGAGAACCTTCGAAGGCCTCCGACGCGGCGGACCGCTACAAATAGGCTGTTATAGGCCGTCTCTGTGAGGCGGCGGACATTAGTTAGCGGGCGGAGCCTGCCTTCACTTCGACGCCTGTTTCTTTTTCGAGCGCCTTGATCAAGGCGGAGGCGTTTTCATTTCCAAAGCCGAGGTCAACAGCCGCGGCGAGATTCTTTTCCACAACGCGCAGTGCCGGAATCGGTGACTGCAGACTATTACCAAATTTTTCGATGAGGCCCGCATCCTTGAGCATAAGCTTGAGCGCAAAGCTCGGCGAAAAATCGCGTTTCAAAATATTCTGACCATTGCTCACGAGCAGCGGTGACCGAAAGTCGGCCATCTTCACAACTTCCATCACCGTATTCAGATCAAGCCCGGCTTTTTGCGCCAGCAGCAGTCCTTCCGCGAGAGCTTCCATTTCCAACGCCACGATGAGGTTTCCCACCAACTTCATAGCCGCGGCGTTTCCGTTCTTGCCAAAGTAGTGAATCGTTTGCCCCAAATGCTCCAGGACTGGTTTCACTTTCTCAAAAATTGCCTTGTTGCCCGCGGCCATGATCCAAAGCTTGGCGTCTGCGGATTCTTGTTTGCTGCCAAAGACAGGCGCATCGAGAAAATCAACGCCGCGCTTTGCGTAAGCTTCCTGTTCTTGCAAACTCGTCGCCGGGAGAACCGTGCTCATGTCCATCGCGATCTGGCCCTCCTTGATTCCGCTGAGAATTCCTTCCGCGCCAAAAACAACGTCCTCGACTGCGTGGTCGTTGCTTAAGCTATACATGATTAGATCGACATCGCGGACAGCATCCGCTGGTGTATCGGCTACGCGCGCGCCCTTTCTAGCAAATGGCTCGCATTTTTCAGCGTTCCGATTCCAGACGGTAAGTTTGTAGCCGGCTTCGAGAAGATTCGCGGCCATGCCGCTACCCATGGTCCCGAGACCGAGATAGGAAATTGTCTTTACCATAACAACTGTTCGTTCACGTCATGCACTCCAGACTTGGAAAAGAATGCTGAGCAAAACCAGCATTAGACCGCTCCAGACAAAAACGACTTCCTCGACGCGGTTGTGGCGAGCGACGGGCACGTCGTTCTCGACGTTTGGATCGCGATCGAAGAGTTGGTGTCGCCTCCGGAAAATGAAGACTCCTGCAAGCAAAAATACGATCACGGCGAAAGTGAATCCGACGCGCAGCGTTGCAAGGCCCGCCTGTGCAATCGCCGCTATTAGGAAGGAACTGTTCATTGTCATGCACCTAATCTACCGGTGTTTTCAATCGGTTGCTCCGGGGCATCTGTGGGGTTTTCGGATGCCGCTGAAGAATGGATCGCGAGTCCCTCGCCGGAGGGAGAGCGCACGCGCGCCGGGCTGTGCTCAGACTAATGGCGTTCCGCGGCGAAAAAGGATTCGGATCAGAGCAAACTCAAAGAATCGAGCGCACCACACCGCCGTCGGCGCGCAAAGCCGCGCCGTTCGTAGCCGATGAAAGTGGGCTGGCGACAAACGCAACGAGTGCCGCGACTTCATCTGGAGTAGCGAAACGTCTCAGGAGTGAAGTGGGCCTTGCTGTCGTGAAGAATTCTTTTTCCACTGCGGCAGGCGCCGCGTGTTTGGCTTTGGCCAAATCGTCGATGAATTTTTCCACGCCTTCCGAGCGAGTCGGACCCGCCAGTACCGAATTGACGGTCACCTCTGTTCCCGCGGTGGTTTCGGCCAGGCCGCGGGCGAGCGCCACCTGCATGGTTTTCGTTACGCCGTAATGGATCATTTCCACCGGAATATTTACAGCGGATTCGCTGGAGATAAAAATGATCCGTCCCCAACCGGCAGCTTTCATCCGTGGCAGATAATGACGCGACAGACGAACGCCGCTTAGAAAATTGGTTTCAATGATCGTCAACCATTCTGCGTCGGTGATTTGTTCAAAGTCCTTGACTTCATAAACGCCCAGGTTGTTCACGAGAATATCCACATCGGGATGGCGTTTTGTAGTTTGCGCTGCTGCATCGGCTTTGGACAAATCAAGCGCGAGCCCTTCGAGTTTCGCTGTTGGGACGTTCGCGCGAATGGATGCAATGGCTTCTTTCACACGCGTCTCGGTGCGTCCGTTCACGATCACGCGAGCGCCTTCGGCGGCGAGCGCTTTGGCAACGGCTAGACCGATTCCCGCAGTAGAACCGCTAACAAGAGCGAGTTTGTTTTCTAATTGAAGATTCATAGTTATGGGTTGGCAACCTACCCTTCTCGGGTCACGGCTTATCCCGCGTTCCTTAAGCAGCGGCCAGGAACTCTGGTTCTCGAACGGCCTCTCTTTGGATGAGCGCGCGGCGCAGCTTCGCCAAAGCTATGTTCTGTAGTTGGCGAATACGCTCTCGCGTAACGCCAAAGTCCTTACCGACATCTTCCAAGGTCTTCGGCTCTCCACCATCGAGGCCGAAGCGCTGCGAAATGATTTTTCTCTCTCGGGGATCGAGCACTTCAAGCAGCCCGTCCACTTCGCCGCGCAGATTTTTGTCGCGCAACAATTCAAACGGGGTTTGCGCTTCGTCATCACCGATCACCTCGGCAAACTCCGTCGAGTCATCGTCCGCAATCGGAGCATCGAGCGAAGCCGGACGGATACCGACGCTTTTTAGTCGCGTAATTTTATCGCTGCCGATGCCGATCTCCTCACCAAGTTCTTCGTCAGTCGGTTCGCGGCCGAGTTCGTCGCTCATCTGGAGCGAGACGCGGCGCATTTTCGCAAGCTTGTCGGCGAGATGCACCGGAACTCGGATCGTCTTGCTTTGGTTGGCAAGGGCGCGCTTGATCGATTGTTTGATCCACCACATCGCATAGGTACTCAGCTTCGCGCCTTTGTTAGGGTCGAAGCGCTCGACTGCTTTGGTCAATCCAATGTTACCCTCGGAGATCAAGTCGAGCAGCGGCAGACCAAAATTGGCGTAGTCGCGCGCGATGGTGACAACGAGCCGTAGATTCGCGTTAATCATCCGCTCCCGCGCCGCGGCATCGCCCCTTTTGATTTTCCCTGCGAGCTCGACCTCCTGTTGCGGCGTCAAAAGACGGAACTGCCCAATCTCTTGTAAGTATCTCTTCAATCCAAGATCGCTTTCATTCATGACCGGAACCTACTGGCCCGGGCCAACCGATCGCTATTGCGCAAGCGTGAGATTTTGCGGTGCCACGCAGGAGATGTTGGCGGCTACCTCTTTGGAGATAAAAGATTGTGACCTTGCCAAGGCAAACCGGCAACGAAGATGATTGGTCTATGAAATTATGGGCTTGGGACGAGAACAACCTTCTTTCGATCACACACGCGATTCGGACAGCCGTCGCTGCGACTGTCTCAGTAATTATTGCGCGGCTCGTGCAAATGCCCGAGGCCTATTGGGCCGCGATCGCGACCTTGGTTGTGATGCAATCCACTCTCGGCGCGACGCTGACGCTCTCGGTCGAGCGGATTGTCGCTACCGCAGTGGGTGCATCAGCAGGAGCGCTCGAGGCAAGTTATTTTAGAGCAAATCTGGTCGCGTATGCGGTTGCGATTTTTCTCGTCGGATTACTGTCGTTCGCGTGTCGTTTGGAGAAGACCGCATATCGCTACGCGAGTATTACGCTAACTATCATCGTTCTAATTCCCCGCGCGGCAGCGCCTTGGGCGATCGCTTTGCACAGATTCATTGAAGTTTCAGTTGGAATCATCGTTGCTCTCACGGTTGTGGCGCTGTGGCCAGAACACCAACGGCCTTCACCCGATAGTACCGCCGAATAGGGCGACCGTGGCTATCAGTCCGGCTCAACGAAAGAAATTAACTTTCGCCAGATCGATTATTTCGTCGCCGCGCCCGCTCAGGACAGCGTTGACCATGAATATCCCAAAGCCGGCCGCCTGCACGGAATGCCCCTGCAGTCAGCCGGTGTTCTAGCACGTGATAGTTCGTTTCGTATCCCTCGAAAGAGGTGTTGTCCGCTCTCTCCTGTGAAGCATCGAAAAATCCTTCGACTGCTTCGTGGTGGTTCGGCGCGAGGTTGTCTAGCTTTCCGAAAGCAAATTATCAGAAATGAAAACCAAACAATCTCAGATCAACCCCAAGCGGGCCTTGTCGAGGATTTTCCGGCGTTCCTCGCGGCGTCACGACCCGATGCTCGTGCTGAACATGACCCTCTTTAACTTCACAGACGGATGGAATCGCGCTTTCTCCAGGGAGCAGTACGGACGCTTCTCCGCCTAACAAATTAATACAATCAATGGACTCAGTTCAGCCAGGAATGAACGCTGCCCAACAGTTCGTTGTTGTGAAGGCGCCGCTCGAGCGGGTCTATGAGCAATGGTCGCGTATCGAGGACCTGCCGAAATTCATCCCTCCGCTGCGAGAGGTGCGAAGAATTGATGACACGCATTTTTCTTACACGTGGCACCCCAATGGCGATGACCAGCGCGGGATTTTCCACATCGTGCTTCAAGTTCCTCGTCGCCGAATTGCGTGGCGCACAATGTCGAACGGGTTCATGTCGGGGATGGTCTGCTTTGAGCCGCGTTCTCAAAATGAAACGGAAGTCACTTTGAAAATCCGATCGGTCTTTGATCCGCCAAATCTATCGCGAAGGCTGGCAGAATATCTCGGCAACTTCACGCGGTTGGTCGAGAACGAGGGAGCTGCATCATGAGAAACTTCCCCAGCGAGAAAGCGCTCGTTGCGGCCTACTGGCGAAAACTAGCAGGCCGTGTCCAAGCGGTACATAAGAGCCGTGGCCACCTTTCTGCGAGACGCGCAGCGCATGTGTTGCAAACGCGTGAGGATGGTCGGCGCATTAAACTGAATAACTGAGAAGGAGAAAAGCATATGAACAAGGACCTCGAAAAAGTGAAATTGCTAGCCCGCGACTTGCGCGATGGAAAAGAGTTCCCGCGCAGCCCGCGCACAACATTGGCCGGCTATGTATTGGCAGCACGCGCTGTGGACAAATGCCGTGCTGTGTTAGCAGGCTGGGAAGGCGAATACCACTCCAACTGTCCGCTTGATCAACGCTGGCTAAAATTCGCCGAGATCGATTATGAGGATTTCCGGGCGTTCGTCGCCACCGGTGCGACGGACGACGAGATTACTGCTTGGATAGGCGACCATGCGAAAAAGCGTTCGCGTGCCGAAATCATTGCCTGGAACAATAAAGAACGCGACCTGCACCTGAGCGATTTGCCTCTGGAACTCCAGGAGTACATGGAAGATTACATTCAGCAGTTCATCCCGCGTAACCGAGTGGTGCATCACTGGTTCGACGTTTACGATCTGGAAGAAGAACGGATTTAGATAAGATCGCTCAGCAGCTACAGGAGATTTTCGGTATAGCTCAGATCTTTTGCGCTAATAATCTTTTCGCCCACGCCAACGGCATTTGTTTTACCGAAATTTGCCTGCGTATTGATCGGCGAACAACGCTGGTTGTCCGCCGGTATGCAGAAACAATACGGTTTCATTGTTTTTGAAGAACCCCTTTCGGATCAAATCAATCATTCCCGCTGCGGCGCGGCCGGTGTAGACCGGATCCAGCAAGAGTCCTTCATACTGCGCAAACAACCGGATGGCTTCTCGCTCGCGCTCCGTGACGACGCCGTAGCCCGGGTTGCAGTAATCTGCATTAACCAGAACATCAGACGGCGTGAACTCGATTCGCTCGCCAAGTTTCTCGCTGGTCGCCGACGCTAATTTCGTCACTTCGTTCTTCAACCATTCTTCGGATTCATCAACGCTGATTCCCAGGATTTTGCCGTTGAATCTAAAAATTCGTTGACCCGTCAGCAGACCGGCCTGCGTTCCGCCGGAAGAACTGGCAAATATGATCCAGTCAGCGCTGATGTTCTGATCGAACAGTTCTTTTATCGCGAACGCATATCCGAGAGCACCTGTGGAATTCGATCCGCCGTACGGAACCAGGTAAGGCTTTCTTCGCTCCTTCGTCGCTCGATCGAAGGTTTCCTGCAGAATTCTGTCCCGATCTTTGCGATCGGTGACGTAGACGATCTCCGCTCCGAACAATTGATCGAGCAGCAGATTTCCAGAGGCGTGCTGCGCCTCGGTGCCACTCAACACCAGAATGCATTTAAACCCGAATCGAGCCGCTACAGCCGCAGTTTGACGGCAATGATTCGATTGAATCGCGCCGCCCGTAATCACTGTCTTCGCGCCCTGCTCACGCGCTTCTGCTACGAGAAATTCCAATTTCCGAGTCTTGTTGCCGCCAAAGGCCAGTCCGGTCTGGTCATCGCGCTTAATCAACAAACGCGGTCCGCCCAGCGCCTCAGAAAGGCGCGGAAGTGTTTCGACTGGTGTCGGAAGATGTGCAAAACGCAATCGCGGAACAGCCATCAACAGCGATCTTTCGCCGTACCTTGGAAAGATTCAACCATTGACGAGCACCCTGTGGAATCGCGCTTTGCCGAAAACTGTTAAGATTCAGAACGGCAGCCACCCAATCGGCAGTTCAAAAATGCAAACGAAACCAATTAGTGCGATCAGCCCCAGAACCAGCATCGCGACGATCGGGTGATTGATAGCAAATGCGCCTATTCGAAACGCGGATTCCTTGGACTTCGTCGTGCTGTTATCGGTCAGCGGCCTCCAGGCGTGCGCGGACCTGGAAAGCCCGATGCGAATCGTTCTGACAACTCGCACAACGCGCGGGATAAAGATGTCAACGTCCCGCGTCGATTCATTAGGGCGAGAATGGTTCATCTCCATATTCCCAAAGCGCCCGACTCCATTTGCCCGCCGGTCCTGTGGTTTTTCGTTCCCACCGTTTGAACTATGAGCGCCGGCGATGTCGCCGCCATCGCCCATAAGGGGGATTTTCCAATGCCCCAGGCGGGAGGTTCTCCATCCTATTCGTTCGAGAGAACGTACGCAAAAGTTGGATTATTAGTTCGCATTTCAGGCTGCATGTGCGTTCGCTAACGACGGGACCGCCGTTGTCTCAGACGCGAGTGCGGTTCGCACCAGAGGAGCAACGCGTGTTCCGAGCAGCTCAATCGCGCGCAGCATTTTCGCGTGCGGCAACGCCGCGACGCTCATCTGGAACGTGAGACGAGAAATTCCGCCTAATGACTCGTTTACGCGTAGGATTTTTTCCGTGACGGTTTCCGGATCGCCGACGAGGAGCGCACGGGTCGGTCCGAGCTGGGCATCGAAATGTGCGCGAGTCATTGGTGGCCATCCGCGCTCTCTGCCAATCTCAGTAAAGCTTCGCGCATACCCGGGCAAAAACTCGTCTTCGGCCGTCGTCGAACTGTCGGCGAGGTAGCCTAAAGAATGGATGCCAACCTTGAGCTGATCTGGAGAGTGTCCAGCGCGCAACCCCGCTTCGCGGTAGCGGTCGATCAAGGGCCGAAAGCGGTGTGGCTCGCCTCCGATGATGGCGACCATTAGTGGTAGCCCGAGCATGCCGGCTCGAATAAAGGAGCCCGGTGTGCCTCCGACACCGAGCCAAACCGGTAGCGGATTCTGAAGTGGCCGCGGGTAAACTCCCTGCCCGGTGAGTGCAGCGCGGTGCTGGCCCGACCAGTGCACGTGTGTGTTCTCGCGAATGTTCAGAAGCAGATCGAGTTTCTCGGCGAAGAGCGAATCGTAGTCCTCGAGCTCCAGCCCAAAAAGCGGAAACGCTTCGATGAATGAGCCGCGCCCGGCGACGATCTCCGCTCTTCCGTTCGAAAGCAGATCAAGCGTTGCGAACTCCTGGAACACGCGCACCGGATCGGCCGCGCTCAGGACCGTGACGGCGCTCGTTAATCGTATATTGCGGGTTCGAGCCGCGGCGGCGGCGAGAATCACCGTTGGCGCGGAATCGAGGAACTCGCGCCGGTGGTGTTCACCGATCCCAAACACATCAAGGCCCACCTCGTCAGCAAGCGTGATCGCTTCGAGTAACTCGCTCAAATGTTGTGCTGGATCGACGGCCCGGCCCGACCCGTCAACGGTTGCCGCTACGAAACTATCTACGCCAATTTGCATCGGTGGTGATTCTTGTTCAAGCTGCAACGCGTTGTTGGAAAAGACCGGCGAAAGCGGAGCGGACGCTCAGGAACACGACGATCCACAGCACGGTCACGACGAGAGCCAAGGCAGACCGCTCGGAAGCATCAATGTGTGAATGAGCAGAATGTTGACGATGATCGGAGCGAGCAGCGTCAGCGCGAGTGGAACGTAGCGATTAACCAGGAGCAGGACCGCCGAAATGATTTGGAGCAGAAATATCGGGACCAGATAATGGGAGACAAAGAGCGCCCCGACGAACTGGCCAGCCGTTCCGGACGGCGGAGAGCCGGGAATGAAGTGGAGGAAGCCATTCAATCCGAAGACGAGAAAGATGAGGCCAAGAAGAAAACGGGCGATGACAGTAATGATTTTCATGTTAGTTTCGTTTGTTTGATATACAGTATATTGACATCAATACAATCTGTGTCAAGATAAAATTGGAATGAGGCGGAAAAGAACAACTTCAGGGCAAGACTCCACCGGCGTGCATCTCTGGCTGGTTTTCATGAAAGCCTTTCAAGCGCTTTTCCCGCACGCGGAGGAGAGCATCAAGCGCACAGAACTGGGCGATTCCGATTTCCGCGTCCTGGAAGTCCTCCTGCATAAAGGCCCGCTCCCGGTGAATACCATCGGCCCGAAAGTCTGGCTCACTCCCGGATCCATCAGTGTGGCCGTCGACCGACTGGTTAGAAAAGGGCTCGTTTCGCGCAAGGATCACCCGGACGACCGCCGGGTGCGCCGGGTTGAACTGACACCCAAAGGACGGGCGCTGATTGCTCGCGGATTTCAGGAGCACGCGGGGGCGATGAAAACTGCTGTCAGCGTCCTATCAAAAAATGAGCGACTGACATTGCTGCGGCTTTTGAAGAAACTGGGGAAGCACGCCGCAGCAACCCGTCGATGAGCGTTGGCTAAAATGGGTCGGTATTCTGGTGCGCTCTTTTCGCGATGCCAACCTTCTGATCTAATCAGGTTTTTAAGGCGCCGAGCTGCTGCATAACCGAGAAGAGATTAGCTACACCCCAATGCTCAGTGATCTTGCCGTTGCGCACTCGCATGACATCAACAGTTTCGAAGTGAATTTTTCGACCCGTTGGCGCCACACCGAGAAACATTCCCTGGTGCGTTCCATGATACGTTTTATAGGTCGTCACCAGCTCACCGTCCGCGGCCTGCCAATGGATATCTGCGTAAAAATCGGGGAATGCGGCACGAAGTCTGTGATATAGGTCACGCACGCCATCTTTGTCAGCCTTGGAGTTCGGCTGCGGTGTATGGTCGACGAAGT
>Ga0209156_10001488_pt1 | contig 19106 bp, 17 predicted proteins | sample GraSoiAngelo_124_FD_185881 | JGI IMG/M metagenome (GOLD analysis project Ga0209156, IMG submission 185881) | Grasslands soil microbial communities from the Angelo Coastal Reserve, California, USA - 14_0927_05_20cm (SPAdes) (version 2) | ecosystem: Environmental > Terrestrial > Soil > Grasslands...
CAGCGCCATCGCCGGGCACCTCGACGTGCTCCGCGGCGCGCCCGCCGCGCGCTGCCTCACACCACATCCGGGCGAGCTGGCGCGGATGCTCGGCGTCACGCTCGACGAGGTCCAGCGCGACCGGATCGAGGTCGTGCGCGAGTTCGCGACGCGCCACCGCGTCCACCTGGTGCTGAAGGGCGTCTTCAGCGTGATCGGTGACCCCGACGGCCGCGTCGTCGTGAACCCGACGGGGAACCCGGGCATGGCGAGTGGCGGGACGGGCGACGTCCTCACCGGCGTCCTCGGCGCGCTGCTCGCGCGCGGCCTGGCGCCGGGCGACGCGCTCCAGGCCGCAGTCTTCCTTCACGGGCTCGCGGGCGACCTGGCGGCCGAGCGCGTCGGCGAGGAGTCGCTGGTCGCCCGCGACGTCATCGACGCGTTGCCCGCCGCATTCGGGAGGCTCGCCGACGCCTCCGGCTGAGATCCTGAGCCGGAGCCCCGAGGAGACCGCGGCCGCCGGGGAGCGGCTCGGCCGGACGCTCGGAGCGGGCGACGTCGTGGCGCTGGTCGGCGAGCTCGGGGCGGGGAAGACCTGCTTCATCCAGGGACTCGCCCGCGGGCTCGGCGTGGCCGTGCACGCGACCAGCCCCACCTTCGTCCTGATCAACGAGTACCGGGGGCGGGTGCCCGTCCACCACGTGGACGCCTATCGGACCGGGAGCCTCGCCGAGCTCCAGGATCTCGGGCTCCCCGAGCTCTTCGCGGGCGACGGCGTGACCGTCGTCGAGTGGGCCGACAAGCTCCGGCCGCTCCTACCGCCGGACGCCATCGAGGTGACGATCGAAGGCGTCGGCGACGAGCCGCGCCGCATCACGCTCCGCCGGCCTGGATAGGTGCCGGCTTATCGAGGGGCGCCACGGCTCCGCCGGGGCGTCCCGGGGGGCTTGGGGGCCATTTCGTGGCCCCCATGTTCACAGGCTCCTAGCCGCGGAGGACGGAGAGCAGCAGCCAGCCGAGGACCAGCGTGACGAGCGTGAGCGGCACGCCCACCCTCGCGTACTCGACGAAGCCGATCTCGACGCGCGCGGCCCGGGCGGCCTCCACGACGATGAGGTTCGCGACGCTCCCGAGGATCGTCAGGTTGCCGGCGAGGGTCGAGGCCATCGCGAGGATCAGCCACGTCCGCTCGGGGTCGCCGAGCGACGGCACGAGCGGCTTCAGGAGCAGGAGCGCGGGCACGTTCGAGACGAGGTTCGAGAGCACCGCCGTCACCGACGTGAGGACCCACGGACGCTGGAGGTTCGCCGCCCGCGCCCAGTCGAGCAGAATGTCCACGAACCCGGTGCGCTCGACGCCGGCCGTGACCACGAAGAGCCCCGCGAAGAGGACGAGCAGCTCCCAGCTGATCTCGCGATAGACCTTCTGTGGCTTCACCCGCCGCGTGACGAGCGTGACGGCGGCGCCCGCGATCGCGACGATCGCGATCGGCACGCCGGCGAGGAACGCGGCGAGCATCACCGAGACGGCCGCGACCGTCTTCCACATGAGCGGGTAGTGGACCGCGAGCCGCGCGTCCGGCGGCGCGTCGAGGGGAGCGTGTGGGAGCTGATGGCGGTAGACCGCCCAGACCGTCAGAAACACGGCCAGGAGGCCGGCGCCCGCGACGGGCGCCTCGCGCGCGAGGAACCTCCGGTAGCCGATGCCGGAGAAGCTTCCCACCAGCATGTTCTGCGGATTGCCGGTCAAGGTGGCGACGCTGCCGACGTTCGCCGCCGTCGCGAGCGCGATGAGGTACGGGACTGGCGGCAGGAGGAGCCGGCGCGTGACCGCGAGCACCACCGGCGTCAGGACGAGGCAGACGACGTCGTTCACGAAGAAGGCCGAGAGCACGCCCGAGGCCGCGGTGATCACGCCGAGCAGGGCGAGCGGGGTGCGCGCGTTCCGGATCGCCCAGGCCATAACGAGGCCGAAGAAGCCGGAGAGGCGCAGGTACCCCGTGACGATCATCATGCCGAAGAGAAGCACGAGCGTGTGCGCGTCCACGGAGGCGACGGCCTCGTCCCAGCCGAGCACGCCCGAGACGACCATGGCGGCCGCGCCGATGATCGCGACGCCCGTGCGGTCCACGCGGAAGCCGGGGACCCTGCCGAGGCCGAGGGCGGCGTAGGAACCGACGAAGGCGGCGACGGCGAGCGCTCGGCTCCAGTCGCTGCCCGACATACCGAAAGCATACATGCGCCTCCGGCGGGGCTGGTAGAATCGTCGCGCCATGCGGGGTCTCGTCGGCTACGGCGTCTACGTCCCCTACTCCCGCCTCGACCGGAAGGCGATCGCGGCCGCGCTCGGCGCGCCCGGCGGCGCCGGGACGCGCTCGGTGGCGTCCTACGACGAGGACACGACCTCGCTCGGCGTCGAGGCGGCGCGCGCGGCGCTGCGCGCTGCACCCGTGGCGCGGCCCGACGCGCTCTTCTTCGCCACGTCCCTCCCGGCCTACCTCGACAAGACGAACGCGACGGCGATCCACGCGGCGCTCGGCCTCGACGCGGGGACGCTCGCCTGCGACATGCTCGGCTCCGTGCGCTCGGGCGCGGGCGCCCTGCGCGCGGCGCTCCAGGGCGGCGGCCTCACGCTGGTCGTGCACGCCGACATCCGGACGGGGCTCCCCGGCGGCCCAGACGAGCGCGACGGCGGTGACGGCGCCGCCGCGCTGCTCTGCGCCGACGACTCGCGCGAGCTGCCCGTGCTCGCCGAGCCCGTCGCCCACGCGTCGGCGACCGCCGAGTTCCTCGAGCGCTGGCGCGTTCCCGGCGAGCCCGCGTCGCACCAGTGGGAGGAGCGTTTCGGCGAGCACGCCTACGTGCCGCTCGGCGAGGCCGCGGTGACCGAGGCGCTCAAGCACGCGGGCGTCACCGCGCCCGCGATCCACCACTGGATCATCACGGGGCCGCACACGCGGGCGGCCAAGCGGCTCGCCGCGTCGGTGGGGGCGACGAAGGGGACCGTGACGGACGACCTCGCCGCCGTCGTCGGCAACACGGGCACGGCCCACGCGGCGCTCCTCCTGGCCCAGGCGCTCGACGGCGCCGCGGCCGACCAGCTGATCGCGGTCGTGTCGCTCGCCGACGGCTGCGACGTCACGATCTGGCGGACGACCGCGGCCCTGCCAGGGCGCCGGCCGAAGGCGAGGGCAGGAGCGATCACGGGGGGCGGCCAGGTGAGCTACCAGGCCTTCCTGACGTGGAGGGGGTTCCTTCAGCGTGAGCCCCCGCGGCGGCCCGACCCGGAGCCGCCCGCGGCGCCGCCGTCGCGCCGCGCGGAGGACTGGAAGTTCGCGTTCACGGGGAGCCGCTGCGAGACGTGCGGCGCGCGCCACCTGCCGCCGCAGCGCGTCTGCGTGAAGTGCCACGCGATGGACCGGATGGCGCCCGAGCGGCTCGCCGACGTGCCGGCGACGATCGCGACCTTCACCGTCGACCGGCTCGCGTACTCCCTGTCACCGCCGGTCGTCGCGGCCGTCATCGACTTCGAGGGCGGGGGCCGGTTCCAGTGCGAGCTGACCGACGTGGACCCGGCGGCCGTCAGGATCGGCGACCGGGTCGAGATGACGTTCCGGCGCCTCTTCACGGCCCACGGGGTGCACAATTACTTCTGGAAGGCCCGGCCAGTGCGCCCCCAGGTATGATTCGAAATGCCTGCTTTCGAAATCCCTGCTAAGGTTTGATGATGCAGCCGATTAAGCGTCTTTCCGGCCCGGTGCCAGCCAAGCAAAAGCGGGGCGAGTTCCTTTGGAGCATCCCTCTCAACGAGAAGCCGACGGCCGAATGGATCCAGTTCTTTCGGAATTCCGGTGGGCAGGGAGGCATTATCAATCCGGAGCGTGTCGCCTTCCGGGAGGCGGAACTTGGCTTCGAAAGCGCCGAGACTCACGTCACGTCGTGGGTCCGGCAGATCGACAAGTGGATCACGGCCGCCAACGACGCCACCGCTCAGGCGGAGGAGAAGCGGTGGGCGGACCAGCGCGGTGTCAGCAAGAAGGCGGAAGAACAGGCGCAACAGCTTCGTGACGCCGACAAATATCGCGATCTGTAGCGAGACCTCGGATTAGAAGCCCTTCCGTCTCATGCAACTACGATATGCGGCCTGGTACGTGGCGTTCTTTGCTCCTTCCGCCTTCATGCCGTGGATTTGCGGGTCGGACGACGCGATGACTTGGCCCGTGACGTCTGTGTAGCTCGTCGTGATGGCGCCGCCGCGCGCGCTGTCGGCCCGGACGTGGTCGCGCGTCGTCGGTGACGCACTTCCCATTTTGACCGTTCGGGGCCCTTCTTCGTTGCATGCGGCAAAGTCGGCGGCGGTGGGGACCTGGCCGTCGACCGTCCGCGTGACGGCGAACGAGATGAGAAGAATCAGGGCGAGCACACTCACGACTTTGTACCTGGCCGATCCTTGGCCGTTGTCCTTCACGATCCGGTAGAGGACCCACCCGCTCGCGTCTTGACCCCCGACGCGCTCGGCCCGCTCGAACAAGCTCAGCCGGTTCCCTCGCGGAGTCGCTGGATACTCCGCGAGAGCTGCGTTCCGGCCCAGAAGGAGGGCCGCCGCTGGTAATGGCGCCTCAATACCGTAACGCGCCAAGATCCGCCGCCTCACGTTGTAGAACTCCATGAGCCATCTCATCCCCCACCTCCTCACGGGACTCTGCCGCCCCGAACGCCGCGTACGCCTCTAGCCGCCGCGGTGAAATATCCGTCGAGGCGCTCTCGTCAAGCCACGCTGTGACACGGGCCGCGACCCCGGCGTGCCTCGTCTCCCGTGTCTCGCGAAGACACGCTGACATCTGTCGCCGCCGCAAAGCCGCTGAGAGGCGTCTTGAAGCTCTGCCCCGCACGTTTTACACCGTGTCATCGCCTATCCTCCTCACCTCAGGACTCCACCCCAGCCCCCATCTTCACTGACCGCCAACGGACACGATGAAGTTGATCGTTTCCTCGCGGTACGGCGACGGGATGTACGCGAGCTCGAGCCGGATCTCCTTCAGCTTCTTCGCCTTCAGCGCCTCGGCGGGGAAGTCGACATCGAGCGACTGGCTGGCCTCCTGCCCGGGGTCGAGCCGGTCACTACCGTAGGTGGAGAACTTGAGGGTCGGCTCGGTCCGGGCGTCCTCGAGCTTGATCGGCCGTCCCTGGACGTCGATGTACTGGATCGTCCCTGCGACGAGGCGCACGGTCTGATTCGCCGAGCTATTCTTCAGCACGAGCCTCGCGGTGAGCTTTGCCGCGGAGACGACGCGGCCGGACCCCTGCTCGACCCGCTCCGTGACCTTCATCTCCGTGATGTCGCCGGTGACGATCCCGGCCTTCACCTTCATCGCGGCCGGCGTCACCGTGTACGTCTTGTCATCGATCACCGCTGCCGTCGCTGCCGGCTGCGGCGCGGGGCCGAGGACCATCCAGCCCACCACGGCCACGAGCGCCGCGCCCAGCCCCCACCGCCACCACCGATCAGCTTTCTCCTCGCCAACACTCTCGGTCGGCCAAAACTTGCGCTGAGCGACGATCGGGATGGCCGCCCCGACGAACGCGACAACGGCCACCGCGACGATCCCTGCTCCCGGGAACACCCCGAAGGCCCGGAAGATCCAGCCCCCCGCGATGCCGCCCACGAGACCGAGGATGATGTCCCGCTTGAGCCCGTAGCCTCCGGGTTTCATGACCAACCCGGCCAGCAAGCCTGCCAGTAGTCCCACGAGAACCCACGTCGCGAATATGACGAAACTCATGACTCTTCCCCCTTCGCCCGGTTACCGCCCACCCGCATCACGTTCTCTGCGTCGTTGCACGCACCGCACCTCGTCGCCGCTCGCGCCCGTTGGACGGACGAGGGCTCAGGCCCCTCCGGGCGGCGCGTGCAGCGCCCGCCGGCCTGTCGCCGTTTTCTCGCACCAGGAGGGCCGCGAGCATTTCGATCGCCCGCTGGTCGAGGGCCCGGTCGTCGATCATCACTTGCACGGAGGAACCCGCGAGCCCGCGGACCCGCTCGGCGGCCGCGCTCGAGCAGACGACGACGTCCACGCGCCGCAGCAGGCGACCCAGCGCGGCCCCCTCGGCGGGGCAGGCCCCGACGAGCGCGATGTTCGGCAGGCCGGCGTTCGCGATCGAGTGCTCCAGGTTGTGGGCCGTCTCGACCGTGGTGGAGGCCACGCCTACCCGCGTCCCCGACGGAAACTGGGCCAGGCGGTGGAGGGTCTCGAGATGTGCCTCGGCGAGCAGCGCGATCACCGGAACCCCCTTGCCCTTCAGGAGCTGCTCCACCTGGGGGAGATGACAGAAGCTCGTGACCGCCGCCCGCCAGCGACCGGGGTGCTTCTGGCGCCGCGTGACCGCCGCGAGCTCGCCGAGGAGCACCTTGTCGACGCGGACCGGCAGGTAGGCCTCGAGTTGCCGGGCAAAGAACTCGAGCTCCGGCGGGCTGCACTCCACCAGGAGGACCTCGACGGCCCCGCGAATGGCGGCGGGCCTGATGCCGGCCAGGCTCAGAACGCCCACCGACAGGTCGTCGGCGGTCATCCCGAGGGCCGCGGCCCGGATCACCGTATCCTGCAAGAACGCCTCGCGGAGGTGAGGGGAGGGGCGGGCGGGCACGGCCGGGGCCACGAACACGCCCCTCCCCCGACGCGCCTCCACGTATCCGCTCTGCTTCAGATCCTCGATGACGCGCGCGACCGTATTCGGATTGATGCCGAGGAAGCCGGCCAGCTCCCGGATGCTGGGCAGGGTTTGGTCCGCGGGGACGCCGCCGCTCTCGATGACGTGCTTGAGCTGCTCCGTCAGCTGCCGCCGGATCGGGATCGGGCTGTGCCCATCGATCTTGAGGTTCATGGCGATCATCACACTGTATGCCCGAAATAGTACACTAGATCAATTTCGTCGTAGTGTACTATTTTAGTGGTACACTACGTCCGCTGGAACAACTCCATCAGCCGCGTTCGCCACATCTGGAAGAGGGAGGCATTCGCTATGGCTCAGGCATCCAAGCAGATGAAGCTACGTCCGCTCCACGACCGCGTGTTCGTCAAGCGGCTCGAGCCGCAGGACGACAAGCACGGCCGCATCATCATCCCCGACAGCGCCAAGGAGAAGCCGCAAGAGGGCAAGGTGATCGCCGTGGGCACCGGCAGGGTCAGCGACGACGGCAAGAAGATCCCCCTGGCGCTCAAGGAAGGCGACCGGATCCTCTTCGGGAAGTATTCCGGCAGCGAGGTCAAGCTGGACGGCGAGGAGTTCCTCATCATGAAGGAGGAGGACGTCCTCGGCATCCTCGGCGCGTAAAGCGAGCGGCCCGGCCGCGGTCGACCATATCGAGCACACTCGGGAGGAAGGTACTCATGCCCAAGCAGCTTCTGTTCAACGAGGAAGCCCGCGCGGCGCTCTTGCGCGGGGTCAACATCATGTCGCACGCCGTCAAGGTGACGCTCGGGCCGAAGGGGCGGAACGTCGTCATCGCCAAGAAGTTCGGCAGCCCCACCCTGACCAAGGACGGCGTCACCGTCGCGAAGGAGATCGAGCTCAAGGACCCGTGCGAAAACATGGGCGCGCAGATGCTGAAGGAAGTCGCCTCCAAGACCTCCGACGCCGCGGGTGACGGCACGACGACGGCGACGGTCCTCGCCCAGGCCATCTTCCGCGGGGGTCTCAAGAACGTGACCGCGGGCGCGAACCCGATGGCCCTGAAGCGGGGGATCGAGCGGGCGGTCGACGCGGTGGTGGAGGAGCTGAAGCACATGTCCAAGTCCACCAAGGACAAGAAGGAGATCGCCCAGGTCGCCAGGATCGCCGCCAACAACGACAAGACGATCGGCAACCTGATCGCCGAGGCCATGGAGAAGGTCGGCAAGGACGGCGTCATCACCGTCGAAGAGGCCAAGGCGATGGAGACCACCCTCGACGTGGTCGAGGGGATGCAGTTCGACCGCGGGTACCTCTCGCCCTACTTCGTGACGAACGCGGAGCGGATGGAAGTGGTGCTCGAGGACGCCCTCGTCCTCATCCACGAGAAGAAACTCAGCGTGATGAAGGACATGCTGCCCCTGCTCGAGCAGGTTGCCCGGGCGGGTAAGCCGTTGCTCATCCTCGCCGAGGACCTGGAGGGCGAGGCCTTGGCGACCCTGGTGGTGAACAAGCTGCGCGGGACGCTCGCCTGCTGCGCCGTCAAGGCGCCGGGCTTCGGCGATCGTCGCAAGGCCATGCTCGAGGACATCGCGACCCTGACCGGCGGCAAGGCGATCACGGAAGACCTCGGGATCAAGCTCGAGAATCTCAAGCTCGACGACCTCGGCCGCGCCAAGAAGGTGGTCGTGGACAAGGACAACACCACGATCATCGAGGGCGCCGGTAACACCAAGGAGATTCAGGGCCGCGTCAAGCAGATCCGGGCGCAGATCGAGGAGACGACCTCGGACTACGACCGGGAGAAGCTCCAGGAGCGGCTCGCGAAGCTCGCGGGCGGCGTCGCCGTCATCAAGGTCGGGGCGGCCACCGAGACCGAGATGAAGGAGAAGAAGGCGCGGGTCGAGGACGCCCTCAACGCCACGCGGGCGGCCGTCGAGGAAGGGATCGTGCCCGGCGGCGGCGTGGCGCTGCTGCGCGCGTCGGAGGCCCTCGACAGTCTCAAGCTCTCGGGCGACGAGGGCACCGGCGTCAGCATCGTGCGGCGCGCCCTCGAGGAGCCGATCCGCCAGATCGTCGAGAACGCCGGGCTCGAGGGCTCCGTGGTCGTCGAGAGGGTCAAAGCCATGGTCCCGATCACGCGCGGCTTCGACGCCGAGACCAACGAGTACGTCGATATGCTGCAGGCCGGAATCATCGACCCCACGAAGGTCGAGCGCGTCGCGCTGCAGCATGCGGCCTCGATCGCCTCGTTGCTGCTCACGACCGAAGCGCTCATCACAGACGGGCCCGAGGCCGGGAAGGCTGACCCATCCATGACGCACGGTGGGGAGTACTAGCCTACCCGAGGTGACCCGGCCACAGCGGCTCGGCGGCCGCGTCGTACGCGAAGGCACTCTGCGCGCCTGGAAGGGAGCGCAGGGTGCGCGCGGCCGCACCGCCGTCGCGCTCCTCGAAGGCAGCGGGCGAAAGCAAAGCGATGGCTCGAGTGCGCCTGTGTCATACTCGCGAGGTCTGGTTCGGTCGTAGGTTCGCTGTGGACCCCTCCTCATCAGACCCTGTCTCTGGCGTGCGCTTCCGCTGCTCCAGAGCGTGTATCTCCACTGCGGGAGCTTCATAGGGAGGTGCGCTATGGCGCACAAACTGTTCATCGGAGGCCTGCCGTTCTCGACGTCGAGCGAGCGTCTTCGCGAAGTGTTCGCGCAGGCAGGCGGGGTCGAGTCCGCGACGGTCGTGATGGAGCAAGAGACCGGCCGCTCGCGCGGATTCGGCTTCGTCGAGATGACGACGGCCGAAGATGCGGACGCGGCGGTCAAGAAGTTCAACGGTCAGGAAATGGACGGCCGGACGTTGAAGGTCGAGATCGCCAAGTCCGGGGGCCCGGGCGGCAAGGGCGGCGGGTACCGCAGCAGCGACGGGCGGGGCGGTCGCTACTAGCGTGGAGGAGTGGTGGAGCGAGCTTGACGACGCCGTGCTCGCCTGTCTCCAGGAGCCCGGCGGGATGAGCCCAGGGGAGATCGGCCGCCGGCTCAGCATCTCGGAAGCAGCGGCCGTCTCCGTACTGGGCATGCTCGCGCGAGAAGGCCGTGTCCGCATCGCCCGCGTCGAGGCCGTATGACCCTGGACGTCCTCGTCCAGGGTCCACCGCCAGCGGCAATGGAGGTCATCGGCTTCGCAGTGTCCATCGGCAGCCACTAAGGAGAGGTGCATCCCAATGCAGGTCACGGCATTTTCAACCCCGACGAGTCCCGAATGGCGATGGCGCATCTGCAACTACGCGGGCGAGATGGTCGAAGAGTCGCATGGCGGATTCCCGACGATTGCCGCCGCCGTGGCCACGGGGATGGCGCGGCTCGGTCAGCTGAATCTCGACCAGGTCAAGGATGCTTACCGTTCGATGGCGGTTCGTAGTCAGCGGGTGCCCACGCGCCCCCGGCAATGGTGACGTCTTCTCCCACCGTGGGTCTTGCGTTGCGAGCCGTCGCGATCTTCGGCCGGCGGGCGGCGTGTGGCAGGGAGTCAACCCGCGCAGCGGCTCGGTGGCGTCGGTGATCTGGGTGACTCGCCCGACCGGGCATCAAGCGATTGTCTTCATCGACGTCGATGGGGAATCGCTCAATGCTGACCACGGCGGTGAGGGCTAGGCGTCCCGGGCGACGCGATCTCATGTTCGGATAGCCCTGGTCGATTTTCGGACCCCGCGCGGGCCGGTGGCTTGCTACCACCATGAGACTTCGGTTAGCGTTGGGTTCGGTATGTGCCTTCGGCTCCTTGTGCCTGCGCTGGTGGGGGTGCTCGCCTGCGTTCGAACCTTTGCCTACGCGAGCCCTCCCGACCCGACCTGGATCGGGGGATTCTGGGAAGACGACGACTATGATGACGTGGTCTTTTACACCACGTCGTTCAGCGCAGCCGAGACTGCGCCCCTTCGTGCGCTGCGTCCGTACTGGACTCCGATCTGGATCCTTCCGCTGGAGGCCGAACCGAGTGTCCCTGCCCGGGAAATTCCGCCGCACCACCCGCGAGGTCCCCCGCTCGCCTGAGTCGCTCCAGTAACTTGCCGCCGCCGAACGGCGACCGTTCTGATCACGTGTGGGCTGGTCGCAGTCGGCCGGTAGACGCGCGCTTGCCCTCGAGGCGAGCGACGTCGTCGCATCGATCGCGATTGACCTGACGACACTCACTCGAGTAAGGGGGGGAGCGAGTATGCGCCGAAGCATGACTGTCGATAAGAGGCAGTATCAACCTACTCTCCTCGCTCTGCTGACGTGCGTCGCGATCCTCACGACTCCGCTCGTGGGTCGGGCGCAAACTCCGCCCGCGGCGCCCGGCGGGACGCTGGAGGCTGGGGCTGAGGGTTCGAACACGCAGACGGACAACCGGTGGGAGGTCACGTTGGACGGTCGCCTGGGCTTTCCAACCGGCCGCCTCAGGGTCGGGGAATTTCCTACAGGCAGCCTCAAGGGCGTAGGCGGAGGCTCGCCGGGCTCACTTCTTCGCTTGCGCACCCTCGGGATCAATGAGTCCGAGGCGCTCGAAGGCACTGTCGCGTTTCACGCCACTCCCCGAGACGCCGTGCGCGCCAGCTACCTCTATTACTTCCTGGACGGCCATCTTCGGACGAACGCGGACTTCCCTCGCTTCAGCCTCGCCTACGAGCGCACGTTGCTCGGTCGCCCTTCGGGAGAGGGGCTCATCGGCAGCGCCGGCTTGACGTACGTGAGTCTCAACCCCACGCTCACCGGCCACGGGAAGAGCAACAGTGAGGACTTCTATCGGCAGGAGCTCCCCGTCCCGATCCTGGGACTGCGGTGGGAGCATCCACTCGGGCAGCGCCTCCTGATGCGCGCCTCGGTCGCGGGCGGGGGGCTGCCGCGGGTCGACAGCCTGCGCCGGGAGGGGAGCACGGTCTACCTTCGGCAGAGCCATGCGGACGCGGGGGCCGGCCTCGCCTACCTCCTGGGACCTCACGCGCGGATCGAGCTCGGGTATGACTTCACGTACTTCTTTCAGCGCGAGAAGAGCTCGGAGGACGACAACCTCTTCGAGTTGATCGACAGCGGCGTGCGAGCGCGTTTCACCGTACGCTTCTAACGAGTCGGTCGGCCGCGCGCGGTCAGTTATGTGATAATCGTGACGAGCTGAGCACGTCCAAGGAGGGCGCTGATGGCGAGCAACGGCATCCGTGACCGCGTGGCGATCGTCGGCATGGGCTGCACCCCGTTCGGCGAGCACTGGGACAAGGGCGTCAACGACCTGCTCGTGGATGCCACCAAGGATGCGCTCGCATCGGCCGGGGTCGAGCTGCGCCACATCGACGCGTTCTGGCTCGGCACGCTCTTCTCAGGGCAGTCGGGCCTGACCCTCTCGCGCCCCCTCAAGATCGACTACAAGCCGGTGAGCCGGCTCGAGAACTACTGCGCCACGGGCTCCGAGGCCTTCCGGAACGCCTGCTACGCCGTCGCGTCGGGCGCCTACGACGTCGCGATGGCGATCGGCGTCGAGAAGCTGAAGGACAGCGGCATCTCGGGTCTTCCCGGCATCGCCGCCCCCGGCGACGGCACCAAGGCCGGGCTCACCGCGCCCGCCACGTTCAGCCTGCTAGCACCCGCGTACGGCAAGAAGTTCGGGGTCGACGACGCGACGCTGAAGGACGTCATGACGCGGATCGCGTGGAAGAACCACAAGAACGGCGCCCTGAACCCGCGCGCGCAGTTCAGGAAGGAAGTGCCGAAGGACACGATCGCCTGCTCGCCGCTCGTCGCCGGGCCGCTCGGCATCTTCGACTGCTCGGGCGTCAGCGACGGCTCGGCCGCGGCGATCATCGTCCGCGCCGAGGACGCCCGCCGCTACACCGACCGGCCGCTCTACGTGAAGGCGCTCTCGTTTATCGCCGGCCCCGCCGCCGGCCCGATGGACCCCGACTACGACTACACGACCTTCCCGGAAGTGGTCGCCTCCGCCGTCGACGCGTACGCCCAGGCCGGGATCAAGCACCCGCGCCAGGAGCTCGCGATGGCCGAGGTCCACGACTGCTTCACGCCGACCGAGCTCGTGCTGATGGAGGACCTCGGCTTCGCCACGCGCGGCACCGCGTGGAAGGAGGTACTCGCAGGCACCTTCGACCTCGAGGGCGAGCTGGCGGTGAACCCCGACGGCGGCCTCAAGTCTTTCGGCCATCCGATCGGCGCTTCGGGCCTCCGGATGCTCTTCGAGGCGTGGCTGCAGCTCCGCGGCGAGGCCGGGAAGCGCCAGATCGCCTCGGTCGCGCGCGGGCGGAAGCTCGCCCTCACGCACAATCTCGGCGGGGCGCCGGGGGAATGCGTGTCGTTCGTCAGCGTCGTGGGCTCGGAGCCGAGCGCGTAGCGACCCAGGCTGATCAGACGCCCCAGCCGGGCACCGGCGCGGCTATCGGCGCATCGCCACGGCCACGGCGCGCGCCAGATACTCGAGGTCCAACGGCTTCGCGACATAGTCGACCGCCCCGGCTCTCAGTGTCTCGCGGGCCAGCTCGATGTCTGCGTTGCCGGTCACCATGATGACGGCGAGTGTCGGGTCGATGGCCTGGGCCAGCTGGAGCGCCCGCATGCCGTCCATGTCGGGCCTGCGGATGTCGAGCAGCACGAGATCCGGGCGCGCCGCGACGATGCGGCTGAGCCCCTCGCGGCCGTTCGCCGCACTGTCGACCGCATAGCCATTCCGCTCGAGGAACTCGCGCAAGAGGTCCACGATCTCGCGATCATCATCGACGATCAGAATGCGAGCGAGCGGAGTCATCCCCATTACGATTCTGGCCGGGATCATAGCCGGCTGCGTGCGCAGGGCTTGTGACGGCGCGACAAAGCCGACGGCGCGACCGGATCGAGATGCTCGCGAGACCGACTGCACCAGCGCGGTGCTATTGCACCAACGGTAGTGCACGTCCCGCGGCGACGCTTCGCCCGACGGCCGAGCAGCGAACAGATCGAGAGGCCGGAATACCTCGATATTTGGCCGATCGTGCACGGGCGCCGGCGGCTGGCATCGCCGTTGCTGGGTCCTGCGGGGCTCGGACTGCGTAAGGCAACCTTGCCCAGGCGATGAGATCCCATCTGCAGGCCCTCCGGTCGCGTTGGGTCATCGGTATCCTGAGCGTTGCCCTCCTCTACTACTTCGGCGCCACCCTGGGCCTGCGACTGGCCTTCGAGAAGACGAACGCGTCACCGGTGTGGCCGTCGTCGGGGATCGCGCTGGCCGCAGTGCTGCTGCTGGGATACCGGATCTGGCCCGGCATCGCGCTGGGAGCTCTCCTCGCCAACGTGGTGGGCTTCCTCGCGAATCAGGCCGCCAGCGCGAGCACCGTCCTCGTCGTCTCTGCGGTCATCAGTATCGGGAACACCCTGGAGGCGATGGCAGGGGCGTTCCTGCTTCAACGGTGGGTCGGCGCCGGCAATCCGTTTTACCGGACGCAGGACGGCTTCACGTTCACCGCGGTGGCGTTCCTCGCGTGCTGTGTGAGCCCGAGCGTCGGGACGACCAGCGTCTCGCTGGCCGGCATCGCGCCACCCGCCGCGTACGGAGCGGTCTGGTTCACGTGGTGGCTCGGCGACACGATGGGCGCGCTTCTGGTCACCCCGTTACTGTTGACGTGGGGTGGCGCGCCGCAGACCCGATCGAGCGTCAGCCGGCGCGTCGAGGCAGGGCTGTTGTTCGTGTCGCTGCTGGTCGCAAGTTGGGTGGGGTTCGGCGGGCGGCTCCCGGGCACGGAGGCCCAGTACCCGCTGGCCTTCCTTCCCATTCCATGGCTGGTATGGGCGGCATTTCGCTTCGGTCCCCGCGGGGCGGCGAGCGCGGCGATCCTCACGTCCGCCGTCGCCGTCTGGCACACGGTTCGTGGAGTGGGTCCGTTCGTGCAGAGCAGCGTCAACGAATCCCTGCTGCTGTTGCAGGCCTTCGTGGGCATCGTGGCCGTGACCATCCTGACGATGGCCGCGGCCGTCGCGGAGCGGCGTGACGCGGAGGCGCGGCTCCGAACGGCCCACGATGGGTTGGAAGCGCGGGTCGAGGAACGCACACGAGAGCTGGTGCAGGTCAACGAACAGCTTCGCCAGGCACAGAAGATGGAGGCCATCGGGAGGCTCGCGGGAGGTGTGGCGCATGACTTCAACAACCTGCTGTCGGTCGTCGCCGGCCGCAGCCAGCTCCTCCTCCTCCACCTGGCGCCCCATGATCCTAACCGCCGGGACGTCGAGCTGATCCAGAAGAGCGCCGAGCGCGCCGCGAAGCTGACTCGGCAGCTGCTCGCCTTCAGCCGAAAGCAGGTTCTCGCGCCCAAGGTCGTCGATCTGAGCGCGGTGGTCACCGCGGTCGAGCCATTTCTGAGAAGGCTGCTCGGGGAGGACATCGAGCTCGCCGTCAGGAGCCACGAAGGCCTCGGGCGCGTCAGGGCGGATCCCGGGCAGATCGAGCAAGTCATCCTCAATCTGGCGATCAACGCTCGCGACGCCATGCCGCGCGGCGGACGGCTGACGATCGAGACGACGAACGTCGAGCTGGACGAGACCTATGCCCGCCATCGCGCCGAGGTCCGCCCGGGTCCCCACGTGATGCTCGCGGTGACGGATACCGGGGTCGGGATGGATGCGGCGACGCTCGCCCGACTCTTCGAGCCGTTCTTCACGACGAAGGAGCCCGGCACCGGGACCGGCCTCGGCTTGGCGACCGTCTACGGAATCGTCAAGCAGAGCGGCGGACACGTCGCGGGCTCCAGCGAGGCGGGACACGGCGCAACCTTCAAGGTCTATCTCCCTCGCATCGAGACCGCCCTCGAAGCGCGTAAGGGCGCGCCTGCGGCCATGCCTGCCGCGCGTGGCTCCGAGACGGTGCTCCTGGTGGAGGACGAGCCGGACGTGCGAGAGCTGGCCGAGGACGTTCTCAAGACCTGGGGCTACACCGTACTAAAAGCGGGCGACCCGGTCGAGGCCCTGGGGCTCGCCCGGCGGCACGACGGGCCGATCCACCTCTTGATGACCGACCTGATCATGCCGGGCATGGATGGACGCGGGCTGGCGGACCGTCTCCTCGTCGACCGTCCGGCGCTGAAGCTGCTGTTCATTTCGGGGTACGCCGACGCCCTGATCATCCATCACGAGGGGCTGGACGCTGGCGCGCCCTTTCTCCAGAAGCCCTTCACGCCTGACGCGTTGGTTCGGAGAGTGCGCGACGTCCTGGACAAGCCGCCTGGCAGCCCGGACCCGAGTTCGGGCTGAGGCTCACCCTCCCAAACGTGCCACCGTCGACGCGGTCAGGAGCCGGCGCGCGCCGACATATTGCTCGGCGTACCAGGGTCCGGCGAGGAGGGAGATGCTCACGCGTTTCCCCGACTGTCTGGAGTGGATGAAACGGCCGTCGCCGATGTAGATGCCGTTGTGGCGTAAGTCATCGAAGAACACGAGATCACCGGGTTTGAGCTGGTCCCGCCTCACCGGCGTCCCGTGCGCGTATTGTGCCGCCGCGTTATGGGGCAGGGACAGTCCGACCTTGGCGTACACGTACATGACGAATCCCGAGCAATCGAAGCCGGCGGGACTCGTGCCTCCCCAGGCATACGATGCGCCGAGGTAGCGCCTCGCGGTACGCGTGACACGCTCGCGCGCGGCCGTAACGGTCTCGGGCTTATCGCCCTTGTCGGAACGTGGTGTCGAGGGAAGCTCGACGTCGGGCTTGCCCGCGCGCGAGGGCGGTCCCGCCTTCTCGGCTGCGGGCTTCCCGCTCGCGCACCCACCAAGCGCGAGGCCGAGGACGAGCCCGGCCGCCAGGCCGATACGCAATGGGACCGCGCGCGCTTCCCAGCTCAACACCCCCATCGTACCCGAGGGCCGGCGCTCGCGCCCCCTCGGCCGGCGCGGCCTTCGTGCTGGCCTGCGGTTCAGGAACGCGTCGGCTGCGCGGTCGTCCGGCCCGCGACCGCGCGCACGCGGCGCGGGGCCGCGAGCCAGATCGCGCCGGCCGAGACGGCGCTCGACGCCATCGCGAGCCAGAACGCCAGCTCGTAGCTCCCCATGCGGTCGTGCAGCGCGCCCGCCATCCACGGACCCAGCGCGCCGCCCAGGAGCGAGGCGACCGTCAGCATCCCGACGATGGCGCCGAAGTGGCGCCCCTGGAAGATCTCGGCCGGGACGGCGGCAAAGACCGAGGTGAGGCCGTACCCGAGCACGCCCTGGCCCGCCACCATGAGGTAGAGCAGCGTGCGCGAGGGGAAGTTCTGCATCGCGAGGAGCAGGGCGTAGCAGAGGACGAAGCCGAGGCAGCCGAGCGTCCACACCCACTCGCGGCCGATGCGGTCGGACGCGTGACCGAGGACGATCTGCCCGCCGATGCCGGCGAAGCTCACGAGGCCGAGCGCCCATGCGGCCGTCGCCGGCGCGAAGCCGATCTCGAGCAGGTACTTGGTCTGGTGGACCTGGACGGCGTACCAGGAGTGCATGCCTGCCGCGAAGCCGAGCGCCAGCCACCAGAAGCGCGCCGTTCTCATCGCGCGCGCGAGCGTCCAGTCCACCGCGGCCCACGCGTGATCGACCACGTTGTCGGTGAGCACCGATCCGCCGACGGTAGGCGCCTCATCGCCGTCGGGTCGGAGGCCGAGGTCCTCGGGCCGCCGATACGGCAGGAGGAGATTGAGCGGGATCCCGACGGCCAGCAGGAGGCACGCCAGGGCGCCGCAGGCCCAGCGCCAGCCGTGCGCGTCGATCAGCGCCTGCATCCACGGCAGCAGGACGATCGAGCCGACTCCGACGCCGGCGAAGGCGATGCTCACGGCGAGCCCGCGCCGCCTGACGAACCAGTTGGGCAGGAACATCGCGTGCCCGGTGTAGCCGAGGCACACGGTGCCGCCGCCCACGAGGAGGCCGAGGCTCGCGTAGAGGTGCCACGGCTCGCGCGTGAGGGGCGCCAGCCCGAGCCCGGCGCCGACGAGCACGACGCCGAGCACCATCACCCAGCGAGGCCCGCGCCGGTCCATCAGCCGGCCGAGGAGGGGACCGAGGAAGGCCGAGACGAGGAAGCCGAACGAGAAGGCGCCCGCCGTCACGCCGCGCTCCCAGCCGAACTCGTCGAGGATCGGCGGGAACAGGAGCGAGAATGCCGTTCGCGCGTTCACGCCGATCGCCATCGTGACGAATGCGACGGCGACGACGATCCAGCCGTAGAAGAACGGCTGGCGCCGCGTCACGCGAAGCGCGGCGGCGGCGTGAATCCTCCGAATTCGCGCTCGAGCAGCGCGGCGAACCTGATCGGTGTCCGATCCTCGAGGTACGGGCCGATCGCCTGGAGCCCGATCGGGAGCCCGGCGCGGGTGAGCCCGACAGGGAACGCCGTCGCCGGCTGGCCGGCGAGCGTGGGGATGCCGGGGTAGACGAGCCCGAGGTCGTAGAGGATCGTGCGGCCCCCGACCTCGAGCGTATCGTGGAGCGACTTCGCGTCGGACGGGTATGGCTTCGGCGCGTGGGGGAACGCTGGCGCGTTGAAGTTGGGCGCCAGCAGGACGTCCCATTCGCGAAAGAAGGCGCGCCACGCCGCGCGCGCCTGCTCGCGCTGGCCGAAGTAGCCCACGTACTCGGCGGCCCCCGCCTGGAGCCCGCGGAGCGACGCGCGGCCGAACTCGTCCTCGCGCGTCTTCCACATCTCGACACGCCGGCGCCGCTCCTCCTCGGACACGCGCGCGGACGTCACCGCGGCGAGGAGCGAGCGGTAGAGGGCGTGGTGGCGCCGGTGGTCGCCGAGGCCCTCGGGCTTCCCGCGCTTGAGCGTGACGCCCGCGCGCCCCAGCTGCGACGCCAGCCGCTCGAGCGCCGCGACGATCTCGTCGTCCACCGGGAGCCAGTCGATCGGCGGCAGGACGGCGACGCGGAAGTCGCGGAGGCGCGTGCGCCGCGCCTCGGGCAGCGCCAGGCGCCACGCGACGTCCTCGCCCACCTCCGGTCCCGCGAGGACGTCCAGCAGGAGCTCGAGGTCCTCGGCGCTCCGCGCGAGCGGCCCCTGGACGCCCATCGCGACGCCGGCGTTCGGCGCCGGCGGGTAGGGAAACTGGCCGCTCCGCGGCAGCGCGGTCTCGCTCGGCTTGTGGCCGTAGACGCCGCAGAACGCCGCGGGGACGCGGATCGAGCCGCCGATGTCGCTCCCGACCTCGAGCGCGCTGAGCCCGGCGGCGAGCGCCGCCGCCCCGCCGCCGCTCGAGCCGCCCGGCGAGCGGCCCTGATCCCACGGGTTCACGGTGCGCCCGAAGATCGCGTTGTCCGACTGCCAGTCGGCCAGCAGCGGCGGCACGTTCGTCTTGCCCATCACGACGGCGCCCGCTGCCCGGACGCGCGTCGTCGCGGGCGCGTCGTGCTGGGAGACGAACGCGGACCACTCGGGGACCCCGCATGTGGTGCGGAGCCCCGCGACGTTGATCGACTCCTTCAGCGTCATCGGCAGGCCGAG
>Ga0209156_10001489_pt1 | contig 19095 bp, 16 predicted proteins | sample GraSoiAngelo_124_FD_185881 | JGI IMG/M metagenome (GOLD analysis project Ga0209156, IMG submission 185881) | Grasslands soil microbial communities from the Angelo Coastal Reserve, California, USA - 14_0927_05_20cm (SPAdes) (version 2) | ecosystem: Environmental > Terrestrial > Soil > Grasslands...
CGGAACGATCACCGTCGACAAGCCGCCGCTGCCGTACACGCGCAAGGTCACGGTGGACAGCCTCTCGCCCAAGCTCAGGCGGGTGACGATCGTCGTCACGCCGCTCAACCCGATCTTCAAGCCCGACACGCTCGTGCTGCAGCGCACCAAGCCGGGCAACAACCCGTTCAACAAGAAGCCCTAGCGATGAGCGGTCGCCGTGGCTTCACCCTCGCCGAGCTCGTGGTCGGCATGGTCGTCCTGGGCGTGATCGGGGCGGCGCTCACTCGCCTCTACCTGTCGCAGTCGCGCTTCTACGACCAGCAGGGACAGCTGCGCCGTGCCCGACTGGTGTCGCGCATGGCGATCAATGCCACGCTCTCCGACCTGCGCATGGTCGAAGCGACCGGCGGCCTGGTCTCGGCGACGCCCACCCAGGTGACCATGCGCGTGCCGTACGCGATCGGCGTCGTGTGCGCGAACACGCCGGCACAGACGACGCTGTCCCTCTGGCCGGTCGACTCGACTGTGTTTGCGACCGCCGGCTTCTCCGGGTACGGGTGGCGCGACTCGCTCGGCACCATCGCGTACGTCGAGGCCGGTACGTCGGTCGCGAACGACAATCCCTCACTGTGCGTGGCGGCGAACGTCGTGACGCTTCCGGGGGGGCGGGTCGTCGGCGTGCGGCCGCCGCTCCCGGCGACCTTGCCGGCGGTCACCGCCGTCGGAACGACCGTGTTCCTGATCCAACGGCTGACGTACGAGTTCAAGCCCTCGGTCGCGCTCCCGGGACGGATGGCGCTGTGGCGCACCACCGTGGTGACCGGGCAGGCGGACGAGCTGGTCGCGCCGTTCGATCCGACCGCGAAATTCCGCTTCTTCGTCGCCGGGAGCGACACGGCCCAGGCCGGCCCGCCGAACCCACTGAGCAACATGCGCGGTTTGGAGCTGGGCCTCACGAGCCAGAGCGACCGGGCCCCGGAAGGCGCGGCCGCTCCCCGACAGGCGCAGGTGGTGACGGCGGTGTACTTCAACAACCAGCTCAAATGACCGGACACTCTCACAGTCGGCGCGGCGTTGCGCTGCCGTTGGCACTCCTCGTGGTGGTCGTGCTCACGATCCTGCTCGCCGCGGGCTTTGCCGCGCTGTCGAGCGAGCGGCGCGTGCACGCCAACGACGAAGCGGCGCTGGATGCCTTTACGCTGGCCGAGACGGGGCTCGAGCTGTTCATCGCGAAGCGCGACTCGTTTGGTTTCAAAGCGGCGCCCCCCGCCGTGAGCGAGTCCACGCGCATTACTCTCGGGGGTGGCTACGCCGACGTCATCCTCAGGCGCATCCGCAACGACACGCTGGCGGGGCGCTTCGGCTACGCCATCCGCTCGCACGGCGTCAGCACGGTCGCCGCCCTGTCGGGGACGCCGCAGGCGGAGCGCACGGTCGCGGAGTACGCCGTGTGGCAGACCGGCTCGATGAACGTGCTCGCGGGCTGGAGCAGCCTGAGCGGGCTCCACAAGAACGGCTCTTCGGCCATGGGAAGCGGGGCGGACCAATGCGGCAAACAGCCGGCCGTCGCGGGCGTCGCCGTCCCCGGCAATCCCGGCTACACGCAGAACGGCGGCCAGCTCGCGCCTCAGGGGAGCCCCCCGGTCGACACGGTCGCTCCCACCCCGACCCAGATGGCCGACTCGGTGAAGATCGACTGGGCCGGCCTCGCCGGCGGAACGGCCCTGACGCCCGACATCACGATTCCGCCGGGCGCGTGGCCGTCGTTCTCGAACCCGAGCTACTGGCCCACGATCCTGGTCCAGGGCGACTTCGCGCTGCCCGGCAACGGCCAGGGCACCCTGATCGTCACGGGCAGCCTCACCATCAGCGGCAGCATCACCTGGGATGGCGTGCTGCTCGTCGGCAACAACCTCACGTCCAACGGCGACAATGCGGTGAACGGCGCCACGGTGACCGGGTTGAACGTAAAGCTCGGCGCGACCCTGCCGCAGGGGGATATCGGCAACGGGACCAAGTCGTTCAACTACAATTCGTGCAACATCGCCAAGGCGATGGCGGGGATGGGACAGCTCGTCGGCTATTCCAACGCGTGGGTGGATAACTGGCCGACGTACTAGTCGTAAGTTGTAAGCCTCAAGTCGTAAGCTTGAGACTGACGGCCCGCGACTCTTGAGGCTTACAGCTTGCGGCTTATGACTTGGGGCTGAGTATTCTCCCCATGCCGTCCAAGCCTGCGCTCCGAACCGAGCTGCTCTTCTACCTCTCGTTCCTCGCCGCCGCCGCACTCCTGGTGGGCGTGGCGACCATGCTGGTGGTGAACGTGCTGGCGCCGCAGCGCACCTTCGTGCTGCTCCTGCTGCTGGTCGCCCTCGAGGTGGGCGTGTTCGTCGTGTTCGGCCGCCATCTGGTGAACCGGCTGGTGCTGTGGCCGCTCGACCGCGTCGTGGCCACGGCGGACGCCGTGGCGGACGGCGACCTGGCGCGACGCGCTCCCGACGCCGAGACCAGCGACTTCTCCACCCTCGCCGAGCGTCTCAACCGCATGACCGACCACCTGCTCGACGCCCAGGGCCAGGTGGTGCGCGCGGAGAAGCTCGCGGGCATCGGTCGGCTCGCGGCGGGAATCGCCCACGAAGTGGGTAACCCGCTGGGCGCGCTCGGTACCTACGTCGAGGTGCTGCGGCGGCGGGGCGCGGACGCCGAGGTGATCGCCGGCGTGACGCGCGAGCTCGAGCGCATCGACCGGATCGTGCGCGGGCTGCTGGACTACGCGCGCCCCCACGAGGAGGCGCTGGCCCCGCTCGATCCGGCGGCCGTGGCGCGGGGCGCGTACGGGTTGCTCGAGGCCCAGGGGGCGCTGCGGTCCGCACACTCGACGCTCGAGCTCGAGCCCGGCGTTCCCCGGATTCTCGGCCGGGCCCATCTGCTCGAGCAGGCCATCGTCAACCTGGTCCTGAACGCGGTGGACGCCGCGCCCGACGGCGTCGTGATTTTGGGAGCGCGGCCCTGGGACTACCAGCCACGGCAGCCCGACCCGAAGCGGGGAACGGACCCGAGGCCGGCTCGCTACCCCCGCGCGGCAGAGCGGCGTCCGGCGCGCCCGGAGTTCTCGCCCGGCCAGCCAGGTGCGTTGCTGTTCGTGGCGGACTCGGGGCCGGGCGTGCCGTCCGACGACCGCGACAAGGTCTTCGACCCGTTCTACACCACCAAGTCCGCCGGCCGGGGCACGGGGCTGGGCCTCGCGATCGTGGCCCGTGCCGTGGACGACATGGGCGGCGTCGTGTGGGTGGACCGGGCGCGCGAGGGCGGGGCCGCGTTCAAGATGTTCTTCCCACGCGCGGATCTCACCCTCCGTCCCCGTGCGGTTCCCCCGCTCCACAAGGTGGAGAGGGGCCCAGGGGGTGAGGGATGAGGCGCGTGCTGGTGGTCGACGACGAGCCGGGGCTGCGCCAGTCGTTGGGCCTGCTGCTCAGCGACGCGGGCTACGACGTGGTCGCCGAGGGGAGTGGCGCGCGCGCGCTCGAGCGCGCCCGCGCCGAGCCCTTCGACTTGATCCTGTGCGACGTGCGCATGGCCGACATGGACGGCCTCGCGTTCCTGCGCGCGTACAAGAGCGGCGGCGGGCCCGCGCTCGTGATCATGATGAGCGCCTACGGGGGCGAGGAGGCGGCCCTCGCCGCCATGAAGGAAGGGGCGTACGACTACGTCGCCAAGCCGTTCCGGCCGGACGAGGTGGTGTTGACGCTGCGCAAGGCGGAAGAGCGCGAGCGGCTCGGTCACACCATCGCGACACTAAGAGCACAGCTGGACAGCAGTCCCGCCGCCCGTGCCCTGATAGCCGAAAGCCCGGCGATGCGGCAGGCGCTCGACGTGGTGGCACGCGTGGCCGCGCACCGCACGACGGTGCTCATCACCGGGGAACGCGGCACCGGGAAGGAGGTCATCGCCCAGGCCATCCACCGTGCGGGTCCGCGGGCGGCAGGCCCGTTCGTCGCGGTGAACTGCGCGGCCATTCCGGAGAACCTGCTCGAATCGGAGCTGTTCGGCTCCGTGAAGGGCGCCTTCACGGGCGCCTCCGGCGACCGGCCCGGTCTGTTCGAGCAGGCGGACGGCGGCACGCTGCTGCTGGACGAGATCGGCGAGCTGCCGCTGCCCTTGCAGGCCAAGCTGTTGCGGGTGCTCCAGGAAAGTGAGATCCGGCGGGTGGGCGACCAGAAGACCCGGCGCGTCGACGTCCGGCTCCTCGCCGCCACGGCCAGAGACCTCGCCGCCGAAGCCGCGGGCGGCCGGTTCCGGCACGACTTGTTCGATCGAGTGAACGTCGTGGCCATTCATCTGCCGCCGCTCGCCGAGCGACGCGAGGACATCGTACCGATGGCCAGGCACTTCGCGGCTCAACTGGCGCGCCGGCTGGGCCACAATCTGGGGTTGAGCGAGGCAGCCGTCGCATGGCTGCGCGAGCAACCGTGGCCGGGGAACGTACGGGCACTGGAGCACGCGATCGAGCGGGCGGCGGTGCTGACTGACAAGGAGATCCTCGAGCCGGTGGACTTCGGCCCGCCGGCACACGCCGGGCTTGCGCCCGGGGTCAGCACAAGCCCGACCACAACACTGACCCCGGGGACCCTCCGGGAGGTGGTCGAGGCCGCGGAGCGTCGGGCGATTACGGCTGCCTTGGAGGAGGCGGGCGGCAACCGCCGGGCCGCTGCGAAGCGGCTCGGCGTAAGCCTTAGGACCCTGTTTTATAAGATGGATCGGTACGGCGTCGACTAATGCAGCAAATTGCACTCGTGCAGTGATTTGCAGTGCCAGCCGCCCGATCACCATTCACATAACACCAATGCCTACAGTCACTTAACGCATGGCACAAGATGTGATAGGTTGTCGTCCCGCACGGAGGCTGGTTCATGAGACGCTCGGGTTTTACGACAATCGAGATGGTCATCGTGGTGGTCCTGATCGGGCTCATTGCCGCGATCGGCTTCCCGAAGATCCGCCGCTCGCTCGACAAAGCGAACGTGCGCTCGGCGCGCGCGGCGGTGGGCACGCTCGCCGCCATGGCCCGCTCCGCCGCGATTCAGCGCGGCTGTCCCGGCGTGATCCACTTCCTCGCGACCAACGCCACCGTGTGGGTGACGACCAGCTGCGCGGCGAAGGTGGACACGGTCTCGGGCGTGCAGCAGCTCACGACCCGCTTCAAGGTCACGCTGGTGGCGTCGCGCGACTCGGTGCGCTACGACCCACGCGGCCTCAGTCTGGACAACCTGACCGGCAACACCGTGATCAAGTTCACCGGCAGTGTCGGGTCGAACGTGGACTCGACCGTGATCAATCCGCTCGGCAAGGTGGTGCACTGATGAAACGCGAACAGGGGTTCACGCTGGTCGAGGTGATCATCGCGATTCTCGTGCTCACGGTGGGATTGCTGGGGCTCGTGACCTCGGCGGCGCTCGTGACGCGGATGATCGGCCGGGGACAGCACTCGGCGGTCGCGGCGCAGTACGCGCAACGGCGGCTCGAGATGCTGCGCATCACGGGGTGCAAGGCGCAGGCATCCGGGACCGAGGTCTGGACGCGCGGGGCAACGCCGGTCGATTCCGTCTCCTGGCACTTCACGCGCTGGGACCTGGCCAACCAGACGGCCAAGCACTGGCAAGTCGTGGTGCGGAGCAAGTACCAGACGGCGCTCGGCAAGTGGCGTACCGATAGCACGGAGACGGAGCTCTCATGCCTGTTCTAGCACGCCGAGGGTTCACCCTCATCGAGCTGATGATCGCGGTGGTGCTGCTGGGGCTGGTGTCGGCCGCGGTCTACAAGGTGCTGATCAACAGCCAGCGCGTGTACCTGGCGCAGACACAGACGATCGACCTGCAGCAGAACATCCGGGCGGCGGCGGCGATCCTGCCGGCGGAGTTCCGCGAGCTGGACGCGGCGGACGGCGACCTCAAGGCCATGACCGCCACGTCGGTGCGCATCCGGGCCATGCGGGAGCTGGCGTTCGTGTGCACGGATCCAGTCCTGGGTGGGGGGCTCGGTCAGATCACGCTGACGGTGCGGCAGACGCCTATCTATGGGACCCGGCAGACGTTCTTGAAGGGCGACTCGATCCTGGTGTACTGGGAGGGCAATGCCACGACCCGGGCCGACGACCAGTGGCTGCCCGCGCAGCTGCAACAGGATGCCGTCGCGGGAGTCTGCAACGACAGCCTCGTCGCCACGAATCCGGCGTATCTGTTGACGTTGCAGCCGTCGTGGATCAACGACCCGTCGCTCAACCGGGCGGGCGCGATCACGCGCGGCGCGCCGGTGCGCGGGTTCGACAAGGTCGCCTACGAGCTGTACCAGGCGCCGGCGCCGGACAACAACTGGTACCTGGGGCAGCGCAATCCGGCGGCGGGCGGCACGATCCAGCCGATGATCGGCCCGCTGATCGGCGCGAACGGCGTCACGTTCACTTACCTGGACAGCGTCGGCACCCAGACCGCCGATTCGTCGAAAGTGTCGCAGATCCGGATCGTGCTGCGGGCCCGCACGGCGTCGCCGATCCGCAGTGGCGGGACCGGCGTGCAGGCGTACAAGATCGATAGTGTCGACACCTGGGTGGCGCTGCGGAACAATCCGCGTTGCGGTCCGGGCTCGCTGCCCCCCATCCCGTGCAACTGACGGGCGGGTCACACGTGAACCTCAAGGAGTCGGGTATGAAGCACGTCCTGAAGAACGAGCGCGGCATGGCGCTCGCCATCGCGATCGTCGCGCTCGTCGTCGTGGGCGCGCTCATTGCCGGCGCCCTGTTCTCCGGCACGCAGGAGCAGCGGGTGGCCGAGAACGTGCGCCGGGCCCAGGCGTCGTTCGGCGTGGCCGAGGAAGGGGTGTACGACATCATCCGCAACTGGAGTGTCGATACCATCAGAATGAGGTACGCCGGAATGTATCCGTATCCCGGCTCTCCGGTGTCCCTGAGCCAGTCCGCGATCGCGAAGAAAACGGCGGCGAGCAAGACGGGGAGCTACAACGGGACCATCACGAAGCTGAACGACGGGATGTACCTGGTCGACATGACCGGTCAGGACACGATGAGCCTCGCGGGCCGCATCCGCGGCGGCGGCTCGAGTCAACGGATGGGCCTGATCACGCGCATCCGCCCGCTGGCGCTCAACATCCAGGCGGCCGTCACCTCCGGGGGCACGAACTTCGTGGCCGGTAACGTCAACATCGCCGGCGCCGACAGCGTCCCGGACGGCTGGACCGGCTGCGGGTCCAAGGACTCGACCAAGGCCGGCGTCCGCATGCAGGTGGGCGACAGCATCAGCAAGAGCGGGAACGCCAAGATTACGGGAACTCCGCCCGTCGTGCATGACCCGACGCTCAAGGACAGCTCGTTCTCGATCTATGGCGACGTGACGTTCACCCAGCTCGCCGCCATGGCGAACATCAAGCTGACGGGACAGAACTTCTCCAACGGGATCGGACCGGCGTTCCTGAACGGGCAGTGCGATCTCACGGTACAGACGAACTGGGGGAGCCCGACGGCTCCGACGGGTCCGTGCGGCAATTACTTCCCCATCATCTACATCAACGGGGACGCCACGATCAATGGCCAGGAGGGCCAGGGCATCCTGCTGATCAACGGCGGCTTATCCGTCCAGGGCGGGTTCCAGTTCTACGGCGTCACCATCGTGAAGGGGTCCGTGAAGACCTCGGGTGGTGGTGGCTCCCCGGCCCATTTTTGGGGCGCCTTGATGGCGCAGGACACGGTACAGTTTGCCGACACCGTCAACAACTTCTCCGGTGGCGCCACGATGCTTTACTCTAAGTGCGCTATTCTAAAGGCGTTAGACAAGACCGGCACGGGGTCGATGCTGCGGTCCCGGGCGTGGGTACAGCTGTTTTGAGCGGCCTAACTCTAGGCCAGCAAAGTACTTGTTGGTTCGGCCTCAAGTAGGTTCGAGGCTTGACAGGATAAGGGGCGGGGCTTACTGTAGTTTGCCCTCGCCCTGTCTTGTCTTTAACCCCTAGGCACTTATGGCCCTTTTTGGGTTCTTGGGCGGCAAAAAAACCTCGGTCGGCTTGGACATCGGCTCCGGGATCATCAAGGTGGCCGTCATTGACCATTCCGGCAGCGAGGCGGAGCTGGTCAAGGTGGCCACGACCGAAGTCGCCGCCGACGCCATTGTGGAGGGGGAAGTCATGGACCCCGGGATCGTGGCGGAAGCGATCCGGGGTCTGTTTTCCACGGCTGGGGTCAAGCACAAGTCGGTGGTCACGGCGGTCGGGGGCCGCGACGTGATCGTGAAGAAGATCCAGATGGACCGCATGAAGGAGGGGGACGCCCGGGAGGTGATCCGCTGGGAGGCCGAGCAGCACGTGCCGTTCGACATGGCCAACGTGGAGCTCGACTTTCAGATCCTCGACCCGGACGCCGAGGGGCTGCAGATGAACGTGCTGCTCGTGGCCGCCAAGCGCGAGCTGGTGGAGAGCCGCACGTCGCTCCTGGGTGAGGCGGGGCTCGAGGCGGCGATCATCGACGTGGACGCGTTCGCGATCCACAACGCGTTCGAGTTGAACCATCCCGACGCGATGCAGGGGGTCGTGGGGCTGGTCAACATCGGCCACGAAGTGACCAACGTGAACATTCTGGAGGACGGCGTCCCGGTGCTGACGCGCGACCTGTCGGTGGGCACGCGGCGGTTCCGCGAGGACCTGCAGCGGGAGAAGGGGCTGTCGGCCGAGGACTCCGAGCGGGTCATCCAGGGGCAGACGCAGAGCGCCGACCTGGCGCAGTACGTCGACGCGCGGGGCGAGGAGATCGCGGTGGGAGTGGAGCGGGCGGCCGCGTTCCTCGCGACGGCTTCGCGGTCGGCGGGGGGCCTTGGCCGCGTGTACACGATCGGCGGCGGCGCCCGGGTGCCCGGTCTCAACGAAGCGCTCTCGAACCGGCTGCGCGTGCCGGTGGAGCTCGCGAGCCCGGTGCAACGCCTCAAAGTGCGCGACAGCGTGTTCGAATCGGTCTCGGTGGACGAAGTTGCGCCGCTGCTGATGCTGTCCGTGGGTCTGGCGCTGAGGCGCGCCGCATGATCGAAATCAATCTACTGCCCGGCAAGAAAAAGAAGGCGGCGGGGGCCGGCGCGGGCTTCAGGCTGGCCCTGCCGGACTTCCAGGGGCTCCTGGCCAGCATCAAGAACCCGTGGCTCCTCACGGCGAGCGCGGCGTCCGTGATCGTGGTCGGGGGCGGGCTGCTGCTGTTCATCACGCAGAGCACCCGGCTGCGCGTGCTCGAGTCGCGGCTCGACGCGGTACGGGTCGAGAAGCGGCGCTTCGACGCGGTGATCGCGCAGAAGCGCCAGTCGGAAAAGATCCGCGACTCGCTGGTGTCCCAGATCAACATCATCCGCGGCATCGACGCCGACCGCTATATCTGGCCGCACGTGCTCGACCAGATCACCAAGGCCCTGCCGCCCTACACGTGGCTCACGGGGGTCTCGCCGGCCGCGGGCGGTTCACCCGGGCAGGCGCCGGCCCCGCCGGCGGGTACGAGCCCCGCGGACTCGACCGGCGCGCCGCAGGTGCGCATCTGGATCACGGGCAGCACCGTGGACATCCAGGCGTACACGACCTTCCTGCGCCAGCTCGCCGCGTCGCCGTGGCTCACCGACGTGTCTCCCGCGACGTCGTCGACGGTGATCGAGTCGGACCGGCCGGTGACCGCGTTCAATGTGGCGGTGCGGTACCGGGTCGCGGACTCCGTCTACATCCGCACCGTGCCCGTGTCCCAGGCGGTGAGGTAGCAATGGCCCTGTTGCCGCAGGACAGGCAGAGCCAGGTGATGCTGCTCATCACCATGCTGATGGGCGGACTGGGCTGGGCGTTCTGGAGCTACTGGGAGCAGCCGACCGGCCAGCAGATCGAGGCGACGCGCGTCGAGATCGACAGCCTGCAGCGCATCATCGACCGCGCGAAGGCGGATCTCGCGAGCGGCACCGTGGAAGACCTGCGGCGCAAGGTGGAGCAGTACACGGCGCTGCTCGGCGTGATGCGCCAGCTCGTGCCCGAGAAGAACGAGGTCCCGGCGCTGATCGACGACATCTCGACCAAGGCGAAATTGCGCGGCGTGACGATCGGGCGGCTCGAGCCGCTCGCGGTGGAGGCGGGCGCGCCGTTCGACACCTACAGGTACCGCCTGGAGATCATCGGGCACTACGACCAGCTGGGCGAGTTCCTCTCCGACATCGCGAGCCTGCGGCGCATCATCGTGCCCCAGGACGTGATCCTCAAGCCGGCGCAGGCGCAGGCGCAGCGCTTCATGGCCGATACGCTCGGCGCGCTGCTCGAGGCGCAGTTCGCCATCCGCACCTTCGTGAAGGCGGCAGCCCCGCCGCCCGCTCCGGCCGGCAAGCGACCCGCGGCCAAGCCGGCGGGGGGGGGAAGCGGCCGGTGAGCGCGCGCATCGCGGTCGTCCTGGCCGCGCTCGTCGCCGCCGGACCGCTGGCGGCACAGGCGAAGCCCAAGCCCGCGCCCAGGGCGCCGACCGACAGCGCCAAGGCGGATTCGGCCAAAGTCGACAGCACGGCTGTGGCGCCGGTACTGGTGCGCGAGCAGTTCTCCTACGAGGGCGGCGGGCGCGATCCGTTCCTGTCGCTGCTCAAGTCGGGTGACATCCGGCCCCTGCTCTCCGACCTGAAGCTGGTCGGGATCTACTACGACGGGCGCTTCATCGCGCGCAGCGTCGCGGTGCTGCGCGACGTGACCAACAACAAGATCTACCGGGTGAAGCCCGGCGACATCATCGGGCGCCTCAAGGTCACCACGATCCGCCCGCGCGAAATCGTGTTTACGGTGCAGGAGTTCGGTTTCGAGCGGCAGGAGAGTCTGCAGCTCGCCAAGCAGGAGGTAACGCCATGAAGTACATCGCAGCCCTTGTCCCGTTCCTGCTTGGGCTGACCCCGGGCGCAAGCCCGGGGATGACCGGAGCGGAGTTGCGGGACGGCGAGGTAAAGGCCGTCAGCGTGCTCCCCGCGGCGCGCAGCGTGGAGGTCGTGATCGATCTCCAGGGCGCGGTCGAGGTGCAGGACTTCACGTTGGCCGGTCCGGCCCGCTTGGTGATCGACCTGCAGGGCGCCCGGCTCGTCGCGCCCGCCGTGCTGTACGACGGCCAGAATCGGGGGGGCATCAAGAACCTCCGCTACGCGCAGTTCCGTCCCGGCGTCGTGCGGGTGGTGATCGATCTCGACGTGCTCAAGGACTACCAGATCGAGCGGCGCGCGGGGCAGGTGCGCGTGAAAATCGGTACCGAGCGGACGACATTCGCCGCGTGGTCGAGCCAGGACTTGGCGTCCCGTAACCCCGGACTTGCGTCCGGGGTCAGCGTGCCCGGGGGTAAGCCTGACCCCGGGCGCCAGCCCGGGGTCCACGGGGGTGAGGCCGCCCGTGTGGCGGCCCCCGCGGCGAGCGGGGCCGAGCTCTCGATCGACGCCTACCTCGCGGCCCATGCGCGCGAGAGCGACCAGTCGCAGGCGCCCCGCATCACGGTCACGTGGGACAACGCGGACTTCCGCGAAGTGGTCGCGGGATTCGCGGCGTTCAGCGGTCGCACCATCATCATCTCCAAGGACGTGAGCGGGAAAGTCAGCGCGGAGATCAAGAACCAGCCGTGGGATCTCGCGTTCGCTGCCGTGCTCGAGTCGCAGGCGCTCGCCGCCACCACCCTCGAGGGCGGGATCATCCAGGTCATCGACAAGAAAGACCTGGCGCGCGCCGACTCGACCGTGCCGGTGGAGACACGCCTGGTGCGCATCAATTACGCCCGCGCCTCGGCGATGGTCGCGTCCATCCAGTCGATCCTCACGAAGCGCGGCGCCGTGGTCGCCGACTCGACCAACAACGCCCTCGTGATCACCGAGATCTCGAGTCGCATCAATCGGGTCGAGGATTTCGTCAAGGGCCTCGACGTCCGCACGCCGCAGGTGTCGATCCAGGCGAAGATCATCTTCGTGGACCGCACCGACGTGGAGAACCTCGGCATCAAGTACGATCTCGGCTCCCAGACCCAGTTCTTCAACCGGCTCATCCAGCGGCCCGATCCGCGGACCGCGAAGGCCGTCGACACCAACGGTGACGGGGTGCCGGACGCGTTCGTGCCGCAGGACAACTTCGCGCCCGACCAGGTGATCGTCGACCTGGGCGGCAACTCCCTCTCGGCCATCGGCAACGCCTCGCAGGAGGTGGTCAACCCCGCGCTCAACCTGATTTTCTCGACGGCCGTCGGCAACTTCAATCTGACCACGTTCCTGCAGGCCCTGCAGCGCGTCGAGCTGTCCGACCTGCAAGCCGAGCCCACGATCACCACGCTCGACAACCGGCCGGCCGAGATCCTGGTGGGCGACCGCGTGCCCATCCGTGTGATCGACGCGAGCGCGGCGACGGGCACCACCAACGCCGTCCCCCGCGCGACCGTCCGGTTCGAGCAGACGGGCATCAACCTCAAGGTCACGCCGCACGTGACGGCGAACCGCCAGGTGCTCATGGAAGTGCATGCCGAGAACTCCGCCGTGAAGCCCGCGTCGGTGGACATCGGCTTCACGTTCCAGACGCAGCAGGCCGACAACCAGATTCTCGTCAACGACGGCGAGACGGCGGTCATCGGCGGCCTCACGGTGACCTCGGTCACGGTAACGAAGAGCGGAATTCCGTTCCTTGTAGACCTGCCCCTGCTCGGGAAGCTGTTCGGCTTCTCGGAAGAGCAGGAGCAGCGGCGCGATCTCCTGATTCTCATCACGCCACACATCATCGACGACCTGGTGACGCCCAGCACCGGGAAGTAACCGGGAGCGATTATGCGGCAGGTTCGAGGGATTCGGGGCTGGTGCGGGATGGTCGCGCTCGTCAGCGGCCTCTGGGCATGCGAGACCGCCCGGAACCCGGGCGGCGTGCAGCGGGATCTCATCCCGCCGATCATCACGCTCACGAGTCCGGGCACCAGTGTGCCCGACACGCAGGCGATCGCCGGCGGCCTGCACTTCACCGTCGACGCATCCGACAACCTCGGCCTCAAGGACATCCAGCTCACCTACAGCGGTGGCTACCTGGCGCAGACCGACACCCTGTTCAACACGACGGTGACGAGCGTCACGATCGGCAAGACCATTACGTTCCCGGCGAACTCCGGTGCGGGTGGATTGATCACGATCACCGGGACCGCGACCGACGGTGCGGGCAACTCCGCGTCCTCGACGATCACGATCTTTCTTTCGAACGTGCAGGCGCTCACCGTCACCCTGCTGGCGCCCGTCCCCCCCGCCGTCGCGGCCTCGGGTAAGAACATCCCCGTGCAGGTGGAGGCGCGCCAGCTCGGCGGCATCGCGACCGTCGGGTTCATCATCACGCCGCGCAACGCCGTCGTCGACCCCACCACGCCGCCCACGGACTCGCTCGTGTTCACGCCGCCCGCGCGCCAGCCGCCGGACACGATCTACTCGGACACGCTGACGGTCCAGAGCGGCTTCACCTCCTTTACCGTAACCGGATTCGCGGTGGACGCGGGCGGGCGCCGGGCGCTCTCGCCCCCCGTCACCGTGACGGTGCAGACGCCCGGGAACGACGTCACGCCGCCGGCCGTCTCACATTCGATCTCGTCGCGCGTCGAGGTGAACGACAACGTCACGGTCCACGCCACCGATCCGAGCGGCATCTCCTGGATCGGGTTCCGGGTGGACACGGCGCTGAACGCCGCCCCACCGTTCACGGGGATCGTCGCGCTCAAGGTCGACACGGTGAACGTCAGCGCGGGGAATCTCACCACCGTGGATTCGACGTTCGCGCTGGCACTTCCGCTGGGCGACAGTGCGCTCCCGAAGAGCGTGGTGGTGCGCGGCTACGCATGCGACCTCGCCACCGCCCGCAACTGCGCCTACTCGCAGACGAGCACCGTGATCACCGGGACGGCGGCACGCCCCCGCGCGCTGGGCATCGGGGCGTTGTCGGGCGCGGGCGTGGACACCGTCGTCGTCGTGGCGGGCATCACGCGCCCGCTGCCCCTGGGCGGGCACATCGCCGACGCGATCTACAACACCAACCGGCGCGAGCTGTACCTCACCAACGACGTGTTGGGCCGGGTCGAAGTGTTCGACGTCGCGAGCAAGACGTTCTCCCCCTCGGGTATCGTAACCGCCGGCCCCGTGCCGTGGGGCATCGCGCTCTGGCCCGACAACACGCTCGGCCGCTACAGCAACGACACGATCGTCGTGGCGGACGCTGGGGGCACCGAGCTCTCGATCCTGAGTGCGGGCACCCGGCTGCTGCTGTGGCGCCAGGCGCTGCCCAACTTCTTGATCGAGAAGTACTCGATCGTGCAAAACCCCTTCATCCGCGCCGAAATCACTGTGCACGACGTCTCGGACCGGCCGCAGTACGTGGGGACCGTGTGTCGCGCGACGACGGGGTCGGCCACCGGTGCATGTGCCTCGGACTCGATCTACGCGATCTACTCGACGACGCCGACGCCGAGCAGCACGTCGCCCTTCAGCGGCCGGGCGACGTTGCGGATGGAAAAGCTCATCAATACAAACAATCCGAGCCAGCTCTTCGGCCACCTGTTCTGGGAACTGGGCGACCTGGGCGCGAACGTCACGGGCGACACGCTTCGGATCGTGATGCTTCGGCCGAGCCTGGGAGTGAGCCAGGTGGTGCTCACGGCGTGCAAAGCGGTCACGGTCGATATGCCGTCGTTCGGCCTGGGTGACCAGACGTTCGTGCGAAACACCGGTGACTTCACCCATGCGTTCGTGGGAGAGGGTGGTACCATCGCCGCGTCGTTCGCCCGGGTGTTCGCCTACTCGGCGAAAGACTCGTTGCGAACGCGGGCGGACAGCTGCAACATGGCACCCGCTCCAACCCTCATCCCCGAGGCGGGCACCGACGATCAGGACTTCGGCATGTCCCCCGGCACGCACGTGAGCGACTTCATCAGCAACACCGGCGTCCACGTCGTCGCGGTGGCGACCAACTTCAACGGCCTCACCAATCTGGTGCGTGCGGGGACCGACTCGATCTATTACCTCGACCAGGGGCTGCGCCTGTCGGGCACGTCGTCGGTCGGGGCGGGCACGCCCGGGATGGATATGAATTACAATCATGCCTTCGACCCCGGCGCCGGGTGCACACCTCCGCCGACCGGGACGTGCGGGGGTGGCTCGGGCAACCTCGGCGAGCGCATGGTGTTCGCCGCGTCGCCCGACACGAGCATCGTGGCATTCGACACGTATTTCTTCAACCAGCAGAAGAGCATCAAGATTCGGGATCCCATCATCGGCCCGCTGCGGGTGGCCAAGGACAGCGTGGCCGGCCAGCCGGCGACCCAACTGCTGTTCGGGATCACCGCGCGCGGACTGGTGGTGGTCACGCTGCCGACCATCACGAACATCAACGCCCAGGCGCCTCCGGTGCGGCGGTGAGTGCCCTTCACCCCCCGACCCCCTCGAAATCCCGAGAGCCCGGCCCGGAGTCGGGCTCGCGTGTTATTATCGACACCTATGACCTTCCGGTTCACCACCGCCGGTGAGTCGCACGGGCGCGGCCTGGTGGGAATCCTCGAAGGGATCCCCGCGGGGTTGCCCGTGTCGGCCGAGCGGATCAACGCCGAGCTGAAGCGGCGCATGGGCGGCTACGGCCGCGGCGCCCGCATGAAGATCGAGTCCGACCAGATCGAATGGCTCGCCGGCGTGCGCGCGGGCGAGACGCTGGGCTCGCCCATCGCGATGCTGGTGTGGAACCGCGACTGGGAGCACTGGCAGGACGTCATGGCCGCCGAGGCCGACGCGCCCGGTGCCGAGCGACGGCGTCAGGTCACGCGCCCCCGCCCCGGCCACGCCGATCTCGCGGGCTCGCTCAAATACGACCGCCGCGACGCGCGCGACATCCTGGAGCGGGCCAGCGCGCGCGAGACGGTGGCCCGGGTCGCCTGCGGCGCGGTCTGCAAGCTGCTGCTGGAACAGTTCGGCATCGAGATCGGTTCGCATGTCGTGGAACTGGGTGGGGTCAGGGCCGGTGTAGGGGCGGAGCATGGCAAGGTAGGGGCGCAGCATGCTGCGCCCCTACAGGTCCCGCAGTCCCTGAACGCCGCCGCCGATGCGAGCCCCGTGCGGTGCTTGGATCCGGACGCGGAGCGAGAGATGATCGCCCGCATCGACGCGGCAAAAGCAGCAGGCGACACGCTGGGCGGCGTGGTCGAAGTGATCGCCCTCGGCCTCCCGGTGGGGCTCGGCTCGCACGTCTCCTGGGACGCGAAGCTCGACGGTCGCCTGGCTCAGGCCCTCATGTCCATCCCCGCGGTGAAAGGCGTGGAGCTCGGCCTGGGTTTCGAGGCGGCGCGCCGCAAGGGCTCCGAGGTGCACGACGAAATCCTCCCCGGCTTGAGCCGGGCCACCAACCGGGCGGGCGGCACGGAGGGCGGGATGACCACGGGCGAGCCGCTCGTCGCCCGCGTCGCCATGAAGCCGATCTCGACGCTCATGTCGCCGCTGCGCACCGTCGACCTGAAGACGGGCGGACCGGCGCAGGCGCAGTCCGAGCGCTCGGACGTGACCGCCGTGCCCGCTATGGGGGTCATTGCCGAAGCGATGGTGTCGCTGGTGCTCGCCCGGGCGCTGCTCGAAAAGTTCGGCGGCGACGCGCTCAGTGAGACCAAGCGCAACTTCGAGGGGTATCTCGCGCAGGTGCGCGCGAGGACCCCGACGGAGTCCCCCGTTCCCCCTCGCCGCATGGCGGAGCGGGGGTCAGGGGGTGAGGCGTGAAGCGGCACGTCGTGCTGATCGGGCTGCCGGGATCGGGCAAGACCACAGTGGGCCGGCTGGTGGCGGAGCAGCTGCACGCGGAATTCGTGGACATCGACGCGATCATCGAGCGGCGCGAGGGGCGACCGATCGGCCTGATCTTCGCGGAGAAGGGCGAAGCGGCGTTTCGCGACATGGAGCGCAAGGAAATGGAGGCCGCGCTCGCGGGCGAGGCGGCGGTGATCGCGCCGGGCGGCGGCTGGGCGGCGCAGCCCGGCGCGATCGAGGGCGCGAAACCGCACGCGCTCGTGGTCTACCTGAGCGCGCGGCCCGAGAACGCGGCGCAGCGCGCCGCACCCGAGGGAACCCGCCCGTTGTTATCAGGAGACGATCCCGTGGCGCGCATGCGGCTGCTGCAGAAGGAGCGCGAGCCGTTCTACCGCGGTGCGCACGCACAGGTCGACACCGAGCGCAAAGCGCCACCGCAGATTGCGACCGAGGTCGTCAGGCTTGCGCAATCGAGTGCAGGATGGTAAAGATGCGCTCTCGTGTCGTTTGACGAAGGATTGATACGTGGCTGGTAAGAACGAAGCGGTGAAACGGAAGAAGGCCGAGGTCAGGCTGGCTACTGACCCCGGGCGTAAGCCCGGGGATGACGGAGGCACGGAAACCGCCGTGGCCGTGGCTCCGAAGAAGCGGGTACGGAAGCCCAAAGCGTCCGCCGCCGAGGGCGGGAAGGGTGCGCTCGTCATCGTCGAGTCGCCCACCAAGGCGAAGACGATCGGGAAGTACCTGGGCTCGGGCTACACCGTGAAGGCAACCGTGGGGCACCTGCGCGACTTGCCGCAGCGCAAGCTGGGCGTGGACGTGGAAAACGGGTTCACGCCCGAATACGTCACCATCAAGGAGAAGGCGAAGACCCTCGCCGAGATCAAGAAGGCGGCCAAGGCGTCCGAGCGCGTCCTGCTCGCCACCGATCCGGACCGCGAGGGCGAGGCGATCGCGTGGCACGTCGCCAGCCAGCTCGGCAACGGGGGCAAGGTGCGGCGCGTGCTGTTCCACGAGATCACCAAGGATGCCGTCGCCCACGCCCTCGCCAACCCCCTCGACATCGACCAGCGCAAGGTGGACGCGCAGCAGGCGCGGCGCGTGCTCGACCGCCTGGTGGGCTACAAGACGTCGCCGCTCCTCTGGAAGAGCATCAAGACCGGCCTCTCGGCGGGTCGGGTGCAGACCGTCGCGCTGCGGCTGATCTGCGAGCGCGAGGGGGAGATCCGCAAGTTCGTGCCGCAGGAGTACTGGACCGTCGAGGCCGATCTCGAGAAGGACGGCCAGGAGTTCCAGGCCCGGCTGCACAAGCTCGACGGCAAGAAGCCCGAGATCAAGGACGAAGCGACCGCGCGCGCGATCGTAGCGGACGCGCTCAAAATCCCGTTCAAAGTAACAGCGGTCGAGACGGGCGAGCGCCGCCGCGCGGCGCCGCCGCCGTTCCGGACCAGCACGCTGCAGCAGGAAGCCGCCAAACAGCTGGGCTTCTCGGCCGCGGTCACGATGCGCCTCGCCCAGCAGCTGTACGAGGGGATCGAAGTCGGGGAAGAGGGCCCGGTGGGCCTCATCACCTACATGCGGACCGACTCGGTGCGCGTGGCGGACTCGGCCATCGCCCAGGCGCGCGAGTACATCGGCAGAGAATACGGCAAGCGCTACCTGCCCGACGCCCCCGTGCTGCACAAGGGAGGGAAGAGCAGCACGCGCGTGCAGGACGCCCACGAGGCGATCCGCCCCACCGACGTGCTGCGGCGCCCGGACGACCTGAAGCAGCACCTCGACTCGCGGCAGTTCAAGCTGTACCAGCTGATCTGGCGCCGGTTCCTCGCGTCGCAGATGACGGCGGCGGTGTTCGAGACCACCAAGGTCGATTTCGACCTGGCGGGGGGCCGCTACGTATTCCGGGCCACCGGGTCGCGGGTGCTGTTCGACGGCTACCACGTGCTGTATCACGAAGCGCACGAGCCCGAGGAAGGGAAGACGCTCGAGGACCTGCCGCCGATTCCGCCGCTCGCGCAGGGCGACGTGGTCACGGTCAAGCAGATCACGCCGAACCAGCACTTCACCGAGCCGCCGCCGCGCTACAGCGAGGCGAGCCTGGTGAAGGAGCTCGAGCGCCTGGGGATCGGCCGCCCTTCGACGTATGCGAGCATCATCTCCACTCTCAAGATGCGCTGGTACGCCACCGCCAAGGACCGCCGGTTCGCGCCGACGCCGTTGGGGGAGACGGTGTGGCAGGTGATGAAGCGCTCGTTCCCCGACGTGTTCAACGTGGGCTTCACGGCTCAGATGGAAGACG
>Ga0209156_10001492_pt1 | contig 19066 bp, 19 predicted proteins | sample GraSoiAngelo_124_FD_185881 | JGI IMG/M metagenome (GOLD analysis project Ga0209156, IMG submission 185881) | Grasslands soil microbial communities from the Angelo Coastal Reserve, California, USA - 14_0927_05_20cm (SPAdes) (version 2) | ecosystem: Environmental > Terrestrial > Soil > Grasslands...
CGTCATCGCGGGCGTGGTGCTGACGACGACGCGCTGAGGGCTACTTCTTCATGAGCGCCGGCTTCGGCTTGCCGGGCACCGGAGGCTTGCTCTTGTCGTCCTTGAGCAACCCCTTCACCTCGTCCATGAACTGGTTGATGTCCTTGAACTGGCGGTAGACGGAGGCGAAGCGCACGTAGGCGACCTGGTCGAGCTTCTGAAGATGTTCCATCACCATGTCGCCCAGCTCGAGGCTCGAGATCTCCTTCTCGGCGCGCTCGTGCAGCCGCGCCTCGATGTCGGCCACCACGTCGTCTACCGCCTGCACGCCGACCGAGCGCTTCTCGCACGACTTGAGGATCGAGCCGCGCAGCTTCTGGCGGTCGAACGGCTCGCGGCGGCTGTCGCGCTTGACCACGTGCGGGAGCACGTCCTCGATGTACTCGTAGGTCGTGTAGCGCCGGTGGCACTTCAGGCACTCGCGGCGCCGGCGAATGAACTCGCCGTCGCGTCCAACCCGCGAGTCGACGACGCGATCCTCCGTGTGGCCGCAGAACGGACACTTCATCGCGTGCCCCTCACTTGGTCCGGTCGGGATAAAGGGGGAAGCGCGCCGTCAATTCCTGGACCTCGCCCCGCACGGCCGCCTCGACTGCGCCGGAGCCGAGGTTGGCCAGCACGCGGTCGATCAGCCGCGCGATCTCCGCCATCTCCGGCTCCTTCATCCCGCGCGTGGTGACGGCAGGCGTGCCGAGACGGATGCCGCTCGTCACCATGGGGCTCTTGGTCTCGAACGGAATGGTGTTCTTGTTCGCGGTGATCCAGGCGCGGTCGAGCGCCTCCTGCGCGTCCTTGCCGGTGATCCCGCGCGAGGACAGGTCGACGAGCAGCAGGTGCGTGTCGGTACCGCCGCTCACCAGGCGGAAGCCGTGGACGAGCAGCGCGTCGGCCAGCGCCTTCGCGTTCTTCACGATCTGCTGCTGGTAGGCGCGCCACGCCGGCGTCAGCGCCTCGCGGAACGCCACGGCCTTGGCGGCGATCACGTGCATGAGCGGGCCGCCCTGCACGCCCGGCATGACCGTCTTGTCGAGCGCCTGCGCGTGGGCCGCACCGCAGAGCACCATGCCGCCACGCGGGCCGCGCAGCGTCTTGTGCGTCGTCGACGTCACGAAGTCCGCGATGCCGACCGGTGACGGATGCAGGCCGGCGGCGACCAGCCCCGCGGGGTGGGCGATGTCGGCCATCAGCGCGGCGCCGACTTCCCGGGCGATCTCGCCAAACGGCTTGAAGTCGATCGCGCGCGGGAACGCCGAGCCACCCGCGATGATGAGCTTGGGCCGGTGCTGCCGGGCGAGGTCACGGACCTGGTCGAGGTCGATGCGCTCGGTGTCCTTGCGGACGCCGTAGGCGACGATCGAGTAGAACTTTCCCGAGTAGTTCACGGGGCTGCCGGCGGTGAGGTGGCCGCCGTGGGAGAGGTTCGGGCCGAGCACCGTGTCGCCGGGCTTGAGCAGCGTGAAGTACACGGCCATGTTGGCCTGGGCGCCGGAGTGCGGCTGCACGTTGGCGTGCTCGGCGCCGAACAGCTCCTTGGCGCGCGCGATGGCGAGATCCTCGACCACGTCCACCACCTCGCAGCCGCCGTAGTACCGGCGGCCCGGGTAGCCCTCGGCGTACTTGTTGGTGAGCACGGAGCCCGCCGCCTCCAGCACCGCCTCCGAGACGAAGTTCTCCGAGGCGATCAGCTCGAGATTGCGGTTCTGGCGCTGCGCCTCCTCGCGGAGGGCCTTCGCGACGTCGGGATCGACTTCAGCGAGCCGCTGCATCGACCGCCTGCTCTTTCCGGACCCCGTCCAGCTGGGCGAGCTTGTCCACGCGGCGGGCGTGGCGGCCCCCCTCGAAGGGCGTGGCCAGCCAGGCCTGCACGACCTCGAGCGCCTGCGCGGGCGCCGTCAGGCGCGCGCCGAGCGCGAGCACGTTGGCGTCGTTGTGCTGGCGAGAGAGTCGCGCCACCTCTGTGTCGCCGGCCATCGCCGCGCGCACGCCCGCCACCTTGTTGGCGGCCATGGCCATGCCGATGCCGGAGCCGCAGACGAGCACGCCGCGCTCGGCGCCGCCGGCGCGGACCGCCTCGGCGACGGCCGCCGCGTAGTCGGGATAGTCGACGGAGTCCGTTGAATGGGTGCCGTGATCGATCACTCGGTGTCCGCCGGCGGCGAGCCACGCCTTGAGCTGCTCCTTGAGCGAGAAGCCGGCGTGGTCCGCTCCGATGGCGATGGTCGCCATACGCGCACCATACCGATTGTGGCCCGCGGCGTCAAGCGCCCCTATATCTCGGGGAGACGCTCCCACGGAACCCGAAATGTCAGGAAATGGCCGCGGCGCCAGCGGCCGGGAAAGCGAAGGTCTCCAGCGCGGCGCCGTCGGCGCCGGCCGCCACGAGTCGCTCGAGGTCCAGGCCCGCCTCGACCGCCCGGATCTCGTCCAGCGTCGTGCGCGTGGCGGGGTGCCGCGGGGTGAACAGCGTGCAGCAGTCGGCGTCCGGCTCGATCGAGGTCTCGAACGTCCCGATCCGCTGGGCCGTCGTCGTGATCTCGAGCTTGTCCATGCCGATCAGCGGGCGCAGCACGGGCAAGATCGCCGCCTCGTCGATGCACGCGATGTTCTCGAGCGTCTGCGAGGCCACCTGGCCCAGGCTCTCGCCCGTCGCCAGCGCCAGCGCGCCGGCGCGCCGCGCCAGCTCCTGCGCGATCCGCAGCATCAACCGGCGATACACCACCACGCGCAGCGGCGGCGGCACGCTCAGCACGACCTCGCGCTGGATCTCGCCGAAGGGCACCAGGTGCAGCCGCGAGGCGTACTGCCAGTGCGTCAGCGTCTCGACGAGCGCGCGCGCCTTGGCCTGGGAGGTGGCGGGCAGGTACGGCACGCTGTGGAAATGCACGAAGAGCACCCGGCAGCCGCGCTTCATCAGGCGCCACGCCGCCACCGGCGAGTCGATACCACCCGACAGCAGCGCCGCCACCGTGCCGGAGGAGCCGACGGGCAGCCCGCCGGGGCCCTCGACACGGTCGAGCGAGATATAGGTCTCCGCCGGCAGCACCTCGACGTGAATCACCTGTACGGCGTGCTCGAGATCGACGCGCGTGGGCACGCGCGCCAGGACGAAGGCGCCCAGCGCGCGGTTGAGATCGACGCTGCTCATGGGATAGGTCTTGAACGCGCGCCGCGCGGTGATGCGGAACGACGCGAAGGACCGCCCCTCGAGCAGCCGGTCGAGCAGCGCCTTCATCGCGTCGAGCGTGGACGGCGTCCGGTACGCGAGCGTGACGCTGGCCACGCCGAAGACGCGCGCCGCGCGATCGCGGGCCGCCTCCGGCGCGGGATGGTCCTCGAGGTCCACCAGGACGCGGCCGGAGAGCTGCTCGATCGCGGCAGGGCCCGTGTCGGCCAGCGCGCGCTCGACGTTGCGCCGGAGGTGGCGCAGGAACAGCGGGCGGTTGCCGCGCTTGAGGCTGATCTCGTGGTAGTGCACGACGAGCACGGGCCGCAGCCTCACCACGTCACTCCACCTGCTCCGCCAGCGCGCGGGCCCGCGCCAGCTCGTCGGGCGTGTTGACGTTCATGAAGGCGACCTGGGGCGCGCGGTGGCGTGCGACGGCGACGGCGTCGATCTCGAGCACCCGGACGTCGGGGAAGAAGCCGACGATCTTGAGCTGCCCCGCGCGCAGCCGCGTCTCCATGGCCGGCAGACATGCCTTCGTGTAGAGCGCGTGCATCGTCTCGTACTGGCCGTCCACGCGCGGGATGACGACGTCGGCTTCTCCCGCCCGCGCGAGCACCAGGCGCATGACGTCCGGGGACAGGAACGGCATGTCGCACGCCACCGTGAAGGCGGCGTCGCCGCGGGCGGCGTCGAGTCCCGTGAAGATGCCGCCGAGCGCGCCGCCGTCCGGGTAACGGTCGGCGACCATCGGCACGCCCAGGAACGCGTAGCGCTCCGGCGTGTTGGTCACGACGAGCAGGTCCGCCAGCACGGCGCCCAGCGCGTCGACGACGCGCTCGACGATGCGCTTGCCGCCGAGCTCCAGCAGCGCCTTGGGCTCGCCGCCCATGCGCGTGCTGCGCCCGCCGGCCTGGATGACGCCGGTGATTCTCACAGAGAGACTGTAGCTTTCATCGTTCGTTCGCCTCAGACGGCGGGGCCTGCATCACAGGCTCGCCTCGCCGTCGGCTGCGGCTCGCACTGCGGCCCCGCGACGTCTTGCGGCTCACACTACCACTGCGCCCTGTCGGATCACGCGCGGCGGGTCGACGGTGACGTCGACGACCGTCGAAGGCGCGCCACCGGGCGTCGGCCCGCCGTCGAGCACGAGGTCGAGCGCGTCGCCGAAGTGGGCGAGGACGGCGCCGGCGGTCGTCGGCGGCTCGGCGCCCGTCGGGTTCGCGCTGGGCGCCGTCACCGGAGCGCCGAGGGCGCGGACCAGCGCGCGGGCCGTCGCGTGCGCGGGCAGCCGCACGCCGATGGTCCCCGTCCCGGCCGTCAGCTCGGCGGGCAGTCCCGCCGCCGCGCGAAAGACCAGGGTGAGCGCGCCCGGCCAGTGCCGCGTGATGAGCTCGCGGGCGCGCGCCGGAATCTCGGGCGCCACGCGCCCGACCATCGCCTCGGAGTCCACGAGGACGAGGAGCGGCATCGACGCCGGGCGCCCCTTGACCTCGAACACGCGCCGCACGGCCCGGCGATCGAGCGCAGCCGCGCCGAGGCCGTAGAAGGTCTCCGTCGGAAACGCGACGAGACCGCCGCGGCCCAGCACCCGCGCCGCCTCGTCGAGCAGGCGCTCGTCGGGGGCGACGGGATCGACGCGGACGACCTCCGTCGCCACCCGGCGCCCGTCAGCCGCGCGACTTGAGCTTGTCGGCGACGCGCCGCGCGCGGTCCTCGACCTCGGCGGCGAGTGCTCCGCGATAGGCGGCGAGGCGCTGGCGCAGCGCCGCGTCGCCGACGGAGAGGATCTGGGCAGCCAGGATGGCGGCGTTGGCGGCTCCCCAGCTCCCGATGGCCACCGTCGCCACGGGCACGCCCTTCGGCATCTGCACGATCGAGAGCAACGCGTCCATGCCGCCCAGCGGCGTGGCCGCGATCGGCACGCCGATCACCGGCAGGGCGCTGGAGGCCGCCAGCACGCCGGGTAGCGCAGCGGCGCCGCCGGCGGCGGCGATCAGCACGCCGAGCCCGCGCGCCTCGGCCGTCGACGCGTACTCCTCGGTCTTCTTCGGCGTGCGGTGCGCGGAGGCGACGACGACCTCGCTGCCGACCTGCAGCGTGTCCAGCACCTTCACGGCCTCGAGCATCACCTCGAGGTCCGAGTCGCTGCCCAGCACGATGCCCACGCGGATCGGGTTGGTCACGACGCCTCCTGCGCGGCCTTGCGCCGCCCGATGTCCCTGCGGTAGTGCATGCCGTCGAAGCGGATCCTCGCCACCGCCGCGTAGGCCGCCTCGATCGCGGCCGGCACGCCGTCGGCCGTCGCGGTCACGCCGAGCACGCGGCCGCCCGCCGTCACCGACCGGCCGTCGCGTAGCGCGGTGCCGGCGTGAAAGACGACGACGCCGGGCACGCGCTCCGCCTCGTCGATCCCGTCGATCGGCACCCCGGTCGGATAGCGCCCCGGATACCCACCGGACGCGACGACGACGCAGACGGCGGCGCGCGTCGCCGGCTCGGGCGCGGGCAACGGCGCGCCGCGCGCCACGGCGTCGAGCAGCGGCAGGAGGTCGGCGTCCATGGGCGCCAGGATCGCCTGGCACTCGGGATCGCCGAAGCGGCAGTTGAACTCGACGATCTTCGGCCCATCAGCCGTGAGCATCAGCTGTACGAAGAGGACGCCACTGTACGGCGCGCCCTCGTCGGCGAGGGCGGCGATCGTCGGCTCGACGATGGTGGTCATCACGCGCTCGCGCATCGCGGCGTCGAACCCGAAGACGGGCGTGAACGCGCCCATGCCCCCGGTGTTAGGACCGCGGTCGCCGTCGAAGACGGCCTTGTGGTCCTCCGCGGCCGCGAGCGGCACCGCCCGCCGCCCGCTCACGAGGGCGAAGAACGAAACCTCGTCGCCGTGCAAAAACTCCTCGACGATCACGCGCGCGCCGGCGACGCCGAAGTCGCGGCGCTCCATGCAGGCGGCGATGGCGTCGTCCGCCTCCTGCAGCGTACGACAGATCATGGCGCCCTTGCCGGCCGCCAGGCCGTCGGTCTTGATGACAAGCGGTGTGCCCAGTTCGCGGCAGAACCGGCGTGCACGTGCGGGATCGTCGAACGTGTCGAAGCGCGCGGTCGGGATCCCATGACGGGCCATCAGGTCTTTGGAGAACGCCTTGCTGCCCTCGATGGCGGCCGCACGCGCGCCGGGCCCGAACACCGCGAAGCCCTTGTCGCGAAGCCGGTCGGCCAGTCCGGCGACCAGCGGCACCTCGGGCCCGACGACGACGAGGTCGGCGCGCTCGCGCTCGGCGAGCCGCACGACGCCGTCGTGGTCGTCGACGCTCACCGCCACGCACGCCGCGTGCCGCGCCATGCCGGGATTGCCCGGCGCCGCCACCAGGCGCGTCAGCCGGGGACTCTGGGCGAGCTTCCAGCAGAGCGCGTGCTCGCGGCCGCCGCCGCCGACGACGAGGAGGTTCACTCGCTCGTCTCGCCCGGCCGCTCGACGACTTCCAGGTGGGCGCGCGCGATCTTCGCCCACGGGCTGCCGGCGTCCAGCTCGAGGTAGCGCTGCCAGTGCTTCACGGCCTCGTCGCCGCGGCCCGCACGCGCCAGCGCGCCGGCCAGGTTGAAGTGCGCGTCGGCGTAGTCGGGCGACACGTCCAGCGCGCGGCGATAGCAGCGGATCGCCTCATCGACGTCGCCGGTGTCTTCGTTGAGCGAGCCGAGGTTGTAGGCGGCCTCGGCGCAGTCCCCCGCCTCACCGAGGGCGCGATCGTAGGATTCGCGCGCCTCGTCGTACCGTCCCATGCGATGCAGCAGCAGGCCGAGGTTGTTCCACGCGGCGGCGTAGGTCGGGTCGATGGCGACCACACGCCGGTAGGCGTCGATGGCGTCGTCCCACTGCGCAGGGTCGGCGTCCCACTCGCTGGCGCGCTCGAACCACGTCTCGGCCTGCTCGGTGGGCGGCGCCATCGGTCGCACGAGGCCGGTCACGAGCGTCGCCTCCGCGGCCTTCTCGAGGTTGCCGGCATCGAGGTCGAGCACGGTCTGGCCCGTGCGCGGATCGAAGCGGACGCGCTCGGACTCCACCAGCACGCGGCCGCCGTCGAGCACCAGGCGCATCTCGGCGAGCGGCTGCCGGATCTCGGGATCGCGCCGGCGGAGCGCGTCGAGTGCCTGGCGGATCTGGCGCACCGACGCCCCGGAATCGAGCAGCGACGCCGCCGCGCGCAGCGCCAGGAGCTCGCGGAACGTGTAGCGCAGCTCGCCGTGCAGCAGGTTCAGGCGCTTGAGCTGCCCCGCCCGCCGCGGGGTGAGCGTGAGAATGCGCGTGAGCTCGCGCAGCCCATAGATGCGCTCGGTCATGCGACGCGCTCGGTCACGGGCGCCTCAGTGCCGGAAGTGACGAAGGCCGGTGAAGAGCATCGCCATGCCGTGCTCGTCGGCGGCGGCGATGACGTCCTCGTCGCGCACCGAGCCGCCCGGCTGGATCACCGCCGTGGCGCCCGCCTTGGCGACGACGTCGAGACCGTCGCGAAACGGAAAGAACGCGTCGGAGGCGCAGACCGTGCCCTCCGTGGGGAGGCCCACCTCACGCGCGCGCATCACGGCCAGCTTCGCGGCGTCGACCCGGTTCATCTGACCCGCGCCGACGCCGATGACCTGGTCGGCCGTCGTGAGCACGATGGCGTTGGACTTGGCGTGCTTGCCGACGCGCCAGGCGAAGCTGAGGGCGTGACGCTCAGCCGGTGTCGGCTGGCGCTTCGTGACGATCTTGAGCGCGTCGGGATCGAGATCGATCTGGTCCGTGCTCTGGGCGAGGAGCCCGCCGAGCACGCTGCGGTACTCCGGCAGCCGGGCGGGCAGCGCCCGCCGGTCGCACGGCACCTCGAAGACGCGGCACTTCTTCTTCGTTCGCTGCAGCCCGTCGAGCGCGCCCGGCTCGTAGGCCGGCGCGAACAGGATCTCGACGAAGATCCCGGCCAGCGCCTGCACGACCGCCATGTCGAGGGTGCGGTTGACGCCGACGATGCCGCCATAGATCGAGACGGGATCCGAGGCCTTGGCCTTCTCCATCGCGGCGCCGACCGTCGGGCCCAGGGCGGCGCCGCACGGGTTCGTGTGCTTGATGACGACGGCGGCCGGCTCGTCGAACTCGAGGAGCAGCCCCAGCGCGGCGGAGAAATCGAGCAGGTTGTTGTAGCCGAGCTCGGGCCCATGCCGCTGCCTCATCGCCGCCAGCCCGATGGCGGGCCCACCGGCGAGGCGGTAGAACGCCGCGGACTGGTGCGGGTTCTCCCCGTACTTGAGCAGCTGCGCGCGCTCGGCCTCCAGGCGCAACGGGTGCGGAAACTCCTCCGGGGCTTTCGGCGCCTGCGCGGGCTGGGCCGATCTGAGCCAGGCGGCGATCGCCGCGTCGTATTGCGCGGTGCGACGAAACGCCTCCTGCGCGAGCCGCTGGCGGGTCGCGTCCGACAGCGCGCCGTCGCTCTTCTTCAGCTCGTCGAGCACGGCGCCGTACTGCGAGGGGTCGGTGACGACGGCCACGCTCGCCTGGTTCTTGGCGGCGGCGCGGATCATCGTCGGGCCGCCGACGTCGATCTGTTCGATGGCCTCGGCGGCCGTCACGCCGGGTCTCGCCACCGTCTGCTCGAACGGATAGAGCGCGACCACGACGAGGTCGATCGGTGGGATGCCGTGCCGATCCAGCGCGGCGAGGTGCTCCGGCACGTCGCGGCGCGCGAGAATGCCGCCGTGGATCTTCGGATGCAGCGTCTTCACCCGCCCATCCATCATCTCGGGGAAGCCGGTGACCTCCGCCACGTCCCGCACCGCCAGACCTGCCTCGCGCAGCAGCTTCGCGGTGCCGCCCGTCGAGAGGATCTCGACGCCGAACCCGGCGAGCGCCCTCGCGAGCTCGACCACTCCGGTCTTGTCGTGGACGGACACGAGCGCACGCCGGATCTTCATCGAAACTCCCTGGTGGCGTCCTTGATGATCACGCGCCGGCCGGCGATCTCGAGGCGGCCCTCGGCGAAGAGGCGAACGGCGGCGGGGTACAGGCGGTGCTCCTCGAGCAAGATGCGCGCGGACAGCGTCTCTTCCGTGTCGTCGGCGAGGACGGGCACGGGGGCCTGCAGCACGATCGGCCCCGTGTCGACGCCCTCGTCGGCGAAGTGCACGGTGGCGCCCGTCACCTTCGCGCCGTGCTCGAGCGCCTGGCGTTGCGCGTGCAGCCCGGGGAACGCCGGGAGCAGCGAGGGATGGACGTTGAGCGCGCGCCCGTAGAAGGCGCGGATGTAGGCGGCGGACAGGATGCGCATGTAGCCGGCCTGGCAGACGAGGCCCACCTGCCGCTTCTCGAGCTCGCGCACGAGGGCGAGATCGAAGCGCTCGCGGTCGGCGTAGTCCGTGGGGTTGAGCCAGACCGCCTCGACGGCGGCGGCGCGCGCGCGGTCGAGCGCGGCCGCACGCTCGCGGTCGGAGATCACCACCGCGATGCGCGCCGGAAAATCCGGCGCGGCGCACGCGTCGAGCAGCGCCTGGAGGTTGGTGCCGCGGCCCGAGGCAAGGACGCCGACGGCGAGGCGCGACGCGCTTGTCCGACTGTGGATGAGGCTCACGCGGCGTCCCGCTCGCGGTACGGCGTGTGGTGGGCGCACACGGGGCAGCGCGACACCCGTCGCATGATCGACGAGTCGCGAGGGAAGAACTGCGCCATCCCCCAGTCGAGCGCCACCTGGAGCTGCTTGCGGAAGCCGACCAGCTTCCACAGGTGCAGCGCGTTCCAGAAGAGCCACGCGAAGTAGCCGGAAAGGCGGAGGCCGAACACCTCCACCACCGCGTCGCGCTCGCCGAGCGAGACGAGCATGCCTTGCGGCGCGAAGTCGATCGTGCCCAGGGGCCGGCCCTCCAGCTCCGCGAGAATGTTCTCCGCCGCGAGCCGCCCATGGGCCAGCGCCGCGGGAATGATCGGGATCGACGCCGTCGGGTTGCCCTCAACGGTGACCGCGTCCCCCGCGCCGTAGACCTCCGGATGGTCCTTCAGCTGCATCGTCGGGCGCGTGACCAGCCGCCCCAGGCGGTCGCGCTCGACGGGAAGATGGGCGAGCGCGGGATGCCCGGTGACGCCGGCCGCCCAGATGGTGAGGCCGACCGGCACCTGCTCGCCGCCGGCCACCTCCACCGCGCCCGGCAGCACGCGAGTCACGCGCGTGTCCGTGCGGATCTCGATGCCCTCGCGCCCGAGCTTGCGGCGCGCGCGCTCGGCCAGCGTGGGGTGGACGCCACGCAGGATCTCGTGGCCCGCCTCGACGAGCAGCAGCCGGTAGTCGCCCGGATCGATGCCGCGATAGCGCGGCGCGATGTAGCGCTGGAAGAAGTCCTGCAGCTCCGCGATCAGCTCGACGCCCGTGTATCCACCGCCGACGACACACACGGTGAGCATGCGGCGCCGGGCGGTCGGGTCGGGCTCGTGGTCGGCGTGCTCTGCCGCGTCGAGGATGTGATCACGCAGCACGATGCCGTCCTCGAGCCACTTGTAGCCGAGCGCATGCTCCTCCACGCCCGGCACGCCGAAGCTCGGCACCACGCTGCCCATCGCCACCACGAGCCGATCGTAGCGCTCCACGCCCTCGGTCATGATGACGCGGCGGCCGGCGAAGTCGATGTCGGTCACGGTGTCACGGCGGAACCGGAACCGGCCCGAGCCGCGGATGTCTCGCAGCGGCTGGACGATGTGGCGCGGCTCGACCATCGACGAGGCGACCTGGGGCAGGAGCGGCGTGAAGAGCAGATAGTTCCGGTCGCTGATCAGGAGGAGCTCGACGTCGGGGCGATCGCGCAGCCGGCGCTCCAGCACGCGCACGGTCTCCATGCCGGCGAAGCCGCCGCCGAGCACCACGATCCGCATCAGCCGGCCAGCTCCACGCCGCGTTGGCCCGCGACGACCTCGCCGATGGCCGTCACCGTCTCCCCGGCGCTCGTGAGCACCTGGCGGGCACGGTCGGCGTCGCCGGGGCGCACCATCACGACGTAGCCAACCCCGAGATTGAACGTGCGCAGCATCTCGGGCTCGCTCACGCGGCCGGCCTCGCGCAGCGTGGCGAAGACCGCGGGCTCGCGCCAGGCGGAGCGCCGCAGCACGACGCGGCAGCCCTCGGGCAGCACGCGCGGCACGTTGCCGGTGAGGCCGCCGCCGGTGACGTTCGCCATCGCGGACACGGGAACCGCGCCCAGAAGGGCGCGGACGGCCGAGGCATAGATGCGCGTCGGCTCCAGCAGCACCTCGCCGACGCTGCGCCCCGTGCCCGGCAGCGGCGAGTCCACGCCGAGGCGCAGCACGTCGAACACGATCCGCCGCGCCAGGCTGTAGCCGTTGCTGTGCAGGCCCGACGACGCCAGCCCGAGCACCACGTCGCCGGGCTTCACGGCGGCACCGTCCAGGATGCGCTCGCGCTCGACGATGCCGACCGCGAAACCCGCGAGATCGTACTCGCCGGGCGCGTAGAGGTCGGGCAGCTCGGCGGTCTCGCCGCCGATCAGCGAGCAGCCCGCGCGGCGGCAGCCGTCCGCCACGCCGCGCACCAGCGCCTCCACGCGCGCGGGGTCGATCTTGCCGATGCCGATGTAGTCGAGGAAATAGAGCGGCTCCGCGCCGTGGACGAGCAGGTCGTTGACGCCCATCGCGACGAGGTCGATGCCCACCGTGTCGTGGCGATCCGTGAGGAACGCGACCTTGAGCTTGGAACCGACGCCGTCGGTCGACGACACGAGCACCGGCTCGTGGTAACCGCTCGGCACGCGCACGAACCCGGCGAAGGCGCCGATGCCGCCGAGCACCTCCGGCCGGAAGGTCGCTTTCGCGAGCGGCGCGATGCGCCGGACCGCCTCCTCACCGGCTTCGATGTCGACACCGGCGTCACGATACGTGAGGGGCTTCATCGCGCTAGACGTCGAAGAGGTGGAGCTGGGGCGTGGGGTCCGGCTCGATGCCGACCTTGTAGGCACCGGTGAAGCAGGCGTGACAGAAGCTCGTGGGATCGCTGCCGGTCGCCTTGAGCATTCCCTCCAGGGAGAGATAGCCGAGCGAGTCGGCGCCGAGATAACGGCAGATCTCCTCGACGTTGTGGCTGGACCCGATCAGCTCCTTGCGCGTGGGCGTGTCGATGCCGTAGTAGCAGGGCCACTGGATCGGCGGCGACGAGATCCGCATGTGGACCTCGCGCGCGCCCGCGCCGCGCAGCATCCGGACGATCTTGCGGCTCGTCGTGCCGCGCACGATCGAGTCGTCCACGACCACCACGCGCTTGCCCTGCAGCATCTCCGGCATCGGGTTGAGCTTCACCTTCACGCCGAAGTGCCGGATGCCCTGCTTGGGCTCGATGAACGTCCGCCCCACGTAATGATTGCGGATCAGCCCCATCTCGTAGGGCGTCCCCGACTCCTCGGAGTAGCCCAGGGCGGCGCTGACGCCGGAGTCGGGCACCGGGATGACGATGTCGGCCGGCACCGGGTGCTCGCGCGCGAGCTGATGGCCCATGGACTTGCGCACCGTGTGGACGTTGCGGCCCCAGAGTGCCGAGTCCGGGCGCGCGAAGTAGACGTACTCGAACACGCACGAGAGCTTCTCGCCGGGTGGGAAGGCGCGCACCGAGCGCGGACCGCCGGCCTCGATCACGAGGATCTCGCCGGGCTCGACGTCGCGCTCGACCTTCGCCTCCATGAGGTCCAGCGCGCAGGTCTCCGAGGCCACCACCCACGCGTCGTCGAGCCGGCCCAGCGTGAGCGGCCGGAACCCGTTCGGATCGCGGATCGCGTACATCGCCTCGGGCGTGAGCACGAGCAGCGAATAGGCGCCCTTCACCTGGGCGAGCGCGTGGCGCAGCTGGTCCTCCAGCGTGCCGGCCGGAGCGCGCGCCAGCAGGTGCAGGATCACCTCGGTGTCGGACGTCGACTGGAAGATCGCCCCGTCCCGCTCCATCTCCTTGCGGAGGACGTCGGCGTTGGTGAGGTTGCCGTTGTGCGCGATCGAGATCGGGCCGCGCGCGGTGTTGGCGGTGATCGGCTGCGCGTTCTTCAGATTGGAAGAGCCCGACGTCGAGTAGCGCACGTGACCGATGGCGCGATGTCCGGGCAACCGGCGCAGCCGCTCGGGATGGAAGACGTCGGCCACCCACCCCATCGCCTTCTCGGTGTGAAACGCGTGCCCGTCGGTGGCCGCGATGCCCGCCGACTCCTGGCCGCGGTGCTGGAGCGCGTAGAGGCCGAGATAGGTGACGTTGGCCGCCTCTGGATGGTTCCAGATGCCGAAGAGGCCGCACTCGTCGTGGAACCGATCGTCGTCACGCCATGTGGCGCTCAAAGCCGTTCCTCCACGCGTGTTCGATGCGATCCACGGGAACGTTCACCACCACTCCCCCTGCGCGCACGATCACCCGCTCGCCCCCGGTCGTCCCGATCCAGCGCCACGGAATCGCCGACTCGGCCATCAGCGCCTCGAATTCGCGCTGCCGCGCCGGCTCCACGGTTACCACCACCCGCGAGGGTCCCTCGCCGAACAGCGTCTCGTCGAGGCGGCGTCCCGGCTCGACCGTCACCTCGCAGCCGACACCGCCGTTGGCGCGGGCGCCGGTCACGCACCCTTCCGCCAGCGTCGCCGCCAGCCCGCCCTCCGCGCAATCGTGGGCGGCCGTCACGAGTCCCGCCCCCAGGGCGGCGCGCACGGCCGACTGCACCCGGCGCTCGATCACGAGATCCAGGGCCGCCAGCCGCCCCGCCAGCCGCCCGTGCAGCGTCCACAAATACTCGGAGCCGCCGAGGCTCACCGCGTCCGGGCCGAGCAGTGCGATGCGATGGCCCGCCGCCTTGAACCACTGCGTCCCCAACCGGCCCGCGTCCTCCAGCACCCCCACCACACCGCAGATGGGTGTCGGGAGAATGGCCGTGCCGGAGGTCTCATTGTAGAAGGAAACGTTGCCGCCGACCACCGGCACCTCGAGCGCGCGGCACGCCTCGGCGATGCCCTCGATCGCCTCCGCGAATTGCCACAAGATTTCGGGTCGTTCGGGCGAGCCGAAGTTCATGCAGTCCGTCACGCCAAGCGGGCGGCCGCCGGCGCACGACACGTTGCGCGCCGCCTCGCACACCGCCATGGCGGCGCCGCGGCGCGGATCGAGGAAGACCTGGCGGCCGCTGCCGTCCGTGGAGATCGCGATCGCGCGCCGCGTGCCCTTGATGCGCAGCACCGCCGCGTCCGAACCCGGCAGGACCAGCGTGTTCGTGCCGACCTGCTGGTCGTACTGGCGAAACGCCCACTCCTTGGACGCGATCGTCGGTGCGCCCATCAGGCGCACGAGCGTCTCGCCGTAGTCCTTGGGCTCGGGCAGCGAGAGCGGATCGAAGGCCCGGCGCTCGGCCAGCCACGCGGGCGGCGCGTAGGGCTTCTCGTATCGCGGCCCGTCGGCCAGCGCCTCGACGGGCACGTGGGCAACCTCTTCGCCGTGGTGGCGGACCACCAGGTCGGGACCGCCGGTCACCTCGCCGATCTTCACGGCGTCCAGCTCCCACTTGGCAAACACGCGACGCAGCTCCTGGTCGCGTCCGTTCGCGCCCACCAGGAGCATGCGCTCCTGCGACTCGGAGAGCAGCAGCTCGTAGGGCGTCATGTCGGTTTCACGCTGCGGCACCGCGGAGAGCTCCACGTCCATCCCGGTGCCGCTGCGCGCGGGCATCTCGGAGGTGCAGCACGCGAGCCCGGCCGCGCCCATGTCCTGGATGCCGACGACGGCCCCGGTGGCCATGGCCTCGAGGCAGGCCTCCAGCAGGAGCTTCTCGGTGAACGGATCGCCCACCTGCACGGTGGGCCGCTTGGCCTCTGCCTCGTCGTCGAAGGCGGCAGACGCCATGGTGGCGCCGTGGATGCCGTCGCGGCCCGTCTTGTTGCCGACGTAGAAGACCGGGTTGCCGACGCCCTCGGCCCGCGCCAGGTGGATCCGGTCGCTGCGCACGAGGCCGACGCACATCACGTTCACGAGCGGGTTGCCGGCGTACTCGGGGGCGAAGGCGATCTCGCCGCCGACGGTCGGGCAGCCGAAGCAGTTGCCGTACCAGGAGATGCCGGAGACGACACCGTTGATGAGGTGCCGGGTCTTGAGATCGGCGGGATCGCCGAAGCGCAGCGAGTCCAGGATCGCGATGGGGCGAGCCCCCATGGTGAAGATATCGCGGAGGATCCCGCCGACGCCGGTCGCGGCGCCCTGAAACGGCTCGATGAACGACGGATGGTTGTGGCTCTCCATCTTGAAGACCACCGCCCAGCCGTCGCCGATGTCCACGGCCCCCGCGTTCTCGCCGGGGCCCTGCAACAGGTGAGGGGCCCGCGTGGGCAGCCGGCCCAGGAACACGCGCGAGTGCTTGTAGGCGCAGTGCTCGGACCAGAGGGCGGAGAAGAGACCGAGCTCGGTGTATGACGGCTCACGGCCGAGCCGCTGGACTATCCGATGATATTCGTCGAGCGTGAGCCCCAAGCTCTGGGCGAGGTCTGGAGTGACCTTCGGCTCAGTCCCGGCCAAACAACCCCCGGATCACCGCTTGAGGAAGGTGCCGTCCTCGACCAGCGTGCCGAGGAGCGACTGGAAGAGCAGAAGCCCGTCGGTGCCGCCCATCGCTGTTTCCGCCGCGCGCTCGGGATGGGGCATCAGCCCGAGCACCGTGCCCGTCTCGTTGACGACGCCCGCGATGTTCTCGACGGAGCCGTTGGGATTGGCCGCCTTCACCACCTGCCCGTCGGCGGTGGCGTAGCGGAACACGATCCCCTGCCGCGCCTTGAGCGCGGCCAGCGTCGGCACGTCGGCGTAGTACTTGCCCTCGCCGTGCGAGATCGGCATCGTGAGCACCTGCCCGGCACGCAGCCCGCGCGTGAACGGTGTCTCCACGTTCTCGACGAGGAGATTGGTGGACTGGCAGCGGTACTGCAGGCACTCGTTGCGCATCAGGACGCCCGGCAGCATCCCCGCCTCGCACAGGATCTGGAAGCCGTTGCAGGAGCCGAGCACGTAGCCGCCGTTGGCGACGAAATCGCGCAGCGCCTCCACCACGGGGGACTTGCCGGCCACGGCGCCCGCACGCAGGTAGTCCCCGTACGAAAAGCCGCCGGGAAGAACCACGCAGTCGAGGTCGGCGAGATTGCGGTCGCGGTGCCAGATGTACTTCACGGGCTGGCGGATCACTTCCGAGATCACGTAGTGGAAGTCGCAATCGCTCCAGGTGCCCGGAAACACCACGACGCCGAATCTCATGAGGTCGTTTCGCTCCTCTCCCGGTGCGCGCCGCGCTGCGGGGCGGCGGCGGACGACGTCATCTTACCGGACCGCCTAGCGTGGAGCAAGGCGCTCGGCCTCGATGGCTTCGATCGTGTAGTCCTCGAGGATGGTATTGGCGAGCAGTTTCCGGCACATCTCGTCCACGCGCTGCCGCCCTGCCGCCGCGCTCGCGGCCTCGACGTCGATTTCGATGAGCTTGCCGACGCGCAGCTCGCGCAAGTCCCCGAAGCCGAGGCCGGCGAGCGCGCGCTGCACGGCCGAGCCCTGCACGTCGAGGATCCCGGGCTTGAGGCGGATCAGGACGCGGAGCTTCATGCGCCCGTGGGCTCGCCGACGAGCCGCCGATACACCTCCTGGTACGCGTCCTCCACACCGCCCAGGTCGCGCCGGAAGCGGTCCTTGTCGAGCTTCTCGCGCGTGGCGCGGTCCCAGAGCCGGCAGGTGTCGGGCGAGATCTCGTCGCCGAGATAGAGCTTCCGGCCCGCGCCGCGGCCAAACTCCAGCTTGAAGTCGACGAGGACGAGGTCGCGCTTGAGCAGGTGCGGTCGGAGCACGGCGTTGATCTTGAGCGCCATGCGCTTCATCCACGCCAGCTCCACCGGCGTCGCGAGACTCAGCATCCGGACGTGGTCCTCGTTGATCATCGGATCGCCCAGCGGATCGGATTTCAGGTAGAGCTCGACGATGGGCTGCCTGATCGGCGTGCCCTCCTCGAGGCCGGTGCGCTTGGCGAGGCTGCCCGCGACGACGTTGCGCACGATCGTCTCGATCTTGATGATGTCGAGCCGGCGGCACAGCATCTCGCGGTCGGAGAGCGTGCGGATGTAGTGCGTCGGCACCCCCGCCTTCGCCAGCCGCGAAAAGAGGGTGGCCGACATGCGGTTGTTCACCACGCCCTTGCCGACGATGGTGCCCTTCTTGAGTGCGTTGAACGCCGTCGCGTCGTCCTTGAAGTACTGGATGACCATGTTCCGGTCGCTGGTGGCGTACACGATCTTGGCCTTGCCCTCGTAGAGCTTGTCGCGCTGCTCGAGGCTGACGCTCGGGTCTTGACGCTTCACTCGTGCCCTCCCGAGGCTCACGCGAGCCCCGCCCGCCGAAAGACGGCATTGACGTTTCGCAGATACCAGGACGGATCGAAGCACGCCTTGAGATCGGCCGGCGACAGGTGCTCGGTGACCGCGGGATCGGCGGCCAGCAGCTCGTAGAAGGCGCACCGCTCGCGCCACGCACGCATCGAGTTCTTCTGCACGATCTCGTACGCCTTCTGGCGCGCGAGGCCGGCCTCGGTGAGCTTCAGCAGCACGCGCTGCGAGTAGATCAGTCCGTACGAGCGCTCGAGGTTCTCCGCCATGCGGACCGGGTCCACCTCGAGGCCCTCGACGACGAACGCGGCCAGGTCGAGGATGTAGTCGAGCGCGATCGTCGAATCCGGCAGCACGATGCGCTCGACCGACGAGTGGCTGATGTCGCGCTCGTGCCACAGGGCGACGTTCTCCAACGCCGCCGTCGCGTGGCCGCGCAGCAGGCGCGCCAGCCCGCAGATGCGCTCGGCCAGCTCGGGGTTGCGCTTGTGGGGCATCGCGCTGGAGCCCTTCTGCCCCTCACCGAACGGCTCCTGCGCCTCCAGCACCTCCGTGCGCTGCAGCCCGCGCACCTCGAGGGCGATCTTCTCGAGCGAGGCGGCGACGATCGCCAGCGTCGTCGAGAGCTCGGCGTGGCGGTCGCGCTGCACGATCTGCGTCGAGACGGGCTCCACGCCGAGGCCGAGGTCGCGGCACACCTCCTCCTCGATCTCGGGTTCCACGTGCGCGAACTGGCCGACGGCGCCCGACAGCTTGCCGACGGCCACGGCCTCGCGGGCGCGCCGCAGCCGCTCGAGGTTCCGCCCGGCCTCCACGTACCAGACGGCGACCTTCAGCCCGAACGTCGTGGGCTCGGCGTGCACGCCGTGGGTACGACCGACGATCAGCGTGTCCTTGTGCCGCACGGCGAGCGCGCCCAGCGCCCGGCGCAGCCGCTCCTGCCCCTGCAGGAGGAGATCGATCGCGTCGCGCAACTGCAGCGCGGTGGCCGTGTCCCAGACGTCGCTGGTGGTGAGCCCGATGTGCACGTAACGCGAGTCGTCGCCGAGCTGCTCCTCGAGGCTGGTGAGGAGCGCGATCATCTCGTGCTTGACCCGCTCCTGGATGGCCAGGATGCGGTCGACGTCGACACGGAGCGCGCGGATCCGCGTCATGACCTCGGCGGGGATTCGGCCCCGGCGCGCGTAGGCTTCGCAGGCCGCGACTTCCACCCGGAGCCACGCCTGGTACTTTGCGGCCTCGCTCCAGATACGTCCCATGGCGGGCCGGGTGTACCGCTCGATCACGCCGTCACCTTACCGGAAAAGCCGGAGGAATGGTAGGGGGCCCGTCGCGGGCCACTACAGGAAGCGGTGTGGGTCATCGCGTCGGCGCCCCTCGTCGCGGCCTGCGGCGGAACCGACGAGCCCAAGCACGGTGTCGCGCAGTTCAGATCGCGGGCCGCGCAGAAATCGTACCGCGAGATCTATCAGACG
>Ga0209156_10001494_pt1 | contig 19057 bp, 16 predicted proteins | sample GraSoiAngelo_124_FD_185881 | JGI IMG/M metagenome (GOLD analysis project Ga0209156, IMG submission 185881) | Grasslands soil microbial communities from the Angelo Coastal Reserve, California, USA - 14_0927_05_20cm (SPAdes) (version 2) | ecosystem: Environmental > Terrestrial > Soil > Grasslands...
GCGTATACGGCGCGGACAAAGGAGCTGTCAAGAAACTTGTCGCGAGCGGGAGGACTGGAGGCCGGCACCGAGCGCCGCCCGGACGGCCTCCGGGGACACCGCGGCAGGGATCGGTCCCACGGCGGGCCGACCCGTCAAGCCGGAGAGTCGGGAAAGAGATCGTGTGCCCCAGGAGGCGAGCGAGCCGGCAACGGCTTCGGCGGCTCGGTCGGAAGGCCGAGGTGGCCGAGAATCATGCGCATGACCTCTCCCGCCTCGATTGTGGCGATCACCGACATGCGGCCACCGCATCGCGGGCAGGCGAGCACGTCGAGATCGAAGACGCGCCGCATCAGATCGGCCCAGGCCCAATCGCGCGGCTTCTCGGGACCGCGCGGCCGGCTCTCCTGGGGAGGAGCCTCAGGGGTCGAGACACGACTGGGTTCAGGAGTCTGCCTGGGGGCGTCGGCGCCGGGCTCCTTCGCAACGGGCGGACGCTGCTGCGTCGATGACGTTACGGGGCCGCGGGCCACGGCTTGCGCCCGTGCCCGAGCATGAGGGGCCAGGATCCCATGGTAGATCACCAGATTGATCCGGGGGCGCGGCGTCAAGGCGGCGAGCTTCTCCAAGAACTCGATCGGCTCGAACAGGAGATGAGTGGTCCCGTCGGCCCAGTCTGCCTTCAAGCTCAGGAGCACTTGCCCGTCCGGGGTGAGCGCGAGGCGATCCTGGGCGACCGGCGGCCGAAGGACATAACGCGCCAGGCGCTCGAGGGCCGTGCGGTCGTCGGCTGCGACGGTGATCGCGGCGTGGAGATCGAAGCCCTCGAGATGCGCCTGGCAGGGGCCGCGGGAGGTGACCCAAGGCGCGTCGGGCTCGCGGCCGATTTGGATGACGCGGGCGCCGGCGCGCGGCCCGAGCGCGACGCGGCCCTGCACGGCCGCGCTACTGATGCCGGCCAGCGCGGGCGATTCCTCGGCGAGCGGATCCCCGTCGGGCGCGTCCTCGACCGCGAGCCCGCGGCGCGCGAGGAGCCGTAGCACCCGGCGGCGGATGGTAGCGAGCAGCCGGGCCACGTCCTCCTCGCTCGGCGGGTCGGCGGGGTCGAACTCCAAGGTGCCGTCGGCGGCCTCGGCGAAGACGCCGTCGAGCAACAGGCTGTGGAAGTGAACATTGAGCTGGAGGCCACCCCCGAAGCGCTGGATCACCGTCACGGCACCGCCCCGCCCGTCGGGCACGCCGCGGCGGCGGGCTCGGCGACGATAGAAGCCGAGGACGGCGCGGACGTGGACGGCGAGCACCGCGCGGCAGAGCTGGTGATTCCACGCGAGGAGGTAGCGCAGACGGTAGGGCAGCGTCAGCACCCACTGACGCACGGGGACATGGGGGAGCACGGCGTCCACGAGGTGGGCGGCCAGTTCCGCCATGCGCCGCCCGCCACAGCTCGGACAGAAGCCGCGTCGCTTGCAGGAAAACGGCACGAGATGCTCGAAGGCACAGCCTTCGCACCGGACGCGCGCGAAGCCTCGACTGAGCACACCACATGTCAAGAAATCTCTGAACTCGCGCTCGACGAACTGTGGCAGACCACCTCCATCGGTGCGCGCGGCGATTTCGGCGCGAAACGTCTCGAAGTTTTCGCGCACGACCCGATGGAGGACGGTGCCCTCCATGGCCCGGGGCTCGTAGCTGGCGGCGCCCACGCCCGGCGCCCCAGCGAGCGGCATGCCGCGCAAGGCTCCCCGGGCAACCGCCGGATCCGTCGCACGACGGCGTCACCCAGCGCAACGCCAGAGTGAAACACGACGTTGCGTGCCTCGAGACCGGCGATCAAGCGGAGCACCGTGGACTTCCCGCAGCCCGAACGTCCCACCAGCACCACGAGCTCGCCGTCGTCGGTGGCGAGTGTGAAGTCGGAGAGGGCGCGCGTCCCGCCGGGATAGACCTTGGCGGACGGGTGACGCCGGCTGTGGGCGGGTGACCAGCCGCCCAGGGTTTCGGCCGCACACTCTTTTTGTCCCTCAGTCAAAAATCCCCGTGAGTCTTTTTGACCGAGGGTGAAAAAACCAGTACGGTCCGGGCATGGCGGTCCACCGCCGGTACCTCGCGCCTCAGGTCGTGCGGGATATGCGCCGCAAGATGGTCTTCGTCTCCGGCCCGCGGCAGGTCGGGAAGACCACGCTCGCCCGATCCCTGCCGGGCGCGGGTGTCGGCTACCTCAACTGGGACGTGGCGGGTGATCGCGAGCGCATCCTGAGGGGCGAGCTTCCGGTCGCACGCCGGCTCATCTTCGACGAGCTCCACAAGTACCGCGGCTGGCGAGGCTTTCTCAAGGGTGTGTTCGACGGCCGCGCCAAGGGGCAGCAGATCCTTGTCACCGGCAGCGCGCGGCTCGACTTCTACCGACACGGGGGGGAGTCCCTGCAGGGTCGCTACCATCTCCTGCGCCTCCACCCGCTCTCCGTGGCCGAGCTCGGCCTGAAGGCCGAGCGGGAGCTGCACGATCTGCTCACCCTGGGCGGCTTCCCGGAGCCGTTCTTCACCGGCAGCGAGGTCGAGGCACGCCGCTGGTCACGCGAGTACCGCAACCTCCTCGTGCGCGAGGAGATTACCAGCCTCGAGCGCGTGCAGGATCTCGGCCGGCTGGAGCTGATGATGCTCCGCCTGCCGGAGCTCGTCGGGTCGCCTCTCTCGGTCAACAACCTGCGGGAAGACCTCCACGTGAGTCACAAGACCGCCTCGGGGTGGCTCGCGATCCTGGAGCGGCTGTACGCGGTCTTTCGGCTTCCGCCGTTCAGCGGCGCCAGGATCCGTGCCGTCAAGAAGGAGCAGAAGCATTATCACCTCGACTGGACGCTGGTTCCCGAGGCCGGTCCTCGGTTCGAGAACCTCGTCGCCGCGCATCTGCTCAAGTGGGTCCACTTCGAGCAGGACGCACGCGGGCGCGACGTCGAGCTCCGCTACTTCCGCGACACGGACCGGCGCGAGGTGGACTTCGTCGTCGTGGAGAAGCGGGCGCCGATCCTCCTCGTCGAATGCAAGTGGGGCGACGCCGACGCCGACCGGAGCCTCCGCTATCTCAAGGAGCGGTTCCCGGACGCGCAGGCGTGGCAGATCAGCGCGGCCGGCCGGAAGGACTATCGGACGCCCGACGGGATTCGGGTCGCGCCCGCCGCTCCCTTCCTTCGGACGCTCGTCTGAGCGTGCGCGCAGTCGGGCGAGTCCTCGATCAACGCAGACCAAGGGCAAACTTCAGCGCGCGATCGACCGCCACGACCTTCTCGAGCGTGAGCGCTGTTGCCGCACGGTGTAGGCCTCGTCACGGGACAGTAGCACCACCGGTCGCCGGCCCGCCGGCGGCGGCAGGTCGGCCGAGCACGTTCTCCCCCCGCCGCATCACCAGTCTTCGCCCCCCAGCAGACGGACCGCCGCGGCGTCGGCCGCCTTGATCTCGCGCCGCGTCTCCGGACGCCGGCGATAGCCCGCCTCGTATTCCCTGACCAGTGCGACTTCCGCCTCATGACGGAGCCAATGCCGGAGCGCATCCTGGATGATGGCGCTGCGACTCTTCCCGTGCCTTTTCCGCGCTTGCTCGACGGCCCGATAGAGGTCATCCGGGATGCTCACCGCGACCTTCGTTGCGACTCTCCGCATGGCTCTTTCTCAGTATGACCGAATTCATACCTCGAGCCAGGACGGTCGACCCGGCTTCCGCCGACCCGCGTGGCGCGGAAGGTGCTACCCCGCCAGCGATCGGCCCGTCTGGTCGAACAAGTGCACCGCCGACGCGTCGACCCGGAGGTTCACGAGCTGCCCCTTCGTGAAGCCAGACATCCCCTCGACGCGGCCGATCAGGCGCACGCCGACGTCTCCTTCGACCGACACGTGGGCCAGCGTCTCGTGTCCCAGGTACTCGACGTGCTCGACCGTCGCCCGCATGGCGCCGTCGCCGAGCTCGCCCGCGTCCACGCGGAGGGCCTCCGGCCGCACACCCGCGGTGAGCGGCGAATCGAGGCTCGCGCGCAGGCGCGGCGCGGCGGCGTCGCCCACCGGCAAGGTCTGGCCGCCGACGTGCATGACGACGCGGCCGCGGTCGTCCGTCGACAGGCGGGTGGGAAAGAGGTTCATGGGCGGGTTGCCTATGAAGCCCGCGACGAACACGTTGGCTGGGCGCTCGTAGAGCTCGCGTGGCGGGGCGACCTGCTGCAGCCGCCCCGCGTCGAGGACGGCCACCCGGTCGCCGAGCGTCATCGCTTCCACCTGGTCGTGGGTCACGTAGACCATGGTGGTCCGGGTCCGCTGCTGGAGCTCCTTGATCTCCGCGCGGACCTGGACGCGCAGCTTGGCGTCGAGGTTCGAGAGCGGCTCGTCGAGGAGGAAGACGGCGGGCTCGCGGACCAGCGCGCGGCCCATGGCGATGCGCTGCCGCTGCCCGCCCGAGAGCTGCTTCGGCAGGCGGTCGAGGAGCGAGCTGATGTCGAGCAGGCCCGCGACGCGCTCGACCCGTCGCCGCATGTCCGCTCGCGAGAGCCGGCGCATCTTCAGCGGGAACTCGAGGTTGCCGCGTGCCGAGAGGTAGGGATAGAGCGCGTAGTCCTGGAACACCATGGCGACGTTGCGCTCCTGGGGGCGGAGCTCGTTGACCACACGGTCACCAATGCGGATCGTGCCCGCCGTGGCCTCCTCGAGACCGGCGATCAGGCGGAGCACCGTGGACTTCCCGCAGCCCGAAGGTCCCACGAGGACCGCGAGCTCGCCGTCGTCGATGGCGAGCGTCAGGTCGGAGAGGGCGCGCGTCCCGCCCGGATAGACCTTGTCGACGTGCTCGAGCTCGACGCGCGCCATCGCTGCTCAGTCGAAGAACCGCTCGTCGTCCAAGATGGGGAGCGCCTTCTCCGCGATCGGGTCGGAAGCGAACCGCCGCTGGATGCAGTGGTCCTTCAGGTAGTTCGCGGCGGCGATGAACGTCATCGTCTGGTCGAGGGCGAGGTAGGCGTGCGCGACGTCGCCCGAGCGCGGGTCGACGGCGTCGTAAAAGCCGAAGTCGCCGTAGAGGTCGTAGCGTCGCGCGAGCTCGCGCAGGTCCCCCGCCGCCTCGGGCGCCACGCCGAGCGCGAGCGCCGCCGCATGCGGCGTGACGGCGCCAGGGCCGTAGCCGAGCACGCCGAGCACCCGGACGCCGTACTCGCCGTAGACGTCACGCGCCGGCGTCATGCTGGGCGACATGCCCCACACCGGGTAACCGAGCTCCTCGACGGCAAAGCGGCGCTGGACGTCGACGTGCGCGGCGGCGTTGGCGCCGAGGCTGCCGGGCGCCCAGCGCGCCTCGTCCAGCACGAGCGCCGGCATCAGGGCCTCGAACATGCTGCCGCCCCACGACGGCACGTACTTCGCCCCCTTCCACTCGTACCAGCCGCCGAAGAAAGCCTGCCCCCGGACCTCCTTCCGCACTCGCCCGTGCGGCGTCTGCGTCTGCCACCGGCAGCTCGGGGCGAACGTGCGCGCCATCGCGAACCAGTGCTCCTCGGGCACGTCGCCCTTGCCGATGGCGATCAGGCTCCCGAGCCGCGACTCGGCGTAGAGCGTCCCGTAGTGGTACCGCGATTGCGACGCGAGGTGCACGTAGTAGCCGTGCGACATCCGGCGGCGGGCGGCGTCGTAGAAGAAGCGGTAGTCCTGTGCGGCGATGATCCGGCTGCACGGCTCGCCGAGCTCCGGGAACGTCGTGCGCACCACCATGAGCCCCGCCGTCAGCCAGGACGAGTCGACGAAGGAGAGGAAGTTGCTCGTGCGCTCGCGCGAGGTGGTGTCGTAGTAGTTGTAGAAGAACCCGCGGTAGGTCTCGAGGCCGTCCAGCGTCGCGAGCAGCTCCCGTACCCGACGCGCGGCCTCGGCCCGGGGAACGAGCTCGAGCTCGGAGGCGGCCACGAGCGCGATCAGGCGGAGCCCGACGCTGGTTACGTTGGTGTAGTCGCCGACGCGCGCCTCGGCCTTGAAGACGGACGTGCCGCCGAAGCGGACGTTGTCGATCGGCAGGTGATTGTCGCGGTCGGTGAGCGCCTCGAGGCCGCGCCACGTGTCTTGGGCGAGGCGGGCGACGAACTCGCGGTCGGTGCGCGGGAGGCTGTCGCGATCGACCAGCGGCCGCGCGGGCCATCCGGCGAGCCGCGCCCGGACGTAAGGTCTCGCGGCCTCCTCGCCGCCGAGCGCCGCCTCCCACGCCTTCTTCCTGACGGGGACGACGACGTCGCGGGCGCCGGGCTCGACCACGCCGCCCACGACCTCCTCGCCGAGCTCGCAGGCCTCGTGCCACGGAAGCCGGGCCAGGAGGTGGCGGACCGGTGCCCAGAGACCGAAGCTCGCCGGAACACCCAGTCCGGCGGCGAGTGCGAAGGCCGGGACGGCGAAGACGCCGTTCAGTCGCGCAGGTAGTGGCAGGTGTAACCGCCCGGGTGCTTCTCGAGGTACTTCTGATGATAGTCCTCGGCCGCCCAGAACTCCCCGGCCGGGACGATCTCGGTCACGATCCGGCCGTCCCACTTCCCCGAGCGCTGGACGCGCTCCTTGACGCGCTCGGCCACCTGCCGCTGCTCGTCGTCGTGGTAGAAGATGGCCGAGCGGTACTGGGTGCCGACGTCGTTGTGCTGGCGGTTCAGCGTCGTCGGGTCGTGCATGCGGAAGAAGTAGCCGAGCAGGTCCTCGTAGCTGAGCCGCGCGGGGTCGAACACCACCTCGATGGCTTCTGCGTGTCCCGTGTCGCCGCGGCTGACGTCCCGGTACGTCGGGTTCTTCGTCGAGCCTCCCGCGTACCCGACCCGCGTCTCGAGCACGCCGGGGATCTTTCGCAGGATATCCTCCATACCCCAGAAGCAGCCGCCCGCCAGAGTCGCGACGGCGCGGCTGGAGGTCACCTTCGAATCGTCCTTGTCCTTCTTGAAGAGCGGCAGGTACTGGCCGTAGCCCTCCGCCTCGAGCTTCTCGACCGGGATGAAGCGGAGCGACGCCGAGTTGATGCAGTAGCGCAGCCCCGTCGGCGCCGGCCCGTCGTCGAAGACGTGGCCCAGGTGGGAATCGCCGTGCTTGGAGCGCACCTCGGTGCGTGTGGCGAACAGTTTGCGATCCTCGCGACGGACGACGTCTTCGTCCTCGAGCGGCCGCGTGAAGCTCGGCCAGCCGGTGCCCGAGTCGAACTTGTCGAGGGAGCTGAAGAGCGGCTCGCCCGAGGCGACGTCGACGTAGATGCCCGGCTTCTTGTTGTCCCAGAAGGCGTTGCGGAAGGGTGGCTCGGTCGCCTCGTGCTGAGTGACTTCGTACTGCTCCTTGGTGAGTGTCTTGTGGAGCTCGGCGTCGTTCGGCTTGGTGTAGGTCTTCATCGGTCGGTCTCCGGACGCGACGGGCTCGGCGGCAGCGGGCGACGGCGCGAGAAGCGCCAGGCACCCGATGAGCACGAGGAATCCCGAGCGAGCGTCCATGTCTCGGTAGCTTGGATGATTCCGCTGCCCCTAACGTTTCTCCGCGGGGGCGGCATGTCAACCGCCCAGCCGTCTCTGTCGTCTCTCCACGGTGAAAAGGTCAGTCCCCACGCCCGCGCTTAACGTTCCGCCGAGACAGAGCCGCCGCGCAATGGACGCCGTCGCTTGCGAGCGTGGAGCGCCGTCGGTACAAACTGAAAGAGTACCACACGGGCATGGGGTGCGCCCGCTAACCGCCGTCGGCTCCGCTGGCGGCTGATGACCCCTACGGCGGAACGGTTGCTCGTGGAGATGCACCCTATGACCTTTCATCGGACGCCCCATGCTCAGCGCCGTGGACAGCGGAATGGCCGCGGCCACTGGGCGTGAGATTCAGAGCCCGCACCTGACACGACGAGGACTTCTTCTCGTCGTATGCCTCTCCGGGCCACTCCTCGCGGCCGCCCCACGGGCGGTTGTGGCCGAGCAGGCGCTCACCCTGGCCGACGCGCTCGCCATCGCGCTCCGCTCGAACCTCGGTCTTCTCGCGGCGCGCGGCCGCCACGCGGTCGGCGTCGCGGGCGTAGGCATCGCTTCGGCTTGGCCGAACCCCGAGCTCGAAGCGGACTACACCTCGTCAAGACCTCATCCGGCCTTCCTCTTCAGTCAGACCATTCCCTTCTGGGCAAAGCGCAGCGCCGCCATCGCCGTCGGACGAGGCGAGCTCGGGCTGGTCGATATCGGTATCGACGGCGTCATCCAGCAGCTCCGCCACGACGTCCGCGTGCACTACTACGGTCTCCTGTTCGCGCTCCGTGCGGAAGAGATCGGCGGTCTCGAGCTGCGCAACGATCGAGAGCTCCTCGAGCTCACCCAGACCCGGTTCCGCCACGGGGATGTGCCCGAGCTGGAGGTGAAGCAAGCAGGCCTCGGCGTTGGACGTGCCGAGGCATCGCTGAAGGCGCTCGCGAGCGACGTCGGGGTCGCGCGCGGCGAGCTCAACCTCGACCTCGGCCGGGAGCGGGACGCCCCGGTGGCCCTCGCGGGGCACCTCGAGGCGCGACCCGCTCTCCCTGACTTCGGGAAGCTCGTCGAGCGGGCGCTGAGCGAAGGCCGCGAGGCCCGTGAGCTCCGGCAGCGCGTCGCCGTCGAGGAGTCACGGCTCCGTCTCGCGCGGACCGGCTGGATCCCGGACCTGACCGCGGGCGCTGGCGCGGAGTTCAACGACCCCGAGTTCTCCGTGGGTCCGCAGTTCAGGCTCGGCCTCTCGATCCCGATCCTCTATCGAAAGAGTGCGGAGCAGGCCCAGGCGAGGGCCGCGCTCGAGGTGCTGTCGCGCGAGCGAGAGGCCCTCCGGCAGCGGCTCGGTACATCGCTCTCGTCTGCCTTCGCCCGCGTCCAGGCCGCCGACGACCAGGTCGGCCTGTACGTCGCATCCCTCGTCCCCTCGGCGAGAGAGGTCCGCGAGCTGTACCGCGACAGCTATCGGGAAGGCACGGTCGGAATCCTGAACCTGGTCGACGCGCTGAGGAGCGAGCGGGAGGTCCAGCTGGGCTATGCCCGCGCGCTGCTCGACTTTCACAGGGCGCTGGCAGATCTCGAGCAGCAGGCCGGCGTGGAGTTGACCGATGGTCCGGCCTAGCGGTGCGCTCGCCCTCCTCGCTCTGCTCGTCTGCGCAGGTTGCAAGGGGCGACCGTCCGGGACGGAGGCGGGTGACAAGCCCGATCTCGTCGTGCTCGTGCGCACGGCGAGGGTCGAACGGCAGACGGTTCGTGAGCTCGTGGAGGCGGCCGGGACGGTCGTTCCTTCCCTCGGGACCGAGGCGCAGGTTGCCGCGCAAGTCACGGGAACGGTCGTCAACGTGCTGAAGGACGAGGGGCAGGAGGTGGCCGCGGGCGAGCCCGTGCTCGAGATCGATGCCTCCGTCCTCCGGGAAGAGGCGCGCCAAGCCGAGGCGGAGGTCCGCCGGGCCGAGGCGGATGAGCGGCTCACCCGAGAGAAGCTCGAACGGGCGAAGAGCCTCTTCGCGCGGGGGATCGCGGCGGCCAAGGACGTGGCCGAAGCGGAGGCGACCCACACGGGGGCCTTGCAAGCGCTCGGCCGTGCGCGCGCGGGCGACCAGGTCGCTCAGATCCAGGAGAGGCGCTCCGTCGTGCGAAGCCCGGTGCAGGGAACCGTGCTCCACAGGCTGGTGGCACCCGGCCAGTACGTCCAGCCCGACACCATCCTCTTCAGCGTCGCTCCGATGGCCCATCTGGACCTTTCCGCCGTGGTTCCCGCGTCGGAGCTGGCGCGCCTCCGGGTGGGTCAGGAGGGGGAGCTCGACTGTCCAGGTCCCGACGCGGCGTCGCCCCGCGGCGAGGTGAAGCTCGTCGCGCCCGCTCTCGATCCAGCGAGCGGCACGGCGACCGTCCGGGTGGCGATCACCAACGAGGCCCGCACCCTCCGTCCTGGGATGTTCTGCCGGGTGCGCCTCGTCGCAGACCGGCACGACTCGACGCTGGTGGTGCCCGTCTCCGCCGTCACCTTCAAGGAGGCGGAGCAAAAGGGAACGGTCGCCGTGGTGGACGGAGACGTTGCCCGCGTGACGGAAGTGACGACCGGCATCCGCGAGGGAACCCGCGTAGAGATACTCGACGGCCTCGAGGAGGGGGATCGAGTGGTCTCCGAGGGAAGCTACGGTCTCGCCGACGGCACGAAGCTCCGCTTTCAGTAGGCCTGCGAGCGTGCTGGACCAGCTCTCCCGCTTCGTCACGCGCAACGCCAGGACGATCGAGTTCGTGACCCTGGCCCTGGCGGCCGCCGGGGTCTATGCGGCCTTCACGATGCCCACGTCCGTCTTCCCGCAGACGGACTTCCCGAGGGTCGTCGTCCTGGTCGACAACGGCGTCATGCCCGCCGACCAGATGATGGCCACGATCACCCGGCCGATCGAAGAGGCCATGAACGACATCCCGGGCGTTGCGTCGATCCGCTCGGCGACGAGCCGGGGCTCCGCGGAGATCAACGTCTTCTTCGACTGGAAGGTCGACATGATCCAGTCGCTGATGTTCGTGCAGGGGAGGCTCGCCCAGATCGCCGGGCAACTTCCTTCGACGGCGAGCCTTCAGGTCTGGCGCCTCACCTTCTCCGCGTTTCCGATCATCGGGATCAGCCTCACGGCGCCGGACCGCGACATCGGCGACCTGTGGGAAACCGCCCGCTACGTGATCAAGCCCCGCCTCGCGCGCGTGAGCGGGGTGGCCCGCGTCGATCTGGTGGGCGGCCGGGAGCCGGAGTTTCACGTCGTGGCCGACCCCGCCAAGCTCGCCGCGGCGGGACTCACCCTCACCGACCTGGTCGAACGGTTGCGGGCCGCCAATCTCGTCGCGCCGGCGGGCATGCTCGAGCAGAATCACCAGCTGTACCTGACGCTGGTCAGCGGGCGGGTCGCGACGGCCGAGGACATCGCCGCGATCGTCGTCGGGCTGGGTCCCTCCCGCACGCCGATCTTCCTCCGCGACGTCGCCCGGGTCGTGCGCGGGGTCGCCCCCGGCTTCAACATCGTGACGGCGCAGGGGGTCAACGCCGTGCTCCTCAACATCCGGAGCCAGCCCGACGCGAGCACGCTCGAGGTGGCGGCCGGCGTGGAAAAGGAGCTGGCCGCGCTCCGCGCGACGCTCCCGAGCGACATGAAGCTCGCCCCCTTCTACGATCAGTCGATCCTGGTACGGGAGTCGGCTCGCTCGGTCTGGGAGTGCATCGTGTTCGGGCTCGTGCTCTCGATCGGCATCATGATCGCGTTCTTGAAGGACGTGAGATTGGCCGGCGTCGCCGTCCTCGTGATCCCGCTGACCGTCCTGATCACGATCGCGGCGATGAAGCCGCTTCACCTGAGCTTCAACCTGATGACGCTCGGCGGGATCGCGGCGGCGATCGGCCTCGTCATCGACGACGCGATCGTGGTCATCGAGAACATCCACACGAAGCGAGTGCGTGGGCTGGGCTCGGTCGAGGCGGTCCAGGAGGCGATCCGAGAGATCGGGCCGCCGCTCGTCGGCTCGACGCTGACGCCCGTGGTTGTCTTCGTCCCGCTGGCGTTTCTCGACGGCGTGCCCGGCGTGTTCTTCCGCTCGCTCGCACTCACCATGGTGACCGCGCTTCTCGCGTCGCTCGTCCTCGCGCTCGCCGTGACGCCCAACCTGGCGCTCCGCTTCCTGAAACGCACGGGGCACGTGGCTGAGGGTGGAGGGAGGGCGATGTCCAGGCTCCTGGACATCTACGGGCGCGCCGTCCGGGGTGCGCTCGAGCGTCCAGGGCTCACGTTCGCCGTCTCGGCGGCCGTCCTCGGTGCGGTCCTGGTCCTCTACCGCGTGGCCGAGACGGGCTTCTTGCCCGAGCAGGACGAGGGAGCCTTCGTGCTGGACTACTTCACGCCCCCGGGCACGTCGCTCTCCGAGACGAACCGTTCTCTGCTACAGGTCGAGGACATTCTGAAGGCGACCCCGGAGGTGGAAAGCTACTCGCGGCGCACGGGTGCCCGCCTGGCGCTCGCCATCTCCGAGCCGAACACGGGCGACTTCCTCGTGAAGCTCAAGCATGACCGCAAGCGCTCCGTCGAGCAGGTAACCGATGAGCTCAGGGAGAAGATCCACGCCTCGCAGCCCGTCCTCCATGTCGAGTTCGCGGGGATCCTCAACGACCTCATCGGCGACCTCACCTGGTCGCCCGCCCCGATCGAGGTCAAGGTCTTCTCGCCGGACGAGGCCGTGCTCACGGCGAAGGCGAGAGAGATCGCCGGGCTGATGGAGCACATCGACGGCGTGGTCGACGTCTTCGACGGGGTGGTCGTGACGGGCCCGGCCCTCACCCTGCGGGCCGACCCGGTCGCGGTCGCACGCGCCGGCCTCGACGTCGACCAGGTGGGGCGCCTGGCAAACACCGCGATCCTCGGCGACGTGGCCTCCTTCACCCTCAAGGGGGACATTCCGATCAACATCCGGGTCCGGGCGGAGGCCGATCATGCCGACGACGTCGCGCGTCTGAGGAAGCTCCTCCTCAAGTCTCCGTCCGGGACCCTTCTCACCCTCGATCAGCTCGGCGCGCTGCAACACGAGGGCGGGCAGACGGAGATCCGCCGTGAAGACCTCCGCCAGTCGGTGGCCGTCCAAGCGCGCCTCTCGGGTCGCGACCTCGGCAGCGCCGTCGCAGAAATCCGGCGGAAGGTGGGCGAGCGGGTCGTCCTGCCGCCCGGCGCGGCGATCGAATACGGCGGCTTCTACAAGCAGCAGCAGGATGCGTTCCGCAACCTGCTCTTCGTCCTGCTCATGGCCGTCGTGCTCGTCTTCACCGTCCTGCTCGCGGAGTTCGGCGGGTTCGCCCAGCCGCTCGCCATCGTATGGGGGGCGCTCCTGTCTCTCTTCGGTGTCTTCGCCGCCCTCGCGGTGACCCACACGACGTTCAACATCATCTCTTTCCTCGGCGCGATCATCGGTGTCGGCATCGTTGCGAAGAACGGCATCCTGCTGCTCGACTCCGTGGAGCACTTCGAGCGGGCCGGCCACGCTCTTGCAGACGCGCTCGTCCTCTCGGGGCAGAGGCGGCTCCGGCCCGTCCTCATGACCTCGCTCGCCGCCGCGCTCGGGATGCTGCCGCTCGCGCTCGGCGTCGGCTCCGGCGCGCAGATGCTGCGGCCGCTGGCCATCGCCGTCATGGGCGGTCTCGCGATCTCGGTGCTGCTGGCCCTGGTGGCGACGCCGGTTGCGTACTTCCTCATCCGGCGATACGCCCGGCCCTCGGCGGCCGAGCCGGAAGAAGTGCAGGCCGTCGCCTCATGAAGGCGCGAGAGCCTCAGGAAGCTTCACCCAGCACGCGGCGCGCCGTGTTCTTCGACGTCGAGAACTCGAGCCGCGCCGAGCACGTCTCCCGCATGCTTCAGCACCTCGAGCTGGGCGAGCTGGGTCGAGAGACGCAGCTCGTGGCGGTCGGCAACTGGCGCGTGGTCGGGCTCGACACGGCTCGCTTGCTCTCGCGACACGGCGCACGACTCGTCCACAGCGCCCCGGCGTTCGGGGTCAAGGACTGGAGCGACCTGCGCATCGCGGTCGCGGCGGGGATATGGCTCGGGGATTCGAGACCGGGGGACGTCCTGGAGATCATCACGGACGACCAGGCCTTCGATGCGGTCGGCGACGTCGCCGCAAGCCGCGGCGTCAGCTTCCGGCGCCTCTCGTACCGCTCGCTCGTCGAAGCGAAGCAGACCAGGCATGCAGTCGGCGCGCCGCGAGCTCGTCCGAGAGGCGGCCGTCGGCGAGGCCGCGCTTCCGCGGCGCGCGCGGCAGCGTCTGTGGCGCCGTCATCCGGCGCATCGGCGAGGGCAAGCGAACTCAGCGACGCGCACGCGGCGCCGCCCGACGAGCTCCTCGCCGTCGTCCACGAGCTGCTTGCGGGCTCCGGTGGCCGCGCCGTGAGCCTCGATGCCCTGTCGAATGCCCTCAAGTCGCGCGGCTTCCGCCGCCCGCCGGGCTCGCCGCGACTGATCACGCGGCTCAGGCGAATCAAGGACCTTGCGGTGAGCGCGACGGGAGCGATCCGCCTGGTGGAGCAAGGCCGGGGCAGCGAGAAGTGAACGCGCGGCGACGAGCCCCTCGCCACCGGCGCGGTTGACTCGGAGCTTCTCCGTCCTCCTGGTGTGGAGGGGGTAGTGTTCAAATCCGCCGCTTCGCGCTATCAACGGCCAGAGGGCGGGGGCGGCCCGCGCCAACGACGCGACGAGAGGAGGTTTCTATGGCGGAGCAGGGGCGTCAGCAGGAGCGGCGTCGGATCGAGACGATCCACCGCGAGTCAGTGAAGCTGGACAACGCGGCCAAGCTTCCTCCAGGGACATGGGTATCCCGCCGCGACGGCCGCCTGTACCGGGCGACCGCGCAGGGATCGCTGGTCGCGGTTCAGTCCAGGGAGCTGGAGGAGTTCGAGCTGCTGAGCGAGGACCCCTACGAGCCTGACGAGAGCGCGCGCATCATGTCGACCCGCGCCAACGTCAGGCCGAACTTCTGAGCGAGAGCCGCAGGTCTTCCCGAATCCCAAGACCCCGCGGGCCGCCCCCCGCCTAATGTAGCGCGCCTCGCCCGTCCCCGAGCGGCTCCACCTTGACCGCGTAGATCTCGCCGCCCACGCGGACGCTGAACACACCGCCGCCGTCCCCGCTGGCCAGCTCGCTGATCTCGCAGTCCTGCTCCAGCCGGCGCCCGAGCTCGCCGGCGAGGACCGCCCCGTGAATCGCCCGCGCCACGTCCCGCATCCACCACCTCCCCCGTACCAAGGTAGCGCAGACGGGCACGCAATGCGAGGAAAACGGAGGTTGGGTTGCCGCCGGGACCGCGGGAGTAGTATGCGGGGCCCGCCATGCCACTCCTCGATCGCTTCCGCCTGACCGACAAGGTCGCGATCGTCACCGGCGCGGGACGCGGCATCGGGCAGGCGATCGCGCTCGCCTTCGCGGAGATGGGCGCGCACGTCGTCTGCGCGGCGCGCTCGGAGGCCGAGATCGAGGCGACGGCCGCGCGGGCGCGGAGCCTCGGTCCGCGCGCCCTCGCCGTCCGCTGCGACGTGACCGAGCCCGCACAGCTCGACGACCTCGTGCGGCGGGCGATCGCCGAGCTCGGCCGCATCGACCTCCTGGTGAACAACGCGGGCGGCTTCCCGCCGATGAAGCTCCTCGATACCGACCTGCCGAGCTGGGAGTGGTGTCTCCGGTTCAACCTGACCTCGGCCTTCGTGCTGACGCGCGCCTGCCTCCCTCACATGCTCGAGCGCGACGGCGGCGCGGTGCTGAACATCTCGTCGGCCGCGGGACGGATCGTGCGCTCCGGGTTCGTCGCCTACGGCACGGCGAAGGCGGCACTCTCCTTCATGACCCGGCAGCTCGCCGCGGAGTTCGCGCCGCGCGTCCGCGTCAACGCGCTCGCGGTCGGCGCGGTCGAGACGTCGGCCCTGCGGCCGTTCCTCACCGACGAGATCCGCCGCCAGATGGAGGCGATGACGCCGATGCGGCGGATCGGCACCGTCGAGGACGTCGCGCTCGCCGCGCTCTGGCTCTGCTCGCCTGCCGGGAGCTGGGTGACGGGCAAGGTCGTCGAGGTGGACGGCGGCACCGAGTCGACGAACTGGCCGTTCGACTGAGGGTCCCATGTCCTATCGCGTGATCCAGTGGAGCACCGGCAACGTCGGCACCTTCGCGCTCCGCTGCATCGTCGGGCACCCCGAGCTCGAGCTCGCGGGCGTCTGGGCCCACAGCACGGCCAAGGCGGGGAAGGACGCCGGCGAGCTCTGCGGCCTCGGACGGGTCGGGGTTTGCGCGACGACCGACGGAGAGGCCCTGCTCGCACTCGACGCCGACTGCGTGTGCTACACGGCGACCGCCGACCTCCGGCCGTTCGAGGCCGTCGAGGACGTCGCGCGCATCCTCGCGTCGGGGAAGGACGTCGTCTCGAGCTCCATCGTCCCGCTGGTTCATCCTCAATCGTTCTTCCCGGAGGTGCGGGAGAAGCTCGAGGACGCGTGCCGGCGAGGCGGCACGTCGTTCTTCACGTCGGGCGTCGACCCGGGATTCGCGAACGACGTCCTGCCGCTCACGCTGTCCGGCCTGTGCGAGCGGTGGGAGGAGATCCGCATCCTCGAGATCATCAACTACGCGACCTACAACCAGCCGCAGGTGCTCTTCGAGACGATGGGGTTCGGAAAGCCGCTCGATCACACGCCGCTGCTGCTGACGCCCGGCACGCTCGCTTTCGCCTGGGGCGGGACGATCCGGCTGCTCGCCGAGGGCCTCGGGGTGGAGCTCGAGGACATTCGCCAGACGTACGAGAAGCGGCCGGCGACGCGGCCGATCCGCATTGGCCCGCACACCGTCGAGCCGGGCTCGATGGCGGCGCTGCGCTTCGAGGTGCAGGGGATCGTCGGGGGCCAGCCGGCGATCGTCGTGGAGCACGTGACGCGGCTCGACGACGACCTCGCTCCGGACTGGCCGACCGGCAAGGGCAGCTATCGCGTGGTCATCAAGGGCACGCCCGCCATGCGCTGCGAGTTCGAGTTCGCGGACGAGCGGGGCGACCATGCCGTCGGAGGCGTGCTGCTCACGGCGACGCGGCTCGTGAACGCGATCCCCGCCGTGTGCCGCGCGCGGCCGGGGCTGCTCTCGGCGCTCGATCTCCCGCTCGTCACTGGACGGGGACTCTGGCGGCGCATGCCCCTCGCCGCTGAGTTGTCGTAGCGAGCGAGAAGGGCCCCTCGCGTTCCCCCGAGCTCGGCTCCAGGCGCCGCCCGGTCGAGCAGGCACCTACTTCGGGTGGGGGAGGAGGTCGAGGAGGATGTACGATAGAAGCGCCAGTCCTGGCTCACGCGCGCCTGAAAACGCTCAGCGTCGTAGCGCTTCGCCTGGAGCGAGGGGTGCCGGAAGTCTCGAAGGAGCTGTGCGAGTTGCTTCCCGAAGAGCTTTTGAATCTCGGGCGGCGCCTTGATGAGGCTGTCGACGAAGGGCTCAGTGAGAACGGCGCGCACGGGCGTACTGCTTGACGGCACGCATCGCGGCGCTGGCCGACGTGAAGGGCCCGAGGACCCGCCCCTCCTTCGCTGCCCGCTCCGCTGCCTCAAGCCGCTTCTTCACATCGACCTTCTTCAGCCGGAGCTCGACCGGCCGGGTGATCGCGCCCTCGCGGCCAAGCACCGTCTCCACGAGATCGCCCGTCTTGAGACCGAGGGCGTCCCGGACGTGCTTCGGGAGGGTCACCTGGCCCTTGGGTCCGACCTTTTGCACGCTGACAGGCATGGTCTTACTGTCGTGACTGTAAGGGAGGGTGCGCCCCCCGTCAAACGACGGTGGATCGCGTGCCCGCCAAACACTACGGTCTGCCGCTCTTCACCGCAGTGCCGGCAGACGAGCCGTGTGCGCGATGGAGATCGGCAACTCGTCGAACCCGCCTCGTGTGGGCGTGGGTGATCGCAGAGCGCCGCCTTGATGGCGATCTCCCAGGTGCGCGACGCGGCCAGGGAGACGTCGCGGCTGCGCCCGCGCCCAGAGCAGCGCGTGCGTGTCGAGCAGCAGCCTCAGCGCACCCCCTCGAAGAGGGCGAGGGTCTCCTTCGGCAGCGGGGCGTCGAAGTCGGCAGCCACCCGGACCTTACCGCGGAGAGCGCCGAGCTTCCTGGGCCCGCGGCGTCGTTGGACCGGAACCAGCCTCGCGATGGGCTTCCCGTTGCGCGTGATCACGACCTCCTCTCCGCGCGCCGCCCTGTCGAGCAGGCGTGAGAGATGGGTTTTGGCTGCGTACACGCCAACTTGCACGGGGGCCTCTCTGACTAGACTGACCCAGCCACCGGCCTCGACGCAACCGACAGAGGAGGCCGTCCGGGCGAGCATCTCGATCTTGGCTCTCGCGAGCCGGCGGCACGCTCAGCGCCGCTCCGCGCCGAGCGCGAGGAGCCCCGCCGCGACGAGCCCCCCGGCGAGCACGAGGAGGCCGCCGGCGAAGCTGCCCGTCGCGTCCTTCACCAGGCCGATCAGATACGGACCCGCGAAGCCGCCCAGGTTCCCGATCGAGTTGATGAGCGCGATCCCCGCGGCCGCGCCAGTGCCGCGCAGGAGCGACGCGGGCATCGACCAGAAGGGGCCGAGCGTGCTCGAGGTGCCGAGCGCGGCAAGCGACAGGGCCGCGAGCGCTGCGACGGGCGAGCGGAGATGCGCGACGAACGCCAGGCCGAGCGCGCCGACGAAGGCTGGCCCGGCGACGTGCCAGCGCCGCTCGCCCGTGCGATCCGAGTGCCTGCCGACCAGGACCATGCCGGCTGCGGCGGCCACGTAGGGCACCGCCGACACGACGCCCACCATCACGTCGCCGAGCCCCGAGAGACCCTTGACGATCTGCGGCAGCCAGAGGCCCACGCCGTAGAGGCCGGTGACGAGCACGAAGTACAGGACCGCGAGCCGCCAGACGCGGAGGTTGGCGAGCGCGGCGCCGAGGGTCGCCGCATGATGGGCCTCGGTCGCCTGTTCCGGGCCGAGACGCGCGGCGAGCGAGCACCGTTCGTCAGATGTGAGCCAGGAGGCGCTCGCCGGCCCGTCGGGCAGGTAGGCGAGCACCGCGAGCCCGAGCACCACCGCGGGCAGCCCCTCGGCGAGGAAGAGCCACTGCCAGCCGCGAAGACCACCGAGCCCGTCCAGGGCGAGGAGCGCTCCGGAGATGGGCCCGCCGACGACGCCCGCGATGGCCGTGGCGGTCATGAAGCGCGCCACCGCGTGCGCCCGCTCGGCCGCCGGGAACCAGTAGGTGAGGTAGAGGATCATGCCGGGGAAGAAGCCGGCCTCCGCGACGCCGAGGAGGAAGCGGAGCAGGTAGAAGCTCCGCGCGCCCCGCACGACCATCATCGCCGACGCGATCAGGCCCCACGTGAGCATGATGCGTGCGATCCAGAGGCGGGCGCCCAGGCGCTCGAGCAGCAGGTTGCTCGGCACCTCGAAGAGGAAGTAACCGACGAAGAAGATGCCGGCGCCGAGGCCATATATCCGGTCGTCGAAGCCGAGATCTGTCCGCATCTGGAGCGCTGCGAAGCCGACGTTGATGCGGTCGAGGTAGGCGACAACGTAGAGCACG
>Ga0209156_10001497_pt1 | contig 19038 bp, 20 predicted proteins | sample GraSoiAngelo_124_FD_185881 | JGI IMG/M metagenome (GOLD analysis project Ga0209156, IMG submission 185881) | Grasslands soil microbial communities from the Angelo Coastal Reserve, California, USA - 14_0927_05_20cm (SPAdes) (version 2) | ecosystem: Environmental > Terrestrial > Soil > Grasslands...
GAAGGTAGCTGGCGAGGATTGCGACGGCGAGCAACACCAGCGAGATGACGAAAAAAGTGACTGGATCTGTCGCACTGATACCGAACAGCAAACTTTGTAGTACTCGCGTCAGAAGAAATGCTGCCGCTAATCCGAGGATCATACCTGCGCCGACCAGTTTGAGTCCCTGCTTGATCGTCATTTGCAAGACATCGCCAGGCCGCGCTCCTAGCGCGATGCGAACGCCGATCTCGTGCGTTCTTTGCGCTACCGAGTAGGTCATCACGCCATAGATTCCGACCGAAGCGAGCAGAAGTGCCAGTGCGGCGAACAAGCCCAACAAGAGCATGCTGAAGCGTTGCCGTGCGACTGCTCCCGCGACGATGTGCTCCATGGTGTCGATGTCTGCCACGGTCTGGTCCTTGTCCACCGACCAAATGGCGTCGCGCACTGACGCGGCCAGGGTCATTGGCTCGAAGCCTGTTCTAACGACAAGCGCGTTAGGTGCGAGATCCTTCAGCTGCCGATAGGTGAAATACATTTGCATCTTCGGTGTGGCGATGAAATCGTTTTGCCGAACATCTTTCACGATTCCAATCACCTCGCGCCACGGCGTGTTTGAAGTGCTCGAACCGGGCTTCAGGCGTTTTCCGATAGGCTCCTGGCCGGGCCAGAAATGCTGCGCGGTTTTCTCGCTGATCACCACCACGTTTGTAGAATCCCCTTTATCATGATTTGTGAAATCGCGGCCCCGGATAATGGGAATACCCATGCTGCCGAAGTAACCGGGACCGATTGCACGATAAATTACATCCGGTCGCTGGTCGGGCGGTGGGTCTGGTAATTCTTCCACACTAATGTTCATCGAATCTCCGTTGTACGTCAGAGGAAGGTTGCCAGCGACAGCGGCTGATCCTACCCCAGGCAGAGCGCGGACTCGCCGGATCACTTCATCAAAGAACGCTGCACGCCGGTCGCGATCGGGATACTTCACCTCCGACAAATCTACTTTCATCGTTAGCAGGTGATAGGCACGGAACCCCGGCTCGAGATTGCGGAGATGAAAAAAACTGTTGATCAACAATCCCGCACCGATCAGCAGCACGAATGAAACGGCGACTTCGCCGATGACTAACAAGCCTCGAAGTCGATTTCCTTTGCTCCCTCCACCCGTGTCACGGCCACCTTCTTTTAACGTGTCGTTCAAATTCAAATGGGAAGACTGCAGGGCGGGAGCGAGACCGAACGCAATTCCAGTTACTATGGCGACGAATGCGGTGAAGATGAGCACTCTCGCGTCGATGTTAATCGTTTGCACCTGCGAGATGGTCGCAGGAATGAATGTTTTTAGTATGCGGATGCCGGCCAACGAGAACTTAAGAAGGCCGGCGAGACAGACGACCGTCTCTTCGCTGTAGCTGGCGTGGCGCGAAGCGCCTTATTTTACCGAGGCCGAACGCGCCGCGCTGGCGCTTGGCGAAGCAGTTACGCGGCTTAGCGACCGGTTCGATCCAGTACCGGAGGAAATATGGAACCAAGCGACTCTGCATTATGACGAGAAGGCGTTAGCAGGGCTCATCCTCTGGATTGCCACGACCAACCTTTTCAACCGTGTCAACGCCACAACCAAACAAGTGGCTGGCGAGCAGCCGTGGAGCAGACGCTAAAGAACAACACACAAAAACAATAACTGAAACTAACATTATGAAATACGCATTACTCGTTCATCAATCACAGGAACACTTCGACCGTCGTAATGACAAGGCCGCTGTGGCCGCTGGCAGAGCGTACGCTGAAGCGCTTCAAGCTGCGGGTGTATTTGTGGCCGGCGCCGGACTAGACTCGCCTCGAAACGCGACGACTGTTTCGATTCGCGACGGAAAACGGCAGGTCCATGACGGCCCTTATGCAGAAACGAAGGAGTTTCTCGCAGGATTCGGCATCATCGATGTGCCGAATCTTGATGCTGCATTGGAATGGGCTGCGCGTCATCCTGCCGCCGGTTTCGCCTCGATTGAGGTACGTCCATTGCTAGGGTTCGGATCCGCAAAAGCTTGATGAGCGAATCGGTAACCCATGCTGCGATCGAGACGGTAGCCCAAGATTCATATGGGCGACTTATTGCCTACCTCGCGGCACGATCGGGCGACGTCGCCGGCGCGGAAGACGCGCTAGGTGACGCGTTCATCGCGGCATTGAGGCGGTGGCCAGCGGAAGGCGTTCCGGAAAAACCAGAAGCTTGGCTGCTGCATGTCGCGCGTAATCGTATGATTGACGCGGCTCGCCGAAAGCAAGTGCAGCAAAAATCTGAGACGTTTCTACAGCAAATCACGGAGGAAGCAGCAAGCGTCGCAGCAACACAAGAATATTTCCCCGACGAACGACTGAAACTTCTTTTCGTCTGTGCGCACCCGGCGATTGATCCCTCCGCGCAGACACCGTTGATGTTGCAAACGGTTCTTGGGGTTGATGCCGCACGAATTGCATCGGCGTTTCTCGTCTCGCCTGCAGCTATGAGCCAGCAGCTCGTCCGCGCGAAAAATAAAATTCGTGACGCCGCGATTCCTTTTCGTGTGCCGGAGCCGCCAGAGCTGGAAGAACGAGTTTCTTTTGTTCTCGATGCCATCTATGCCGCTTACACGACGGGTTGGGAAAGCCTCATGGAAACAGCTTCCACGCATCACGCGCTCGCGTCAGAGGCCATCGCGTTAGGACGAACATTAACGCAACTGATGCCGCATGAACCGGAAGCTCACGGTTTACTTGCGCTGATGTTACACTGTGAAGCGCGACGTGAAGCACGTTACGCAAGCGATGGCGATTTTGTGCCGCTCGACCGGCAAGACACGGCGCTTTGGTCGCAATCGATGATCGATGAAGCCGAGACACATCTGCACTCGGCTGCCGGCTTCAAGCGCATGGGTCGTTATCAATTGGAAGCTGCGATTCAATCTGTTCACGCTAGTCGGGCCAAAACCACGCACATCGATTGGAAGGAAATCGCTTTGCTCTACGAGGGACTGGTGCGAATCGCACCCAGGATCGGTTCGCTTGTTGGGCGAGCCGTTGCAATTGCCCAAGCAGGTGAACCACTTACTGGATTTTCTGCCCTTGAACAGATTCCATCGAAGCAAACGGCGGATTATCAGCCCTATTGGGCCTCGCGCGGACATCTGCTTCGTTTGCTGAACCGGAACGATGAAGCGGTCGAAGCGTTCAATCGTGCCGCGAGCCTCACAGACGATCCGGCGATGCGTGAATATCTTCTCAAACGTTCAGCCGACAACATTTGAAATGAACCGTTGTCTTTACTAAAGCGGCTTAGTTAACCAAATAGCAGAAAGGATTAGTCATGAACTCCCGCGGTTCCGCGATCGCATACTGGGTTATTACCGTGCCTCTTGCCCTTGAGTGTCTAGTTGGAGGAGTGATGGGTGGCTTTCAACTACCTCTCTTTGCCAGAATCATGGGGCACCTAGGCTACCCGAAATATGTCATGAGTATTATTGGTATCTGGTATGTCCTTGCCGGGGTAGCTTTACTTATTCCGCGTTTTCCTCGCCTCAAGGAGTGGACTTACGCGGGCTTAGTCTTCCTCTACACGGGAGCGATTGCATCCCGTCTCGCTGTTGGTGATCCCTGGGTCACTCTAGTGGGACCGGTGATCCTCACCAGCCTTACGGTCGCGTCGTGGGCTCTGCGTCCACCGACGCGGCGCGGTCGCGTGCCGAGTTAACTGAAGTTATCGCTATCGGCGTTTCGTTTCTTGCTCAGAGCGACTAAGAAGAAATCTTGACTAAGTGTGGTCAACAGCCTTTGACTAGCGTCGCCTGTAAGGACGGCACAATGCGAAACAAGGAGCAAAAAGGAGGTCTAAGTATTCAGGCGATTGCGGGGACGCATGTAGTGCTCCTTGGCATGGACTTACCCAAGGAAGACTGCCCGGGCTTGCTTGGATTTGCCCTGCGACGAGAAGATCATACCGAAGGAGAGCAATATTGGCTGTCGGGATATAAGACTTTCAAGAGTGTAGAGCCTTCTCCACCTCCAGGGATGCTTTACTCAACGCGACAACATCCCATTCAAGGTTTTACGTGGTCGGACTTCTCCGCGAAACCGGACCATGGGTACACGTATGAAGTATTTGCTTTAAGAGGTGCGCCAACAAGCCCGCAGCTATCCGAAAAAGTGGCGGTGAAGATCCGCACGGAGAGCGAGCATGGAAGGACGCATCACGTGCATTTTAACCGCGGCGCGGCAGCGTCGCAGGAATACACGCGGTTATTTGGCGACAAGCGGCCCGAGGACGTGGGACCGGCGGCGTTCACGTGGCTTTCGCGCGGAGCGGTCGAATCAATTGCAGACTTTATCGGGCAGGCCGTTGGCCCAGGCTGGGGATTACGCGTCGGTGCTTATGAATTCACAGACGAGGATGTGCTAAAGCCGTTAGGCGCTGCGCGGGGCCGCGGTGCGGATGTTGAGGTTCTCTACCACGCAAAGAATGATGAACAAAAAATCGCCAATGAAGTGGCGATCCAGAAATTCGGCTTGGAAGATATTTGCCATCCTCGCAACGCGCAGGGCCTGACACTTTCTTATAACAAGACCATCGTGTTAACCAAAGCCGGCGCCGCGCAAGCAGTGCTCACTGGTTCCACGAATTTCAGTATCGGGGGAATCTATGGACACAGTAATGTCGTTCATGTCTGTGAGAGGGATGACGTCGCGGCAAAATATTTATGGCTGTGGAATGAGCTGAAGAAGAACACGCCGAAATCTACGGACGCCAGTATGTTGGTCGGAAAAACTCCGCTTCCGGACGATCCGCTCGCAAAACAAATCAATTCCATTTTTAGTCCGCGCGATACCTTGGAAGCGCTGGACTGGTATGCGCGGCAAGCCAGGGGAGCGAGTGATGCATTGTTCATGACCTTTGCCTTCGGTATGAACCAGCGCTTCCAGGATGCTTATCGTAATGGAACCGCCAAACTCCGTTACGCGTTGATGGAATCGATGAGTGGCCCGACCAGGACCAAGGCGCAAAGAGAGGCCAACGAAGCCGCAATCATTGAGCTAAGGAAAATGAAAGAGAACAAGTTTGCGATTGGATCGCGTTTGGGAAAAGGCGCCTTCAATCACTGGCTTGTGGAGCAGCTCTCAGGACTAAATGTCAATGTGCGATATCTGCATACAAAATACATGCTGGTCGATCCACTCGGGGCTAATCCGCTGGTGGTTTGCGGCTCAGCAAACTTTAGTGAGGCCTCAACTACCAATAACGACGAGAACATGCTTATCATTCGAGGCAACCCGCGTGTTGCCGATATTTATCTTGGAGAATTTATGCGTCTCTATCGCCACTTCGCTTTTCGCGACTGGCTTGCACAACATCCGGAAGCCGACAAAGTAGAAGTGGGTCATCTCGACGAGACCGATCAATGGTGGAAACGTTACTTCGGTGACAGCTTTGAATCCCGGCAACGCAGCTATTTCGCCAATTAACGTCGCACAAATGGAGGGGCCAGCTCTGCGAGCCACTGCACGAACACTTGGTATGGCGTTGCTGAGCTCCGACCTCCATTGTTTGATTCCTCCGCTAGCCAGCCGACGGCAGATAAACTACATAGCCGCGCGGCGGTGCCCAAAGATCCACCCAGCCGGACTCGTTAGTCCATTTTTCCTCTGGCACGCCAGAATCATCGCGGCCGCGCCAGGCAGCCGGAATGAGGCGCGTGTTGGCCCATCGTGTTTGAACCCACGCGCCGTTCCAGGTACCGCGGTTGTTTAACACGAAGATCAGTCCGCTGTGATCGCCGTCGCCCGGGCGTTGCATGACGTAGAGGTCGTCAGTCATGTATAGCACTTGTGTCGGACCAGCAGCGTTTTGTTCATGAATTTTGATGAGCGCGTCAATGCCGGTTCGGTTGTTCGGCTGGGCGAGATCCCAGTTGAAGTAATCCTGCCAGAACACACAAGGATAACCTTCGTGCGTCAGGATGAAGGCGTACGCCAGCAGCTTGTCGTTAATGATCGGACTGTCACGCACCACATCGTGGTTCTCCACGAAGGTGACAGCTTGCGCCGGGCGGTCCCACATTAACACTCCGCGGTCTGTAAGATTGCGAAGACTGAATCCGTAGCCATCGCATAAGTCGCGTAAACGCCATCGCAGCGGAAAATCAAATGCGCCTACTGGATTATCCGACCACGCATTAGCTTCATCGAGCCAATCATCAATTGTGCGTTCGCTGTCCCAGCATTCGCCGACCGCGTACGGCTTGAAACTGCTGCTACCGCGCAGGGCGCGCAGTTCCTGAATCGAACGCACCATCCAACCGCCGTAACCTTTGACCATGTCATAGCGGAATCCATCGAAGCCAATTTCTTCCAAGAGCCAGCGGGCATAGTTGATGAGCTCGGTATAAACCAGTGGCGTGCGATGACAAAGGTCCGGCATGTCATCGAAAGTGGCGCCGTCCCAGGTCTCGTATTGGCTGGGATGAAAGCATTTCCAATCGCGCGGAAATTTGCCGCTGTTAGGATCGAACTTCGTCCAGCGTGACTGGCCGCCGATCGGATTCAGTTCCTGGGCATCGCCTCCGCTGCTGTGATTGAACACCAGGTCCGCATACACTTGTAGCCCAAGCGCGTGAGCAGACTGGATAAGGTCGAGTAATTCAGCTTTGGAACCGAACCAGGTAGGCGCGCCACCTTTCTGATCGAATTCGCCGAGGTCATAATAGTCGTACGGATCGTAGCCCATCGATTTCCATCCGGCGGCTTTGTTTGCGGGCGGGAACCAAAGCGCGGTGAAACCGGCCTGTGCGATTGAGGGCAGCCTCGATTTAATAAAGGCCCACCACTGGTGCTCGCGATTTTCCAATTTGGGACAATCCCAATAAAACGCTTGCAACATGACACCCATAATGGCTGTTCGTCTCCGGTTTGTTAAAACCTTGTCAGCCTAAATACCAAGCAATGACTAACAAGGAGCAATCAGAAGACCAGACGAAACGCAAACATTTTCGAATCAAACCAATCGGTTTCATTGGTTCTGACTTAAAATGTCGCGACGCGCCTCGGCAAACCAGCGAAGGAGCGCCGAATGCATTTATCGAATTACTTCCTTCTTACACGAACACCTTGCATGGAATGCAAGTTGACGATGAAATCATTATCATCAGCTGGCTACATCGCGCGCCCGGGGAAACGTAATGGAAGTTCATCCAAGAGGGGATGCGTCGCGACCGCTTAAGGGAGTATTTCGACTCGATCACCAGATCGTCCCAATTCCATAGAGCTTCACCGCGTCAAGGTTTTAGAGATGAAAAGCGGCCGGCTAAATGTTGGTCCGATAGAGGCAATCGATGGGACCCCGGTAATCGATATAAAACCAGTTATCGAAGCAACTGACCCACGAACATGTTCAAAACAGGATTAGCTGTACTTATAACCACAGGCGAAGCTGAGCGTCTGTAAAAACAAACCATCAAAAATAAGTGTGAAAATCAGGCGGCAAATTGGACTCAACCTGCTCGTTGTCTTTGCAGCCGCCATCATTCAAGTGTTCGCTGCCAATAAATCAGGAGCAGGTGCCCTCCCGAAAGGGCTTCAGCACGTCTTTTATCGTACGGTTGAGGTTGACGGACTTTCAATTTTTTATCGGGAAGCGGGGCCGAAGGATGCCCCGACTATTCTCTTAGTCCACGGATTGCCATCTTCCTCCCGGATGTTCGAGCCTCTTTTCGCCAGGCTCGCGGATAGATTTCATCTTGTCGCTCCGGATTATCCCGGCTTCGGACACAGCGACTGGCCGGATCCGAAAAAATTCGCGTACACTTTCGATCACTTGGCCGAGATCATGAATCGGTTCACCGGCGCCCTCGGACTCTCGCGCTACACTCTTTACATGCAGGATTACGGCGGTCCTGTCGGCTTTCGCATGGCACTTGCGCATCCGGAACGCGTAGAAGCTCTCATTGTCCAAGACGCGGTCGCACATAACGAAGGACTCGGCGCGAATTGGAAGACCCGGCGCGAGTTCTGGAAAGATCGCGCGGCGAACGAAAGTGCGCTCCGCACAAATCTTCTATCGTTGCAGACGACGCGGACACGTCATGTCGGAAACGATCCGAACGTCGATCGCTACGATCCTGATTTGTGGACGGACGAGTTCGCTTTTGTGAATCAGCCCGGGCAAGCGCAGATTCAGAGCGATCTGTTTTACGATTATCGCACCAATGTGGACGCCTATCCTAAGTGGCAGGCGTGGATGCGCGAGAAGCAGCCGCGCCTGCTGGTCATCTGGGGCAAGTATGATCTCTCATTCGACCCGGGCGAGCCGGAACGCTATCGCAAGGATCTGCCGAACGCCCAGGTGCATGTTCTCGACGCGGGGCATTTTGCGTTGGACACAGCTGCAGATGAAATCGCCGCGTTGGTTCGAGATTTTATGGGTTCTTCACGTTGAGTGTTGTCGTGTTCTAATAAGAAAGACGGATTATGCGATCTGACATTGTTCCTGGAGCTGCTTTCCCCGATTACGAGCTTCCCGACCATACCACGCAACGTCGCAAGCTCTCCCAATTGCAAGGACAATATCCAATGGTTCTCGTCCTCAGCCGCGGAGGTTTCTGTCCTAAGGAACGCCGGCAACATGAAGGCCTTGTTCAGCTCCATCGTGAACTCGAGGTTGGCTATTACCGGCTTGTCACGATTAGCACTGACAATATTACCGAGACGAATGAGTTTCGCACCGGAGTCGGCGCCCATTGGCCTTTCCTCTCCGATCCGGCGCGCAAGATCCAAAAAGATCTCGACATCGCCGAGTATACAGATCCGGACCACAAACCGATGATTCCGCACACGATTGTGCTGGAGCCCGGTTTGGTCATTTACAAGATCTACATGGGCTACTGGTTCTTCGGCAGACCCACGGTGGAAGATCTCCGCCAGGATCTCCGTGCTGTGACCAGAAAATGCCGACCTGACTGGGACATCACAAAGGTCGAACTCAAGGCGGTGTGGAAGCAGGGCCGCAAGGAACTCTTTTATCCGTACGGCAAAACGTACGTCCAAACTCTCGGCGAGCAGGATTAGGAAGGTTGAATCAATTACGATGAAGTCGATAAAAGGTTACTTTTTGATTACCCCGAACGACCTTCATTGGCGTCCCTCTAACTTGATGAAAATCCCAAACGCGGATTATCTGGAGCGAACAGGCAGCGAAAATCTCGGAGCGAGACTTTGGCGGTTACCGCCCAAAAGCGCGAATACACTGCACAAACACGTTCGCGCCGAGGAGTTTTATTTTGTTCTGGAAGGCGTGGGCCGGATGCGCGTAGGCGACGAAACGTTGACCGTGCCGAAATACGGCGGCGTGCTCGTTGGGCCAGAACAGTTACGTCAAGTGTTTAACGATACGGACGCCGAGGTGCTCTGGCTTATGGTGGGTGCGCCGGAGGAAATGGAATTTCTGCAAGGCTCAAAATCCAAGATCGACCTCTCACTCGTCTATCCCGTGGACCCGAAACAATTGCCAAAGGAATTGGCCGGCTCGGAATGGCCCCCGAAAGATTGACCAGATCGCGTCTGCTTGCTCACTGCTTTACGGCAAGCTGCGAATTCGCAGTCGCGATCCGCTCGTAAAATCGTAATGCCTCGATGTCGCTGCCGAGCTCGCGTAGCGGGTAGAGGCCTTTCGCAGAACCCGCGCCGGGATCGGCAATCAAGTAGTCGAATCCCTCTTTGCCTGCGATGACGACAAAATGCGTGACGCCGCCGGACAATCGCACTCGCACGATGACAGGATTTCCGCGCGAGAGGTTCGAATCGATCAGTTGATATGATGCCAGGTCTTCATACATGTGCCGCACGCGATCGGGCGCGAACCATGCCGCGCGGTCCCAATAGAGCCAACCGTTCTCGGTATATCCGCCGACCGATGTTAGAAACCAGTTTAACCGTTGTGGATCGACCTCGATGCCATAAAACTTGAATACCATCGCTGCCGCAGCCACAGCGCAACCTTCGCCGCCAATGGTCCCGTTGGCTTCGACTCCACCCAGCGGATCGTCGCGCCATTTTTCTTCTCCCTGTCGAAACGAGGGTACCGCCAGTTCAAGACGATGGAAAAAATAACGGCCGCCCCACGGCGAAAGTTTTCGTTTCCACCTCCAATCAACCTGCAAAGCCAACCCACCGACCAGCAAAAGGAGAACGAGACTGAGAATGACGAAAGGCCAACGACGTTTCAAAGCTCCAAAGTGTAGTGGCGGTTGTGTCAGCCGCAAATTCCGGCGTCTTTGTCATTCTGATCCCGCAGTCGCGGGAGAAGAATCTCAGATCATTTTCTTATCAACGCGCCCGCGAGGCCAATAGCCAGAGATGTTTCGCTTCGCTCAACATGACAGGGCGCCCTGGTGGTCGCGACATGAACAAAAAAGACAAGTTGCGCGAGTGCAGTGATAATGCTGATTTCGCCATCATGACTCAGGTTCGGGAACTCCGCCTCGCCAAGCGTATGGCGCGTCTCGGCACCGAGACCGCCTTCGAAGTTTTGGTTAAGGCGCGGGCGCTGGAGGCTAAAGGGCGCGACATCATCCATCTCGAGATCGGGGAACCCGATTTCGATACACCGGCCAACATCATCGACGCGGCCTGCGACGCGCTGCATAAGAGTTTCACCCATTACGGCCCTTCCGCCGGTTTGCCCCAACTGCGCAAGGTAATCGCGCAGCACGTAAGCGAGACGCGACGGATAAATGTTATACCGGAAGAAGTAGTCATCGTCCCTGGTGGCAAGCCCATCATCTTCTTCGGCATTCTCGCTCTCGTGGAAGATGGCGATGAGGTCATCTATCCGAATCCCGGCTTTCCCATCTACGAATCAATGATCAATTACGTCGGCGCGAAAGCCGTACCGATCCGATTGCGCGAGGACCTGGATTTTCGTCTCGACGTCGATGAGCTCGCCGGGCTTATCAACGACCGCACAAAATTGATCATTTTGAATTCACCGCAGAATCCCACTGGCGGTGTGCTTGAGAAGAAAGACATCGACGGTATCGCTCGCGCTATCGGCGATCGCAACATCATGGTCTTAAGCGACGAGATCTACAGTCGGCTCATCTTCGAAGGAGAACATCACTCCATCATGTCGATCGACGGCATGAAAGAGCGCTGCATCTTGCTCGATGGTTTCTCCAAAACGTACGCCATGACTGGTTGGCGGATGGGTTACGGCGTGATGCGCGCCGATCTCGCAGCTCACGTTGCTCGCCTGATGACCAACTCCAACTCGTGCACCGCGAGCTTCACCCAAGTCGCCGGCATCGAAGCCTTGCGCGGACCGCAGAAGTCGGTGGACGCGATGCGCGCCGAGTTCAAGAAACGCCGCGATGTTATGGTCGCCGGCCTCAATGAGGTTAAAGGTTTCTCCTGCCGCTCGCCTCACGGCGCGTTTTACGTCTTTCCGAATATCACGAAGACCGGATGGCCATCGAAAAAGCTGGCCGATGCGTTGCTCGATGATGCTGGCGTCGCCGCGCTATCCGGCACTGCGTTCGGCGATTTCGGCGAAGGTTATTTGCGCTTCAGTGTTGCTAACTCGATCGAGAATATCGAGAAGGCGCTGGGTCGCGTTGCTCCGTGGGTGGACAAAAATTTGTAAGGCCGGTTCTATCGAAGGTGCGCGTGATTGCGTTCTTTCGAGCTTTTTGAAAGAAGTTTTTTGCCGCAGTCTTCAAGGGCGTTGCATCGACAGTCTTGCATTTGCTTGAGCAACGTCTGCATGAGCTTGAGCCGCTTCATTCGGAGTTGTAGTTCCGCAATCTTGCGTTCTGAAAGTTCATGCCAGCGTTTGGGTGGACGCGTCGCGGCGCGAAACCCGAAAAACAGCTCGCGTATCTCGTCTAAAGTGAAGCCGGACTCCTGTGCGCGCTGCACCACCGCGAGCCGAAAAAGCGCGCTCTGCTCATAGCGACGTTGGCCATTCTTGCGCACTGGCGGCGGCAGAATCCCGATCTGCTCATAGTAGCGAATGGCTGATGTGCGCAAACCAAAGACACGCGCGACATCGGAAATCGCCAGGTTATCTGCCACTCAGAAACCTAACAAGCAGCCGCGCTGAACGCCACGAAAATCGCTCGCATTTTTCTTAAAAAATCTCCTTTGACTTAAAGTCGACTTGAACTTGTAGCGTCAAAAACTATGAAAAAAATATTCCAATTCATAACTGCAATCGCCATCGTTGTGCCGATCGTTGATTCGGCATCATCAGAACCTTCATCGTCGCAAACCGAGCACGCGTCACCTTTCGCCTGCAACGCAATGGCGTTGTCACCGGAGGTAAGAAAACGCCATTTCGAGGAGCTTGGGCCAGCCTTGCTAAAACTGAAGAAGAGCATACGAGAACTGCCAGATGGCTACGAGTTCGAATTGCCTGCGGATAACAAAACGTATCAGCTGTTAACTGAATGGGCGTTCCAGGAGCGGTTATGCTGTCCATTCTTCGATATCGACCTGCATTTCGACAGAGAAGGCGGACCGCTGTGGTTACGTCTCACTGGCCGACCCGGGACTAAAGAGTTCATTAAGGAGGAGTTTGACCTAGCTAATTCTCGTTAGTAGCGCCATGCCAAAAGTCTTAACTCAAGAGCTTGAACGACTACCGCTGCGAGTTCATACGTTTCTCGCCGGGGTGCCGCTTCATGACGTATGGTTCGTCGATCTCCCGCGCTGGCGCGCCGGAGTAACGCTCGATAGTTTCCTGCGAACAGTAACTAGCTGTCTGTGCAGGCCCCCTTCACTCGTGCGGATGCTACTCCACGTTCGGTTCTTCGTTGGACGGATCTTCGGTTGGGATCGCGAGCCAGCAGCAACCGCATGGAAAACCTTTGCAACACGTTTGACCGACACCGATCGTTCGCGATCACTCGTCCCAGCCGGAACGCGAGACGGATTTTTCCGCGTGGTGTACCGCTTCGAAAACGAGCAACTGATCGAGTTGATCAATCGGACAGCTCATGCTGCAGCGTTGAGCGTTTTGGTGGAGACTACGACTGGTTACCGGTTCTATTTAGGGGTTTACGTCCGCAGCGTAAGTCGCTTCACGCCGTTCTACATGGGTTTGATCGATCCTTTTCGGAAGATGATCGTCTATCCGTCCCTGCTGCGTAGCGTCCGTGCTCGATGGAATCAGGCATTCGGCGGAGACGGAAAACATAAGAACGTGAATTGTCGATGCGATAAAGACATGCTTCCATTCTCACAATCATGACGGAGAAGAAACGTTTTCGAGTTTTTGCTACGTCACGCATCGGTGATGCTGCAGAGAACCGACTGCGCGAGCGCGGCTACGATCTCGAAGTTTTCCAAGGGCCCGAGGCGCCGCCGAAGAAATTGATCATGGAAAAAGTGAAAAGCGGCATCGACGGCTTGATCACCACGCTGCGCGATCCGATCGATGCCGCGGTGTTTGAAGCAGGGAAGGGGACGCTCAAGGTCGTGGCGCAGATCGCCGTCGGCTTCGACAACATCAACCGTATCGATGCCAACAAATATAAAATTCCATTCGCGAATACTGCGGATGTGCTGACCGAAGCGACAGCGGAGTTCGCGTTTTTCATGATGGGAATGCTTGCGCGCAAAATGTGGCAGAGCGAGCGCCTGGTGCGCGAACAGAAATGGCCATCATGGCATCCGTTCCTGCCGTTCCTCGGCGACGAAGTCACCGGCAAAACCATCGCCGTAATCGGCACCGGACGCATCGGTCTCGCGATGATCAAGAAATGCTCGGGATTCGACATGAACATCCTTTGCTACGATCCGGCATATCACAATGACAAGTTCATTGCCGCCATTCAGGAAGTGATGGACCTGCGCCACGCCCGCGAAATTCAGAAAGAGAAGACCTGGATCAAATACGTCGAGCTCGAAGAGGCATTGCGCGGCGCTGATTACGTGACGATTCACGTCCCGCTGTTGCGCGAGGGCGAAACCGACAAACCGACCTATCACTTGATCAACGAGAAGACACTCAAGCTGATGAAGCCGACGGCGTACTTGGTAAACAGCTCGCGCGGTCCGGTTGTAGATGAGAGCGCACTTGCGAAAGCGCTAAAAGAAAATGTCATCGCTGGCGCGGCGCTTGATGTTTTCGAAAAAGAACCGCTGCCCTCAGATTCACCGCTGCTTGATCCCGAAATCGCGGATCGCTGCCGTGTGTTCCATCATTTCGCCAGCGGCGCACGGATCACAAGACTGTCAGTCGATCCCGACAAAGGCATGGCCGGGCGCACTGTCCAGGGACTGATTGACGTCCTGGAAGGCAACTACGGCGGAGACCCGACCAAAATGCCGTACGTTGTAAATAAAGAAGCGTTCGAACCCAACGGGAGTGAGTGACCAGCCTCCGCACCGACCCCACGGCTGCTGCACCCATCGTCGATAAGAAATGAACTATGAAAGCATTTGGATTTTTTATTCTTAACGTGGCAGCGATGGCATCAATCGCACCGAACGGGCAAACAGAGAGTTCACCGGCGGTGCCAGGCGATCCGGCAGTGGCGCAGGAAATTCGTGGCTGGATTGATCATTGGAGAAAGGCGGTCAGCGCTAAAGACGTTGATCGTGTGATGGAGTTGTACACGGAAGATGTCGTCGCTTTCGACGTTGTGCCGCCTTTGCAGTACGTCGGGAAGGCTGCCTATCGGGCGGATTGGCAACAATTCTTCTACCAATACGACAGCGATCTTCATGTCGAGACGCGCGAACTGCACGTCGGGGCTAACGGCGAGTTCGGTTACGCGACCGGATTGCAAATGATCAGCGGCATGCTGAAGCATGGCCAAAAGTCCGGCGTGTGGGTCCGGTTTACATCACTTTACCGTAAAGTCGATGGCAAATGGCTCGATTTTCACGATCACGTTTCCGTACCGGTTGAAATCCAAACGGGCAAAGCGATGCTGGACCTGAAGCCGTAGCGCGACCGAATGCACTGGCCGAGGACTAAGTGACATGCGGCAAGGCAACCACGGCGACGACCCGACCAAAATGGCATACATGGTGAACAAGGAAGCGTTTGGGAAGAAAGTTGAGAGTTGATCGTCGAGCGTTAAGAGACCGCGACGCAACCAGAGAAGTACCTGAAAACCGCATGGGCAAGCGCTGCATCAAAAACCGGCTCCGCCGCTATCTCACGGAGTAAAACAAATCCACACAAACCAGATGAAACTGAAATACTCAATCACTATTCTGTTCCTTGCGATTTGCAGCTTCGCACAAGCTCAAACAACCGTTCTGACCACCGATCCCAGTTTGCCAATTCCCAAATTAAGTTTTGATGAGAAAGGCGACTTAAAGATTACCGCGTCGGTGACATCGTCTCCGAGCGATTTCGATTTTTTAGTCGGCAAATGGAAAATGCATAATCGCCGGCTCAACAAGAGGCTCGAAAATTGCAAGGATTGGACCGAGTTCGATTCGTCCGATGAGAATTCCAAGACCCTCAGTGGCGCCGCGGATATGGATATTTATTCTACCAATGAGATGCCAGGCCAGGAGGGCAAGCGTTTCGAAGGACTCACGCTGCGACTCTTTAATCCGAAAACCAGGTTGTGGAGCTTGTACTGGGTTGCCAGCAACACCGGTGTCCTGGATCCGCCTGTGGTAGGCTCATTTGAAAACAACGTAGGGCATTTCTTCTGCAAGGATACGTTCAAAGGAAAGCCCATTATCGTGATGTTTCGGTGGGACGCGCGGAACAAGGATCGCCCAGTATGGAGCCAGGCGTTTTCTTCCGATGACGGCAAAACCTGGGAATGGAATTGGTATAACGTTTCGGAGCGAATCCCTTAACCATTGTGTTGTTGGCTTCGTGCTGCCGATTCAGGGTGACGAAGCTAACCTGAGCTGGACACCGGCGATGGCCATGCCACCTTCGCCGACGGCGGCGGCGCAGCGTTTCACCGACCCCGAACGCACATCGCCCGCGGCAAAAATTCCCGGCAGGCTCGTCTCGAGCGGGCCGGGTTGATGTTTGTTCCCCTGCCACGCCGGCGCCCCAGCGACGCTGACTCCGGTCTTGATGAACCCTTTGTCGTCGCGCTCGACTTCCGGCGGTAGCCACTCGGTGCATGGTTTTGCGCCGATCATGGAAAAGACAGCCGGCGTTCGAACCATTCGGCGCTCGCCGGTCTGTGTATTTTCCAATTCGATTTGTTCGAGCTTTTTCCCGCCAAACATCTTGCGGATCTCTGTCTGGCAGAGGATCTCAATGTTCTCACGCGCTTGTACCCGGCGCGAAAGATAGTCCGACATTTTATTCGTAATGTCTTTCCCGCGAACGACGAGTAATACCTTCGCTGCGCCCTCGGAAAGATACATCGCGGCCTGGCCTGCCGAGTTGCCGCTGCCGACGACGACAGCCGTTTCGTTGCGACAAAGCTGCCCTTCCATTGCCGTCGCCGCGTAGTAAACGCCCATGTTTTCAAATTGCTCGCGCCCCTCCGAGTCGAGCCGGCGGTAATCCGCGCCGGTCGCGATCACGACAGCTTTTGCGCGCAAAACAGCCGAGCAACCTTCCACTTGAAGACAGGCGTGGTATTTGTCGGTGGCATTGTAATCAAGCGAGAGCGCTTGCGCCGGCGTGGAAAATTTAGCGCCGAAGCGATATGCCTGAAGTTGCGCGAGCCATGTCAAATCGCCGCCACTGATTCCGGTCGGGAAACCAAAAAAGTTTTCAATCAGCGAAGACGAACCAGCCTGGCCGCCCGGAGCGTAACTTTCCAAAACGACCGTATGCAATCCCTCCGACGCGGCGTAAACAGCGGCGGCTAGACCGGCCGGACCTGCGCCGACGATTGTCAGGTCCGACATAATTTCACTTTGATCCTCGAATGCAAGTGGACGCAGCAAGCCGGCCACTTGCGCGACTTCGCGCAATGAAGGTCTGCGCAAGGGGGCACCGGCCGGTGTAATCAGCGCAGGCAAATCACGAGTGGTTAAGTGCAGACGTTTGCTGAGTGCCTGTCCCTGTTCGCTCTCGAATTCGATGAGCCGATGAGGAATGCGATTCTTGTCGAGAAAATCATCAAGCTGATGTCCTTCGCGTGTGCCGGCTGCCGCGAGAACGCGCAACCCGGCAAATTCCCGATCGCGTCGCAGTCGTTTGCGGCGCATGATCAATGCCTTTACGATCGTCTCGCTTACGCCGGGCAATTCGGCGAACGCGCGCCGGAGTTCAGTCGCGGGGACGTGGAGTATCTCCGTTTCTTCTGACGTTACCCTCGCTGTGGCAAGGACCGACGTGCCTTGGAGCATCGCGACATCGCCGAGGAAATCGCGCTCGCGCGCGGTGCCGAGAATCTGTTCGACGCCATCGCGTTGCTCAAACGCCTCGAGTTCGCCGCGCAGGACAATGGCCAGGCCGACATCGCGCTGCCCCGCTTTGAAGAGTAGCTCGCCACCTTTGAGCACACGTCTTTTTCCCAAAGGCTCAAGTAGGGACAGCTGGTGATCGTCCAGTTTCGGAAACGCGACGCTTTCCGTATCGCGATAAAACTGTTCGTCCTGTTGTTCGTCAGTCATTTCACACAGTTTACGCCGCGTGGCCGACAATCAAACCGGAACGAGCCGCCCGATCGAGGGATTCGTGCCCCCCCTTAAGATTGTAGTGGCGGCTGCCTCACCCGCAGAAATGACCTTGCCGCCGGCCGTTTTAGGGGTGGTACTGGAATTTTTTTTGAATTTTTTGAAATGTCCGGCCAAAAAATCTTTAGAAAAGGAGAACCCAATCGAGTCAATCAACCGAAACTCCACATGAAGCTCGTAGTAGAAGATCCCCTTAGTAAGACCGGTTTCAGCGGTCCGTTTGTTCTGTTTCCGACCACTTCCGATCTCGAAAACAGCGCAGCACAGCGCACAGCGCGGCTATCGCGCGACGCCATGGACGGCTTTTCAAAGGCGAAATCCGACAACGCTCACGGCGGACACTTTTCTGTTCCTCCGGCCCAACCGCAGGGGCCAACGCCTGAGAAAGATCTGGCGCTCGGCGTGCTGAAACAGGCTGCTCGCGATTTGCGCCGGTTCCATTCGGCGACCAAGGGTGTCAAACAGGAGCTCTATCTCGATGCGTACAGTTGGGTCACCGCAAATGATTTTCTGTGGCCGTACTCATTTGCGAATGTTTGTAAGTTGCTGAACGTCTGCCCGGAAGTTGTGCGCGCTGAAATCTTCGCGGACGCCTCGTTGAGCTGGCTCGAATATTGGACAAAACGGGCCGGCAACGTTTCCCGGAGAGTGCGGGCCTCTTTCGCCCGCGCCTTCGCAGGCCGTAACCACCCGCCAGACACCGAGGTCAAACCAGTTGGCTTCATGCATTTGAACGAATATGAAAAAACAGTGCATCCGATTTATTGAATGGTTGCGCGACACCGGGCGATCGCTCGGCAGGACCGGCCGCAACCACGATCCGTTGCTCGTAAATAGCATGGCTTCGTTTAATTTCGAGGGCGGTTGGAGGGAACCCCTTCTCAAAACCTCTCCAAAATACATGGCCTCGGAATCAACCATCGCTCTCATCGACGAGCCGTTCGGCGTATGAAATTATCCATCGAAGCGAAAGTGGCAGCCGCCGTGGCAATAGCCTTTGCGGCATTGAGCATAGGCGCTATCGCACAGGAGCAGAGCGAACACGGAACCGCCGGGTTGAGCCAGAAGAGCCTCCAAGCCTCTGATAGTTACATGTCCGCGCGCGCCGATAGGGGCGAGAGCCAACTTCTCGCCCAATACTGACTGCGCCGCCGATCGCGGAATCTGTTCAGCGCCAAAGGCGCTGTTTCATCCTAGTCCGCCACAGGACGGATTCGCCGTGGCGAACCTGGGGCATCGCCCTAGGAATCCTAAGCAGATGCCACCACGAGCATGCTCGACTGAATTAGTCCCCTCGATTTAATTTCTCGGCAGTTCGCGTGATTTTGTTCTCGCCAAATCATTTTGCTTCGGCGACGCTTCGCGAACGAAAGCGATTCCGGGAACACTGCAGGAGGGAGGTGCTTC
>Ga0209156_10001498_pt1 | contig 19028 bp, 27 predicted proteins | sample GraSoiAngelo_124_FD_185881 | JGI IMG/M metagenome (GOLD analysis project Ga0209156, IMG submission 185881) | Grasslands soil microbial communities from the Angelo Coastal Reserve, California, USA - 14_0927_05_20cm (SPAdes) (version 2) | ecosystem: Environmental > Terrestrial > Soil > Grasslands...
GCCTTCGCCGCCCGACCCGAAGCCGGCGCCTCCGAACCAATGGGGGGACCCGAACATCGTCCTGAAACGACTCGGGAACGCGGTGCGCGACGTCGTCTTCGATCGCTCGATGCAGATCACGCAGGCACTCAGCCCGCAGCACTACCGTCGCATGATCGAACAGAGCGGCGGGCCCGTCGTCCGACTGCTCCAATCCCTCAAGGAGGACCCGGCCCGTCTCGCTCAGTTCCGCCGGGAGTACGATGCGCTCGTGGGACAATACTTCGACGGCAACGTCGTCCGCCAGGATTTCCTGATGACGCGGGCCACGAAAGTGTAGTTCCGCGAGACCGTCGAGGCAACCATCGCCTCAGGGGACGACGGTGGCCTTCCGGATCGTGACCTTCGTGCGAGGGCGGTCGTCGCCGTCCCGGGGCGTCCTGCTAATCGCGTCGGCGACGTCCAGGCCGCCGACGACCCGGCCGAACACGGAATGCTTCGGATCGAGCCGGCGGTTGTCCACGACGTTGATGAAGAACTGGCTGCCGCCGGTGTTCGGGCCCGCATTCGCCATCGAGATCGTGCCGCGGACGTTCGCGTTTCCTGGCGGGAGTTCATCCTTGATCGTGTAACCGGGGCCCCCCATTCCGGTCCCTTCGGGATCCCCTCCCTGGATCATGAAATTCGGGATCACGCGATGGAAGATCGTGCCGTTGTAGAACCCTTTCTCGACCAACTTCCGAAAGTTCCCCGCGGTGATCGGCATCTTTTCGTCGAAGAGCTCGATCTTCACGTCGCCCATCGTCGTCTGGAGCAGGACCGTCGTCATGCGCCCGCCATTCGCGACGCGTATGTAAAGGGTGGCCTTTCGAGGCCGATTCAGCTCCGACGCTCGAAGACGGTCTCCCCGAACCACACCAACGGTGGATGCGGCTGGATCCGCTGGGCCTTCTCGAGAAACGATTGGAATCGAGGATCCCCGTCGTGCTCCTCGTGGGCCTGGTGGTCCGCGGCAATCACGTGGAGGATGTAGTCCTGGACGGCGGGGCGACCTTCGCTCCCGCCCTGCACGCGCACAAGGCGGCACTCCAAAAAACGGCCGCGGCGGGTAAAGTCGTCCCAGATCGGGATCTCCTCGGCCTCGAACATGGCCTCGAATTCCCGCGTCTTGTCGCTCGCAATGTGCAAGACGATCTCAGTGGCCTCCGCGCGATCGGCGGGCTTGCCCCTCCCCTTCGCGGGCATGGCCGACGATGGGCGTCCGAATTACTTAAGAGCCGAGAAGTCCGCGGACCGGAACGCGTATATGGCCGCCCCCGCCGTCCCCGGCGGGGCGGGGGCCATGGTATCCTTCGACGTGTCGAGTTTCAACTGGATTGCGATCGTGATGGCGGGTGTGAGCGCGTGGATCATCGGGGCGATCTGGTTTTCTCCGCCGGTCTTCGGACGGCGGTGGATGGCGGCCCTGGGATTGAAGCAGGAGCAACTCGGGAATCCCGCGCCGGGGTTCGTCGCGGCCCTGGTCATCTCGATCATCGGGGCCACGTTCCTCCGATGGGTGATCGGCGTCGCGGGCGCCACGTCCGTCGGGGACGGGATCGAGGTCGCCCTGATCATCTGGTTCGCCTTCATCCTGCTGCCGAGCGCGCCGGGTCTCCTGTTCACGAAACAATCCGGCACCGCGTTCGCCCTCACGCAAGTGCAGCATGCGATCGCGATGAGCGCGATGGGCATCGTCCTCACCGCGTACCGATAGGCCGGCGGACCGGGCACCACCGCGGCACCGCCGACACCACGGACACGACGGTTGTCGATATCGAGTCGTGAGCGAAATCGAACACCCACGGCCGGTATGGCGTCTTTCTCACGCTCATCGCCGTTTCCGGAACCTTAAAGGTCCCACGAGAAGTCCGGCGCGGGCCATGCGGCGACGTGTGACCGGCTTACCACTCTGGCTCGTCGTCGGAGTCGCCTCCGTCCCTCCGATCGCTTACACCTTGTTCGCGGTCGTCCACGCCCCCGTCGAGTTAGTCGTCCCGACCGCGGTGACGATGGAGGTCGTCTTCCTCACGCAGGCGGTCCAGCAGGCCCTAAGGCGCGCGGAGGTCCGACGCCACTTCGGATTCGCCTTGTGGGAACTCCACCAGGAGCTGTCCGAACACCTCGACAGTCTCGAACGGCGCATCGTGCTCGTCCGCCAGGGCATCAACTCGGAGCCGAGCGCGGAGGCCCTGCGCACGTGGGCCTCCTCCGTCGACGCGTTCCCGGTGGACGCGTGGGAGCGGTTCCTTGCGATCGGCGGGCTCCACCGCCTCCTGGACAGCGCGCCGGACCAGGTGGCCTCCAACTTGTACCGGTATTACCACGGCGTCGCGAGCTTCAACAACGAGGCGGCGCTGCGGGAGCGGCTCCTCCAGAAACTGTTCAACGTGACCGGCCCGGCGACGACGGGCATCTTCAAGAACGTGAAGGGGAGCGACAAGCGGCTGGAAACCTGGCTCGACGAAGTCCCGTCCCGGCTCGCGGACGTGATGCGGGACCTCCAGTACGTGTTGGGGGAGCTCCGCCACATGCCCGGCGTTACCGTCTCCGGCGACGACGCGAAGAGGCTCGCCGCAATCAACCGACGAGAGACGGAGGCCTACAATCGATGGAAGGCGAAGCACCGCGATCATCTGGCCCCCGCGGAGCTTTCTGGATGGGAGTGGTCGTCCCAAGACGAGTCGGCCGACTGAAGCCGCTCAGGTACGGGGGCCATCCGGACGGTAAGCGATGACCTCGATCTCGACGAGGAACTCCGGACGGGCGAGCCGCGCCTCGATCGTGGAACGAGCGGGGAAATGAGGAGCGAAGATGGTGCGGTAGACCTCGTTCATCTCCTCGAACCCCCGGATGTCCGCGAGGAAGACGGTCGACTTCACCACGTCCTTGAGGCCGCACCCCGCCTTCTTCAGTTTCGCCTCGATGTTCGAGAGGACGACTTGGGTCTGGGCCTTGATGCCCGCGGGAACGGCTCCGGTGCGGGGATCGGAACCAACCTGGCCCGCGACGAAGACGAGAGGCCCCGCGACGACGAGGCCCGAGTACGGAGGCCCACCGGGTCCGGGAGGATCGATTCGTTCAATCATGGTTTCGGCGGCTACATCCGGTCGAGGAATAAACTCTCTCGCGATCCGAAGGCAAGACTTATTTGAGTTCAGTCGTTCGCGGTCCGAATCCGTCGGGAGGAGTCTCATGACGAACGCGAGGAAGCGACCGTCTCTGCCGGGGCCCGAATACCGAATCAAAGTTGCCTTCCGAGTTCCCATGGATTACGTCTTCGCATGGTGCACGGACTACACGCCCGACGATGGGCGCCTCGAGGGCGAAAAGTATGCGCGACGGATCATCGAACGGTCCGCGCGTCGCGTCGTTTTCGAAGATCTCGAAGACACGAAGGAAGGGTGGCTCTGGAACCGCGATGTCGTCACCCTGCGTCCGCCGAATCGATGGCACATGGAAGGAATCGCGAGCCGTGCCGACGTCACCGCGGATTACGTCCTCTCGAAACTACCGAACGGCCGGACCCAACTCGATCTGCGATGGCGGCGCCGACCGCGGATGTCGGGACTGAAGCAGCCAACGAAGGCGCAACGGGAAGCCTCCGCGCTCGTCGCATGGAAGCGGTTCGGTACGGCCATGGAACGCGACTACCGACGAGGACGGGGACCGCGAAGCCATCGAAAGCGGTAGGATCCTGCACCGCTCCCTCGCGCTGGTTCTTCATCGTCTTCAATCCCCGTCGACAGCCATCTCGAACGGCTGCGAGAGAGCGAACCGAGCCCGTAGGCGGCCCGAATCACTTCCTCATCGGGCGCAACAGATTCTCCGCCCCGCCGGCCAGCTCGCGGACGATCTCCGCCACGGACAGGACGTCCTTCACGCCGTCCACGGACTCCCCGGCGAAGAACGACATCGCGTCGATCGTCCCGTAACTCGCCTTCGTGACGCCGGTGCTTTGAAATCGCCGCACGGGAACCCGCTCGTCCGGAGCCCAGGGACGGATCCGCTCGCCCACGACATCTCCGGAGAATCGCTCCGCGGCTTCCACGGAGGAACGGAGCACCCGATGGGGTGCATTCCATCCGGTGGAGAAGGCTTCCGTCAGGACCGTGTCTTTCGCTTCCGCGGCGATGAGCCTCTGCACGTAACGGGGGTGGGCCTCCGACTCCGCCGCGGCGGCGAACCGTGTGCCGACGCGGACCGCGGAGGCGCCCGTGGCCAGGACGGCGGCCATGGCCCTCCCGGTGCCGATGCCGCCTGCCGCGACGACGGGCACGCGGACCGAATCGAGCACCTGCCCGAGCAACGCAAGCAGGCCGATCTTGCCCCGCACGTGACCGCCCGCCTCCGTCCCTTGGGCGACGATGAGATCGCAACCGACGCGTTCGGCGGCTTTCGCCTCGTCGCGCGAGCCGACCTGCCACGACACGAGGGCGCCTCCTCCATGGACGGCATCCACGAGCGCGGGGTCCGGGTCCCCGTAGAAGAAATCGACCACGCGGGCCCGCGAGGCGGCCGCTTCGACGACTCCCGCGAACTCCGGGTCGACTTTCCCGGTCGCGTCGTCGACGAGGCCCGGGATGAGGAAGTTCGCGCCGAACACGCCGGAGGTCATCTTCCGCATCTCGTCGAGCGACTCCTCCACGTAGGAAAGGGGCGCATTCGTCAAACCAACCATCCCGAGGGCGCCCGCATCCGCGACCGCGGCTGCCAATCGAGGGGAAGAGACGTCCCCCATGCCCGCCTGCTGGATCGGGACCTTGCAGCCCACGAGTTCCGTAAATCTCGTCCGGAGGATCGCCTCGCCTCGGGGGACGGGATGTCGTGAACCATCTTAGCGGCTTCGGCATCGCTGGGCCCACGCAAGCTTATCCGGCCCGCCCGAATTCCCGCGGCCATGCTCAAGTTCGAGACGGTGGCGGTCGTCGTACGAAATGAGAAGCGGGCCACGAAGTTCTGGAAGGACAAGCTCGGGTTCCGCGTGGTGACGGCGTTCCCGCACTGGGTCACGGTCGCGCCGCGAGGCTCGAACGTCCACCTCCATCTGTGCCCGGACTCCCGACCCGAGAAGGGTAACACGGGATACATGTTCTCCACGGCCGACGCCGCGAAGGAAGAGGCCCGACTCCGCAAGAAGGGCGTCAAGATCACGAAGCCGACGAAGAAGGAAGATTGGGGCACGATCTTCTGGTTCGCCGATCCCGACGGGAACGAGTTCCAGGTGATCGAGTACTAGTCGGGAAGCTCCGAGACCGAGTTCCATCGTCCTCGTGCGGAAGCCGCAACCTTCATTTGGCGTCGTCGGTGCACCCTGAGGGTGGGGCTCGATCATGCTGCGCTCACATGACCTTGTGCAAGACGTGAGAAAGTACGTCTTCGATCACTTCCTCGAGTACTCCGTCCCTCCGGTGGCGGAGCAGATCATGAAGCGGTTCCATCTCGGCCGCCCGCAGGCGCTCGAGGTGTTGCAGGCCCTCGAGACCGGCCGCCACGTGCGACTGGTGCCGGGGACCCAGCGGATCCTCATGGCCTGGCCGTTCTCCGCGGTCGCCACCCCGTTCCTCGTCACGAGACGGAATCGACGGTGGTACTTCGCGAACTGCGCCTGGGACGCGGTCGCCTTCCATGCGATGCTGAACGAGGAGATCCGGATCACGTCGCAGTGCCATGATTGCGCGGAGACGATTGCGCTCACCCTGTCGAACGGTCGCACCATCGCCACACCGCGGGAGCCGGTCGTCTATCTCTCCCTCCCTGCGTCGCGTTGGTGGGACGACATTGTGAACACCTGTTCGAACCACATGGTCTTCTTCCGCAGCCGGTCCCACCTGGACGATTGGAAGCGCGAGAATTCCATCGAGGACGGCGCCACGCTGACGATCGACCAGACGCATGCGCTGAGCGTGCCCCTCTACCGCGATCGAACGAAGCTCGACTATGTCCGGCCATCGAAGGAGGAGTTGACGGCCCACTTCCAGGCCCTCGGGCTCACGGGTCCGTTCTGGGAACTGTGAGCCACGCGACCCGCCACACCCGCCAGAGGGCGGTCGGGTCCGTGAGTGGATCCCCGTGGACGAGGAAGAAATCCGCGGGGCCGCCCTCGAAGATGCGGCCTGCGTCGGGGTCGTCGAGGAGTTCCCCGCCGCGGACGGTCGCGGAGGCGAGGGCCTCCCACGGCTTCAGTCCCGCCTCGACGAGCGATTCGACCTCCCACGCGAGGTGGTTGGCCCGGAGGGATCCGCCGCCGAAGTCCGTCCCCGCCGCGATCCGCACGCCGGCGCGGTGGGCCAAGCGGACGCTCTCAACCGCTCGCTCCCGTCGTCGCGCGATGCGCTCCTTCCCGTCGTCGCTGACGAATCGAGGGATCGTCGTGGTCGAGGAGAAGGAGGCCCACGAGCGGAAGATCGCCAGCGTGCTGACGAGGAACATCTTCTGGCGGGCCATCGCCGCGACCGCGTCGGAATCGAGCTCGAAGCCGTGCTCCAGCGAGTCGACTCCGCCGTCGATGCCCACGCGGGCTCCCGCAAGGAACCCGGAGTGCGCGGTCACGAAGGCCCCTCGCCCGTGGGCCATCTCCACGACCGCCCGCACGTCCTCGGCGGACCACGGGGCCTCCTCCTTCTTGGGGCCGTCCAGGTAGAGCTTGAGGAGGTCCGCGCCGTCGTCGAGCTGCGCCTTGGCGGCTGCGAGGAGGGCCGGGCCGTCATCCGCTTCGATGTCGAGGCCCGGCTGCAGCACGCCGCTGTGCGCGATCCAGGTGCCCGCGACCCGCATCTTCGGGCGGGTCGGATCGGCCCGCCAACGTTCGCGGACTCGGAGGGCGAGCGCCCGCTTGCGACCGTCCCTGGGGTCGATCGCCTGCGGCGATCCGACGTCGCGGGCCCAACGCACGCCCGCGTGGGAGAGGAGGTCGCCGTTGTGCTCTGCGACCTCCAGCAGGAGGTCGGGAGCATCGAACCCTCGGTCGATCCAATGCGACCCGCCCGGGAGGGTCACGTGGCTGTGCGCGTCGACCATGCCCGGGACAATCGTCGATCCGCCGGCATCGACGATGCGGGCGTCGGGGTGGAGGATTCCCTCGTTCGACGTCGGACGAATCGCGAGGATCCGTTGGCCGGCCACGAGGACGCTGATGCCCTGCTGGAGCGACGGTCCCGACGCGTCGGCGAGGGCCGCATCCCGATAAAGGATGAGTCGGGGAATCGCCATCCCGCCGGGGATGGCTCGTCTCGCATATCACCTGGAGGATTCCAGAGCGCGTTTCTCCCCCGAAGGACCACGACGATGATCGACCCTTTCTCTCCGACGGTCTCTCCTCGGTGACGTTCGATTCCCTCGATGCTAAGCGTAACCGTCATGTAACGGAAGTTTTTGGCGCGCCCAAGGGTCGGCAAATGGTACGACTTCGACGGCTCGCGAGGATCCTCCTCGCCCTGTCCGTCATCGGCGTTTTCGTCGTGGGCGCGATGCCGGTCATCCAGGCCGCATCGGTGGGTTTGCCGGTCGTCACGGGCCCCCGGGGGACCCTGGACGAGCTGTTCGGTCAGGTCGCGGCGAAGGTCCCGGAATTCGGCGGGATGTACCGGCAAGGGAGCACGTGGGTCGTCTACCTGACGAATCCGGCGCGACAGGCGGCCGCCGTGGCGGCGATCCAGGCCGTCTTCGGATCGTCGTTCGATACGCGAGGAGGCGTCCGCGTCCTGCCGGCGACGTACGGGTTCGGGCAGCTCGCCGCCTGGCACGCGCGCATGGGGAGCCTGTTCGACATCCGCGGGGTCCTCCTCACGGACATCGACGAGGCGGCGAACCGGCTCAAGGTCGGCGTCGATGGGAGCTCCTTCGCCGCGAGCATGGTCCAGGCCCGGCTCATCCAGCTGGGCATCCCGCGGGCGTCCGTGAACCTCGTGCGGCTGCAACCGCTCGTCCCGACCGCGACGTTGCGGGACCAGATCCGTCCGATCGAAGGCGGCATCCAGATCGCCTTCAGCATCTACCTCTGCACCTTGGGCTTCAACGCGGTCCGGACCGGGGTCAACGGCTTCGTCGTGAATTCCCATTGCACGGACGTGCAAGGCCAGGTCACGGGGACGCAGCACTACCAGCCGAGCGTCGCGAATGGCAACCTGATCGGCACGGAGATCGCGGACCCGGCGTGGGACCCGATGAAGTGCCCGCTCGGCCTGACGGGCCACCTGTGCCGGTACAGCGACACCGCGTACAGCCAGCGGGCCGCGGGCGTCACGGCGGACCAAGGTTTCATCGCGCAGACGACGGCCGTGAACTCGGGATCCCTCACGATCTCCGGGCAATTCCGAATCGTGAGCAAGGGACCCTCCGTCGTCGGCGACGTCGTGAACAAGGTCGGCCGGACGACCGGCTGGAGCCAGGGCCAGGTCACCGCGACGTGCGTGGACGTCATCGTCCTCGGATCGCTCAACGCGGACGTCTGCCAGGACGAGGTCAGCGCGAGCGTGGGGGCGGGGGACAGCGGATCGCCCGTCTTCGCGATCACCTCGGGGAACGACGTGCAGCTGCGCGGCATCCTGTGGGGCGGGTCCCTCGACGGGACCACGTTCGTGTACAGCCCGATCGCGAACATCGAGAGGGCGGACGAACTCGGGCCGCTGACGGTCTGCTCCGTGGGCTTCACGTGCTGAGCGAGGGAACGGTCGTCAACGGGGCGACGGTCGGCTCTGGCCTTCGCCCCCTTCCTCAATTTTTCGGCGGGCCGCTCGCCGTGTTCGCGGCGTGTCCTCGACTCTCGACGACGTGGCAGCGACAGCGAGACGCAAGGGCCCCCGCCACGGGACTGGCCCCGCGAAGCCCGTGAGGAAACTACCGCGGCGTTGCTCTCATCGAATCGACGGAGCGGGGCCGCGTTTCTTGGCCACGACCGACTCGCGCTTCCAGTTCCGTTGAACCCCGGAGAGCGTGAGGCCGTGATCGAGGAGCCACCGGCGGATGTTCTCCTTGTGCTCGATTTCTTCGTAGACCAGGAATCCCATGGGCTTCAGGACGCGATCGATCTCGGACAGGGCCCGCGGGACGTTGGCGAAATCGCGGTGTTTCGGACTCGCGTGGTGGATCGTGACGAAGGCGAAGACCGCGTCGAACGACGCGTCCGGGAACGGGAGGGCCAGCATGTCCGCGGTCCGAAGCTCCAAGGCGACCGGGAGGCCATTCGGGTACCGCCTCGCCAAAGCCTCCCGTGCCGCGTCGAGCTGCCGCGGGTCGAGGTCCGTCGCCACGTACCGCGCCGGACGGAGGCCATCCACGAGGCGCGCCGCCATGTCGCCGCTCCCGCAACCGATTTCGAGGCAGGTCGCTCCCGCCGGGAGGGAGAGATTCGCTCGGATCCATTCGTAGATTCGCGTGTTGCGGCGAGCGCTGGACCGGTTCACAAAGAACCGCGAAATCCGGTTCATCTCGGCCATCGGACCCTCCTCCGTTTGATCGTCGCGGGAAAACGCTTCACGTACTTGGCCGTTGGTTGCGGTGAGGCAATGAGTCCCGAAGGGATTTATGTCCCCGTCCCGTTGGGTTCGACGTGAAAGCGACTCGACCATCGGAACTTCCCTCGGGTCTACCCGTCCCCATCGACGACGGCGCGTGCAATCACCTCGCCGGGCGCGGGCTTCCCGCGGTCAGGCTTCCTTCGACGTCGGGACGAACGGTGGACGTCTCGCGGTTGCCCGGGCTCAGCGTGATCTTTTGCTATCCCCACACCGGACGGCCGGATGAGCCGACGCCCGCGGCATGGGATGCGATCCCGGGGGCCCGGGGATGCACGCCTCAGTCGTGCGCGTTCCGCGACCGCCACTCCGAATTGGCCCAGCTCGGAGCGGCCGTGTACGGCCTCAGCGCGGACGAAACGGAATGGCAGCGAGAAGCTGTCGAACGTCTCCAGCTTCCGTACGAACTGTTGAGCGACTCCTCGTTCGCGTTTGTCGAGGCCCTTCGACTGCCAACGTTCACGTTCGAAAATCGGAGGTACATCAAGCGGCTGACCCTCGTGAATCGGGGCGGTCGAATCGAGAAGGTATTCTATCCCGTGTTCCCGTCCGATCGAAATGCGGCCGATGTGCTCGCCTATCTCCGGGCGTCCGAGGACTAGACGCCGGCTCCGGCGGAATCCGACTTGGATCAAATGTTATAGTTATTTAACTATAACTTTCGAATCGAACGGGCTTCGCAGAGTGGATGGCGATATCGACCGGAGGGTCAGTACCGGCGGGGCGGCCGGCGGCTCCCTCTACGCGGCGGCCGCGAGGTTCGCCCGCCTTCGTGACCGCGGACCTTCGGAGGCGGCGGGGCGCGGTAGTCGAAATCCGGGAGCGTCACTCGGGGGATCGTCCGACCGAGGGCGCGCTCGATCCCTCGCAGATCGCCTTCGTCCTCCGGCGTCACGAACGTGATCGCCTCGCCCTGGGCCTCCATGCGCGCCGTCCGCCCGACCCGGTGCACGTAGTCCGTGGCGACGGTCGGGATGTCGTAGTTGATCACGTGGGAGATCCCCTCGACGTCGATGCCGCGGGCCGCGACGTCCGTCGCAATCAGGATCTGGTGCCGCCCGCTCCGGAAGCCCGCGAGGGCGGTCTCGCGCTGGCTCTGGCTCCGGTCCCCGTGGATGCGGGCGACGTCGAAGCCGGCCTGGCCGACCTGCCGGGCCACGCGGTCCGCCCGCCGCTTCGTGCGGACGAACACGAGGACGGACATCATGTCCTCCCGGCCGAGGAGCCTCACCAGGAGGGAGGTCTTCAGGTGCTGCGGGACCGGGTAGACCTCGTGGCGGATCGTCGTCGGAGGCCGATGGGGCGGGGAGACCGAGATCCGGGCGGGGTTCCGCATGATCGTCCGGGACAGGACTTCGATCTCCGGCAGCATCGTCGCGGAGAAGAGGAGGGTCTGGCGGTCCCGCGGGAGCGCGTCGACGATCCGGCGGACGTCCGGCAGGAATCCCATGTCGAGCATGCGATCCGCCTCGTCGAGGACGAGGACCTGGAGCCCGCGGAAGTCGACGTTCCGTCGGGACATATGGTCGAGGAGACGGCCGGGGGTCGCGACGACCACGTCGACGCCGGAGCGGAGGGCGTGCTCCTGGGCGGCCATGCCGACGCCGCCGTACACGGCGTGCCCGCGGATCCGCGTCCCCTTCGCGAGGCCTCGGAGGGCGACCTCGATCTGGGCCGCGAGCTCGCGGGTCGGCGAGAGGACGAGGGCGCGGGTTCGCCCCGGAGGTTGCTTCAACAGCCTCTGCAGGATCGGCAGCAGGAACGCGGCCGTCTTCCCGGACCCGGTCTGCGCCGTGCCGATGACGTCGCGACCGGCGAGGACCGCGGGGATCGCCTCTTTCTGGATCGGGGTGGGAGCCTCGTAGCCGAGGGCGTAGACCGCCCGGAGGAGGACCGGTTCGAGGCCGAACTGGTCAAAGGGATGTTGCGTGTGGGTTGCATGCATCGCGCCCGTCCTACGAGCTAATCGGCTTAAGGGTTCCCATCCGTAGGACCCGAATCCTGCGGTGCGCGTTCCCGGGGCTTGGTCGACGATGACATCGTCCTTCCTTGAGTCCGCCTCGACCGCGGCCTCCCTGCGAGTACGGTTTGTCACCAGGGCCTCGTGGCCGTGCCTCCGCAGAAGCGAGTGACGAGATCGCCGGTCACGGCCGCCGCCTCGAGCAACGCCTCGCGGGAGATCCCCGGGACCCCACAGACGAGGAACCTCACCTCGCGGCACTCGGATGTGACCTTGCTCGCGTCCGCATCGCGATACGGGTAAATCGCGACGAGCTGTTCCGCGTCTTCGCACACGACCTGCACGCCCGTGAGGGTGAGGGGCGACTCCATCCCGATTCCGAGGAACGTCTCGCCCGGCCGGGAACGGCGCATCCGCAGGTCCCCATGCAGTTTCGCCTTGTCGAAGGCGGCGAGCGCGATGCGGGTCTCGGCGGATGCGAGGTTGTACGCGTCGACCAGCGCGTTGATCTGGGGAAAGGGTTTCCCTTGGATCACGCGGCGCAGGAGTGCTTCGGCGGCGGGTCGGACCTTCGTCGGGTCGACCCCGACCCGCCAGAAGAAGTCCCGGTAGGCGCGGAGGCGGGGCTCGTCCTTCAGGGTCTCGAGCGCGTACGTGCGACGGTAATCAGTCGCGCGCTCCTCGATGAACCCGGCCTCGGCCTCGTCCGTGGGGCCGATGTGCAGTCCTGTGACGTCGAACAGCAGTGCCTCGAGACCGGGAAACTCCGTTGCCAGGTCTGGGCCCGGCCGCAAGGCCACGCCAGGGGAAATCGCGTCCCCGTCAAAGAGGTTGTTCGGCCTCCTCAATCTTGATGAGGCGCGCTTGCCGTCCGGACGCCAATGGCCGACCTCGGTTTCCCCGAGCTCCTCACCCTCGTCCAGACGATTGCGATCATCGCGGCCATCATCATCGCCGTCTACTTCTCGCGCCGCCAGATCCAGGCGCTCGAGACCGATCTCGAGGCGCGCGTCGTGAACGATCTCGATGAGAAGCTTCACCGAATCGGCGAGATCTTCATGGAGAAGCCGGAGTTTGTCCGGATTTTGAATGACGTGCCGGAGGTCTCAACCTTCGGCGCCGAGATCGCCTTTGCATTCTACGTGATGTTCTTCTGCGCCCACTGCTACCACATGCGACAACGCGGCATCCTGAGCGACAACGATTGGGCAGGCTGGCTGCAATGGACGAAGAACGCCTTCCAATCCGGACGGTTGGGGAGATACTGGAAGGAAGCCGAGATGCAGGCGTGGGTCGACCCGGCGTTCCGGGAGTTCGTCAACCGGGAAATCCTGGGAAGCACCTAGCACCTAGCCATTCTCTAGCGGATTCCGTGGGGGCCGGATGCCAGATTTGGACATCGAGGTCGACGCGTTCCGCGGATTGGTGTCAGCTCGTTCGGCTGGATGCAAGCGCGGTCCCGAAGAAGCGTAAGCATTCATAACGGTTGTAATCATAGAGCGCCCGTCCTGGTGGAGTGGCGATGGAGGGCCCGCGGTGAGCAATGAGACAGCCAATCTAGACGTCAGCCGTGTCGTGACCCTCGTCGGAACGAGTATCGCGATTTTCGCGTTCCTGCTGTTCTTTCTCTACCCTCGCTTTACCTCGAGTGAGATTGACCCGATTCTTTTCCAGGCCACCCTGATTGTGATCGGAGTGGCGATCTTCTCCCTGGTCTATGCGGGACTCTACTTCTATACGCTCACGCTTCCTTATTCTTTGAACCCTGCCGAGAGCGCGGCGATTCAGCGAAGAGGTGACCTGTTTTGGCTCGTCGGATACTCGGTGCTGTTGTTGGAACCGACTCTGATTTTGCTCACCGTCGGGTTGTTGATTGTGGCTCTGGTCTGGCTGGCCCTCTGGCTCTCGTACATCTACTTGACCCTTCATGAATACAGAAAAGCCCTGAAGCAGAAAGTTCGCTGAAACGGCTGCGGAGTTTCGGGCGCCCTGCGGAGCAATCCATTCATATGGTCACTATAGTGACGTATATGTACCATATCGGCCATAGAACCACCGTTATGGCTTCGACTACGACGACCATTTCACTGCGCAAGGAGACCAAGGAATTGCTTCGCCGATTCGGGTCCAAGGGACAAACCTATGACGAGGTCATTCGGGAACTCATCGAGAAGGCGGCCATCAAGGAGCACGATGCGCGGTGGAACCAAATTCTTGAGGAAGAGGAGTTCATCCCGTTGGACGAGCTATGACCTTTCGGGTCACGCTGTCCGAGACGGCGGCCCGCCAGCTCCGTAAGTTGCCCTCCGAACAGCGGAATCGCATCGTTCGGGGACTGCGCGTGCTCGAACAGGACCCTTTCCGTCCGCGGCCGAAGGCGGACATCCGAACAATTGAAGGGACAGATCCGAGGAAGTACCGGATCCGGATCGGCGAGTACCGCGCGGTGTATGCTGTCGTAGGACGCGAGGTGAAGATCCTCGAAGTGTTCACGCGCGGGCGAGGGTATCGATGATCCTCGTCTGGGTCGATAGGCCACCGCCGCCCGAACCGTCAGGTCACGCCGCGGTAATCGTGCCGAAGAGTCCGTCCGACTCGTCGTTCGGGCCGGCCGTGAAGAACAGCGTGTCGATCGGGCCGTTGTTGGCCGTCCCATGCCCGAACTGCAACGCCCAGAGTCCGTCGATGACGAGCTTCCGTCCATCCGCCGTCCGTAGTGCGCCGATGAGCTCGAAGGTGCCGTCGGGCATCTCCTGGAACGCGCTCACATGGCCGTCGCCGAAGTTGCCGACGAGCAGGTCGCCGCCGAACCGTCCGAAACCCGCGGGGGCGAGCGCCAGGCCCCACGGCGCGTTCAGCTGGCCGTGTTGCGCCACGCGGACGAGCAGGTTCCCATCCGTGTCGAAGGCGTCCACGAAGCCGAGGCCCTGGCCGTGGAGGTCGTCCTTCGCCCCCGGGCCCTGCTTCGCGAACGTCACGAAGATCCGCGTGCCGATCGTCTGGATCCCGAACGGCGCGTAGCCTGCGGGAATCTTTGAATCGACGAAGCCGCCTGCGGGCGTGACGGCCGCCCACGTCGCGTCGAAGACATCGATGCGGGCATTGTGGAAGTCCGTCGCGAATAGTTGAGGGCCTGTGGCCGTGGTCGCAATCGCGAGACCTTTGTAGATTGCCCCGGCCGCGGACGAGTCGACCTTGACCTCCGCCGCCGTGCCCAGGGACGGATTCCAGCCCGCGATCGTCCCGCCCTCCGTCGCGAAGATGAACGGGGCGCCCGCATCACTAGGACCGACGCGGAAGCTCGCCGAGCCGCCGTTGAACACGATCCCCGTCGGCGCGCCGTCCACGCTGACGTTGAGGTTTCGCTTGACGCCGCTCGCCAGGTAGAGCGTCGAGAAATCCGCACCGTTGTCGGAGACCCACCACGGAGTCGCGGGACCCGCGACGAGGCCCCAGGCGTTCACCAAGCGCTCGTCCACCGTGGTCCCCGGCGCGCCGTTGTTTGAGACGAGAGCCGTCACGGTGTAGGTGCCCGGAACGGCCACGGCGGAGGCCGGGATGGCGAACAATGCAAGCGCCGCGAACGCGAATACGACGACCCCGATCCCTCGAAGGCGCACCAAAGCGGAAATCTCCCTCATGTCCCCCACTGGACCCATGCACGGAGGCCTCGAGAGAATAGATAATCGTATGCCAGAATCCGGGTCCGAATTGATTTGCCCTCAGTGAAACGTTGGACCACTTTTTCCCGAGCGCGAATCGGGTCCAACACGTCGGGGCGGCACAATTGAAAACTGACTCGGAAGCTTTCTCTAACATGAGGATCCTCGGGGCCGGCCATCGTGGTCGACCTTCGAGACACGAACATCGAGCTTCGCATCAAAGGCCAAGCATCTCCCCATTCTCTATGAAGTAGTTGAGTCTCAGTTGCCTCGTTGCCGGATACCGCTGCGTCATCATCCATTCAGAACGCCACCCATCCCAATCCAGACTTGCGACGCCCCAGGAAAATCCTATATAGACAGTGTGTGTTTAAACATACATGGGTGTCAAGACGATCACGATCACGGAGAACGCTTACCGACGTTTGAAATCCCGGAAGCTCGGGGATGAGAGTTTCTCGGACGTCATCCTGCGCCTCACGAAGCGGCGGCCCTTGAGGGACTTCGCGGGCATCTTGAGCCCCGATTCCGCCAACGCGATTCGACGGGCTATAGATGAGGACCGCGAGCTACGGCGCAAGGTCGACGCACGTCGATGATCCTCGAGACGAGTTTTCTCATCGACCTGATGAAAGGGCAATCCGAGGCGGTGGCCCTCGCGGACGAAATCGACCATTCAGGGGAGAGCCTCTACCTGCCTGCCCCGGCCCTCTTCGAGCTGTGGCTCGGTGCGGGACGTTCGGCGCGCGGCAAAGAGGAAATCCGGAAGATCGAGGCCCTCATCGAGAGCTTCGACGTCATAGTGCTGACGCACGAGGACGCGCGAGAGGCCGGCCTCCTTCAAGCTCGTCTGTCCAAAGCCGGCCGGACGATGGGGACGGTTGACGTCCTGCTCGCGGGGATGGCCCGTCGAAGAGGGGAGACCCTGGTGACAGGCGACCGTGATTTCTCGACAGTGAGTCGAGAGGTCCAGCTGCGATCGTACCACCGTGGTCGATGACTTGCCGAGGTCCGAAAGCGCGTTGACGGACGCGCGCGGTTCGGGCGGAATCACCCGCGTAGCCAGCCAAATCTTCTCTCTCCGCTGTGGCGATCCATACATAGCGTCCTGCTCTCCGTGCTCCAAGGCCACGATGCTCCCACGATTTCAAGGAAACGGCCCTCGCTCGACCGAAGTGGCGCCGGCAGGACGAACAAAATAACCGATCCTATTCAATTGGATAATCCTGGCTATCTTCTTCTCGGCCCATCAGGAAGGAGGTCGCTCACCCGCGTGCACGCCGAACCGTAGGAGCTTCCGCCTCCTTGGAACCATCTCGACTCCAGAATTCTCGGGACGCATGAGAGGCTTTCCGCTGAAGACTCTCGAGCAGCTCGGTTTCTGACCCCTACACTTTCCCAAGATCTCTGCAACCGATGCCTCAGCATTGACGGCTCGCTCCACCTCGTGCGTCCAAGAGCACGCGATTTCCTCATCCTTCCGAATCCATAAAGTATGGCACTCCATATCGATCAATCGTGGCCAGACAAACCCCCTCCGGAACTGCTTCCGAAGAGTGGTTTCGAAGGGCACGCCGGAACCTCCGGATCGCGAGCATGAACCTCGACGCCGGGTTCGCCGATGTCGCCGCCTTCTACGCACACCAAGCCGCCGAGTTCGCCTTGAAATCGCTCGAAATCCAAAGAACAGGACAGTTTGCTCGCGTTCATGACCTGACCCGGCTGGCTCGAAATCTGTCCGCACCCCCACGAATCGTGAAGCTCGCCGCGCAGGTCACGCCGGCGTACATGGCTGCGCGCTATCCCGACGTCGGGGGCAAGATTAACCGGCGGCTCGCCGTTTCAATGATCGAGAGTTCGAGGAGGATTGTCCGATGGGTCCGCCGACAGATGGCTTAGTGCGACAGCTTCAGCATTTCCGAAGCAAGATTCAGGCCCGGTACAAAGTCGAGAGGATGATCCTGTTCGGCTCGAGGGCTCGCGGCAAGACTCATCGCTTCAGCGATGTCGATCTCATCGTGGTAAGCCCCCACTTCCGCCGCAAGAACATCGTCGCAAGGGCCTCGCCGTTGTACCTGGAATGGGATCTGGACTTTCCGGTCGACTTCCTGTGCTACACGCCGGAGGAGTTCGCGGCACTTTCTCGGCGACCGAGCTTGGTCAAAGTTGCTCTGAGCGAAGGCATCCCAATCCCCGCGTCACGATAGCGTCAGAATGCCGCGAAACGTTCTCAGACAGACTCGTACGGAGAAACCACATTCAGATTGTCGTCACCGATCCCTTCGCACAGAAGCTTTCCCGCGAGTAACTCCTGCAATCGTGAGCGTGGTTTTCAATCCTTGTGCCTCGACATCCAGCATACCTTCACAGAGCTTGCGAGGTGACACAGGGGATGAGCCTCAATACCCACGCTCGGGATACCCAGATCGACCAGCGGTTCGAGCATCACATGCAACGCGAGTGTGTGCGCTTCATGGCGCGTGGTGGAATGGCGTCCCTGTCGTGAGACATGACACGGAGAATTGGCGATTAATTCAAGAGACGCGTACCCGGTGCTCCCTGCGGTGAAAGGTCTTAAAGAAACTCCATCACTGGATTTGGCTTCCCTTCCGCCAAGCGTGACGGACGAAGCGAAGTGGTATCGAGGCTTGTTGTTCTACCATCGAGGATCTCTTCGGCAAGCAACTGCCCGAGAGAGGGTGAATGCATCACCCCATGACCCGACGAACCGTTGGCGAGATAAAAGTTCTCGAAGCCTGGCGCTTTTCCAAGAAGCTGGTGCCTGTCGGGCGACATTTCATACAATCCTGCCACACAATTTGCCCGGTCAATAGCAAGCGACGCAAACTTTGGCACACACTCTTTCGCACGTGCCATGACTTTTTCGATCCACCACTCCTCGAATGTCGTATCGAATGGATCTCTCGTCCGATAATCCACTGGCAACAACAGGAGGACTCTTCCCTCGCGAGCGCGAAAGTGAAAACTGTCCTCCGTGAAAATCGTCATCGGCATATCCTCAGGCAGAAGATTTGTGGGATACGAGACAGCAACCTGCCTCTTTGCCGGTGTAATCGGAAGAGCGATGCCGGCCATTCGTCCAACGACCGCAGCCCATGCTCCGGCGGCATTGACAACACTGCCGATGCGGTACGCCTCTTTCGAAGTTCGAACGTGGTTAACGCGGGTCGAAGCCCCTCGCTCTTCCATGGAGAAACCCAAACATTGAGTTCCAAACTCAAACTGAGCGCCCAGTTGCTTCGCTCCCTCCATATATCCTTTGAGAATATTCATCGGTTTGATGAAGCCGTCGATGGGACAAAACGTTCCGCCGATAACTCCATCAAGGCTGACCGCCGGATTATGTTGAGTGATGTCGTCCGGCGAAACTTCCCGCACATTTCGCAGTCCCGCCTTCTGCTGAATCTCTTTCGCCGATCGAAGGGCGGACATTTGATGCTCATCCTTCGCGACAAAGAGGTAGCCGCACGGCCGATAGCCAGAGTCGATGCCAAGTTCATCTTCGAAATGAAGAAGTTTCTCTCGCGCGAGAAGAGAGAGCTTTACGCCGATTTCCGTTCCGAACTGGCAGCGAAATCCGCCCGTGGCTTTCGATGTACTTCCGGCTCCGGGCTCTTTGCCCGCATCGATGACGAGGACATTGGTTTCACCTCGGACGGCAAGGTGATACGCAATGCTTGCACCAATGACACCACCGCCAATGATGAGATGATCGACGGTTCTCATTCGCTCAGCGATCCCCGTTCGAGCACTGGAGGAAACTACTTCGCAAAAGATAGTCGGGATGCTTGAAGCTTTTGAACTCGATTGCTTCCCGCTGAAATTCCTGAGGAACATTGCGGCGTGCTCGCT
>Ga0209156_10001499_pt1 | contig 19025 bp, 17 predicted proteins | sample GraSoiAngelo_124_FD_185881 | JGI IMG/M metagenome (GOLD analysis project Ga0209156, IMG submission 185881) | Grasslands soil microbial communities from the Angelo Coastal Reserve, California, USA - 14_0927_05_20cm (SPAdes) (version 2) | ecosystem: Environmental > Terrestrial > Soil > Grasslands...
CATCACGAGTCTCGGTACGCGCAAAAACACCGACGCCACCTGGTGGGGCTGGGCGGCCCACGCGGCGTACGACTGGACCGACAAGCTCCGGACCTCGCTGCGCCAGGAGTTCTTCCGGGACGCCGACGGTGCGCGCACCGGGTTCGGCTCCGCGTTGGATCTCTGGTCGACCACGGCGACCATCCAGTACAAGATCTGGAAGGGCCTCGTGGGTCGGCTCGAGTACCGCCATGACGCCGCCGACGAGAGGGCCTTCCAGGTGCGGTACTCGCGGCCCGACCGTACCGCCGACGGGCTCTTGCCCCGCTCCAGGAGCCTCGACACCATCTCGATCAGCGTCTACTACCTGTTCTTCTAGCTACCGGCCCGCCAGGACGAGAATCCTCATCTCCTCCTCGGTCTCGACGCGTTCGGGCTCCGGCCGGCGGGACGGAATCACGCGCACGGTGATGGTGTCGGCGGCACACTCGCACCAGTTCTGCTGGTCGAGCGCGACGCGGTTCGACCGGGCCCACGCCGCCATCGCAAGGAGACCGGCGAGCGCGAACCCGCAGCGGAGCGCCGTCAGCGGGCCGGGGGATGGGAGGACCTCGACCGTGGCCAGCGCGGCCAGACTGAGGCCGGCGAGCCCGTAGAGCTGGCCCCACCGCGGACGCGGGGTCGTGCCCAGGCGCCCCGAGCGCGCCGTCACGTCGCACATTCCGCCACCCTCCCTGCCGCAGCGTGACAGATGGTGTCTCAAGCTGGTGTCAAGAAGGACCTCGGCGACGTAAAGAACGCGTAAAAATTTCGCCCTGCGGCTTCAGCCGGGGACCGGGCGCCGTAGAGTCGGTGTCGCGTATGCGACTGACCCTGGTCAAGCGCCTGCTGGTCGGCGCGCCCATGCCGCTCGCCCAGGCGCGACACGAGCGGCTCGGGAAGGCGGCGGCGCTGGCGGTGTTCGCCTCCGACCCGCTCTCGTCGGTGGCCTACGCGACCGAGGAAATCCTGCTGGTGCTCATCCTCGCGGGGAGCGCGGCGCTCAGCTACTCGCTTCCCGTGGCGCTGGGCATCGCCGCGCTGCTGGCGGTGGTCGTCGTCTCCTACCGCCAGACGGTCGCGGCGTACCCGCAGGGGGGCGGCGCCTATCTCGTCGCCAAGGACAACCTCGGCATCTACCCCGCCCTGGCCGCGGCGGCGGCGCTGCTGGTCGACTACGTCCTGACGGTATCCGTGTCGGTCGTCGCGGGCATCGCCGCCTTGACCTCGGCGCTGCCTCAGCTGTATTCCTACCGCGTCGTCTTGAGCGTCCTGGCCGTCGCGGGGATCGCGCTCGGGAACCTCCGTGGCGTCCGCGAGTCGGCCCGCATGTTCGCCGCGCCCACCTACTTCTTTGTCGTCAGCATCCTGGCAATGGTCGGCTACGGGCTCGTGGGCGCGATGTTCGGGCTGCTCCCCGAGGCGCCCTACGAGCCCCACCCCCCGGGCCTCGAAGGCCTCGGCCTGTTCCTCCTCCTCCGCAGCTATGCCGCCGGCTGCACGGCGCTCACGGGAGTCGAGGCCATCTCCAACGGCGTGCAGGCCCTCAAGCCGCCGGAGGGGCGCAACGCCCAGATCGTGATGACCTGGCTCGGCGTGATCTCGATCACGATGTTCCTCGGGATCACCTATCTCGCGTTCGATTTCGGCATCGTCCCGGGCGGCGACGAGACGGTCGTGTCGAAGATCGCCCACCGGGTGTTCGGCACCGGCGTGCCCTACTACTGCGTGCAGGCCGCGACGCTCCTCATCCTCGTCCTCGCCGCCAACACCTCCTACGCTGACTTCCCGCGCCTCTCTTCCATCCTGTCGCGCGACCGCTTCGTGCCGCGGCAGTTCGCCAACCAGGGCGACCGGCTCGTCTTCTCGAACGGCATCCTGATCCTCAGCGGCTTCGCCATCCTGCTGATCGTCGTTTTCCAGGGCGACACCCACGCCCTCCTCCCGCTCTACGCCATCGGCGTCTTCATCTCCTTCACGCTCTCTCAGGGTGGCATGGTGCGGCGCTGGCTCTCGCTCAGGGAGAAGGGCTGGCGCTGGCGCGTGTGGGTCAACGGCGTCGGCGCCGTCGTCACGTTCCTCGTCCTCCTGACCCTCTCGTTCACGAAGTTCGTCGAAGGCGCCTGGATCGTGGTGGTCGTCATCCCGCTCCTGGTCGGCGCGTTCGTCGTGATGCACCGGCACTACGAGGAGGTCGCCGGCGACCTCTCGCTGGAAGGGTTCGCGGGCCCGCCCCAGTTCCGGCACACGGTGCTCGTCCTGATCGGCGACGTGCACCGTGGCGTCGTCCGCGCCGTCCAGTACGCGAAGACGCTGGCGCCCGAGGCGACGGTGCGCGCCGTCTACGTGGAGACCGACCCGGCGAACACGCGGCGGATCGAGGAGAAGTGGGCGCGCTGGGGGCTCGGTGTCCCGCTGGTCGTCCTGACGTCGCCCTACCGCTCGCTCCTGCGTCCGTTCCTCGACTACCTGGACCAGATCCAGGGGCGCGGCGACGACCAGATGGTGACGATCGTCCTGCCCGAGTTCCTGCCGCGGAAGTGGTGGCAGCACTTCCTGCACAACCAGACCGCGCTGCTCATCAAGGGCGCGCTCCTGTTCCGGAGGAACACCGTGGTCGCGGACGTCCCGTACCTCCTCAGGCACTAGCGCGGGGGCCGACGGCTAGGCGCCCTCCAGCATCGCGGCCGTGAGGCCGCGGACGTAGGTCCGCGCGAAGAGCGCGCAGACGGCGACCACCGGGATCGCCGCGAGGTTCACGCCCGCCACCGCCACCAGCTCCTCGAGGCTCACGTCCATCACGCCGAGGCCGGCGGCGACCGTCTGCTTCTCGGGGTCGAGCAGGAAGATCGACGCGAGCATGAAGTCGTTGCCGACCGTCCCCAGCGTGAAGAGCGCCGCCGCGACGAGCACGTTGCGGCTCATCGGCAGGACGATGCGCAGGAACGCCCGGACCGGCGTGGCGCCCTCGACGAGCGCCGACTCCTCGATCTCGCGCGGGAGGTGCCGGTAGTACGCCGAGAGGATCCAGACGCAGAACGGGAGCGCCATCATCGAGTAGATCAGGACGAGCGCCGCGTGGCTGTCGTCGAGCCCGAGGTGCACGATCACCTGGTAGAGGGGGATGAAGAGGATCGTCTGCGGCACCGCGTAGCTCGCGAAGAGGACCCGCCGGCACGCGCGCCAGCCCGGAGGACGGAGCCGGCCGAGGGCGTACGCCGCGGGCACGGCCGCGCCCAGCGTGAGCGCGAGGCTCCCCACGAGCACGAGCGCGGAGTTCGCGAGCCATGCGAGGAAGGGCACGCGCGGGATGATGACGAACCCGCGCACGCGCGCCTCGGCGCCCTCGAAGAGAGCGGTGTAGTTCTCGAAGTCCGGGTCGGCGAGCCAGAGCGGGCTGCCGAACACGTCCTCGTGCGGCGTTTTCAGCGACTGCACCGTGATGAAATAGATGGGGAAGAGGCTGTAGACAGCGGCGAGCAGGAGCAGCGCGCCGTGGCGGAGACGCCGGGCGCTCACGCCCCGGTCTCCTCGCGCGGATCGAACCATCGGAAGAGGACGACCAGCCCCAGCGCGAGCAGGGGGACGAGCGAGAGCGTCCATGTGGCGGCCTCGGCGAGCTGGCCGCTCTTGACCGCGAGCCAGTAGGCGTAGGTGCCGACCACCGGGAAGATGATGCGCCCGCCGGTGAGCATCCAGACGTTGCCGAGGTCGGCGAAGGCCGTCGTGAACGACAGGAAGACGGCGAGCGCCATGTACGGGGCGAGGAGCGGCAGCGTCACCGCGCGGAAGCGCTGCCAGGCGCTCCGGCTCTCGAGCCGGGCGTACTCGAAGAGCTCCGTCGGGATCGCGTTGAGCCCCGCCAGCAGGAAGACGGCCGTGAAGGAGCCGCCCCGCCACACGTTGAAGAGCACCACGCTCAGGAACGCCCAGGCGCCCGCGCCGAGGACGCCGTCCACCGCGTGCTTCACGTTGCCCATGAAGACGCTGTAGCTCGTGATCAGGGGAGGGTTCAGCATCCAGTACCAGGCGATCACCGTGATCCCGCCCGGGTAGGCCCAGGGCAGGAAGACCGCGAGGAAGACGAGCGCGCGGAGCCGCGAGGGCCGCGCGAGCAGCAGGGCCATGCCGACGCCGAGGACGAGCTTCGCGGCCGTCGTCACCGCGAGGTAGCCGAGCGTGGTCGCGAGCGCCTTCCAGAACCAGGCGTCGCCGAGGAGCCGCCCGTAGTTCGCGAGCCCGACGAACACGGGGCCCCCCTCGGCGCGGCTCGAGAAGTCGGTGAGGCTCGCCCAGATCTCCCAGGCGACCGGGTACGCGAGGATCCCCAGCACGAGCGCCCCCGCCGGCGCCATCAGCGCGTAGGCGACGGCGACCTGTCGGCGCCGGCGTGCCGAGCCGCCCGGCGCCCGCGTCAGATCGCGAGCTCGGTCTTCGTGTCGAAGAAGCGCGCGCGGTCGGGCACGAGCGCAAGCTTGATGGTCTCGTGCACCTTCGCGCGCACCGCGGGCTCGACCCGGGCGACCAGCGTGGTCTGTCCGGCGCGCAGGTCGAGCAGGATCTCGGAGCCGAGGGGCTCGACGACGTCCACGACGGCGTCGATGGTGTACTCGGCCGGGTCGCCGCCCGACGCCACGCGCAGGTCCTCGGGCCGGAGGCCGAGCGTCACCTTCTGGCCCTTGTAGGCCGAGAGCCGGGTCGCGTGGGCCGGCGCCACCTTCACGCGGAGCCCCTGGCCCTCGGCCCAGAGCCCGCCCGCGTCGGTCAGGCTCACGTCGATAAAGTTCATCGCGGGCGAGCCGATGAACCCCGCCACGAACTTGTTCGCCGGCCGCGAGTAGAGATCGAGGGGCTCGCCGACCTGCTGGATCCAGCCGTCCTTCATGACCACCACGCGGTCGCCGAGCGTCATGGCTTCGACCTGGTCGTGGGTGACGTAGACCGCGGTCGTCTCGAGCCGGTCGTGCAGGCGCTTCAGCTCGACGCGCATCTGGACGCGGAGCTTGGCGTCCAGGTTCGAGAGCGGTTCGTCGAACAGGAACACCTGCGGGTGGCGGACGATCGCGCGCCCGACGGCGACGCGCTGGCGCTGGCCGCCCGAGAGCTGGCGCGGCTTGCGCTTGAGCAACTCCTGGATGCCGAGGATCTCGGCCGCGTCCTGCACACGCTTCTGGATCTCGGGCTTCGGGAACTTCCGCATCTTCAGCCCGAACGCCATGTTGTCGTAGACCGTCATGTGCGGGTAGAGGGCGTAGTTCTGGAAGACCATGGCGATGTCGCGGTCCTTCGGCGGCAGGTCGTTCACGATCCGGTCGCCGATGGTGATCTCGCCGGAGGTGATCTCCTCGAGCCCCGCGACCATCCGGAGCGTCGTCGACTTGCCGCACCCCGACGGGCCGACGAGCACGACGAACTCCTTGTCGCGGATGTGGAGGTTCACGTCCTTGACGGCGTGCACCTCGTCATACTTCTTGTTCAGGTCCTTCATCATCACCTGGGCCATGGTCGTGTCCCCCTCAATGGATTCCCCGGAGTCGGGAGCTCCGGGCGCTGGGCGTCAGCCCTTCACGGATCCCGTGAGACCCGTGACGTAGTACTCGACGAAGAAGGAGTAGACGAGCGCGACGGGGATCGAGCCAAGCAGCGCGCCCGCCATCAGCTGTCCCCAGAAATAGATGTCGCCGCGGATCAGCTCGGAGACGACGCCGACGGGCACGGTCTTCCGCTCCGGCGACGAGAGGAAGACGAGCGCGTAGATGAACTCGTTCCAGGACAGCGTGAACGCGAAGATCCCGGCCGACAGGATGCCCGGGACCGCGATCGGGAAGATGATCCGCGTCATCGCGCCGAAGCGCGTGGCCCCGTCGATGCGCGCGCACTCCTCCAGCTCCTTGGGGATCGTCTTGAAGTACCCCATGAGGAGCCACGTGCAGAACGGGATGAGGAACGTGGGGTACGTGAGGATCAGCGCCCAGGGCGTGTTGCCGAGCTGGAAGTTCCGGATGATGTCGGCGAGCGGGATGAACAGGAGCGTCGGCGGCACCAGGTACGTGACGAAGATGGACGTGCCGAGCGTCCCGGCCAGCGGGAAGCGGAGCCGGGCCAGGGCGTACCCCGCCAGGAGCCCGCAGAAGAGCGAGATCAGCGTCGAGGCCACCGCGATGAAGAAGGTGTTCCAGAGCCACCGCGGGAACGTCGTCTTCGCCATGAGATCGCGGAAGTGCTCGAGCGTCGGCTGGAGCGTCCAGAAGGGCGTGTTGGTGGCCGCGCGCCAGGAGCGGTAGAGCTCGGCGTCCGGCCGGACCGCGGTGATCAGCATCCAGTAGAACGGGAAGAGCGTGCCCACCATGAAGACGGTGAGCGGGATGTAGAAGAACACCCACGTCTTCCAGCGCTTCTCGATGACCATTTAACTGGGCACACGGCACAGCCCACTGGGCCGTGCCTCCCGGGCTGTCGCCACGCCCGTGCCCCCCCCGAACCACGCGGGTCGGTTGCTCACCGCGCTCATGCGCCCTCCAACCGCCGGAGGTAGCGGAGCTGGACCCACACCACGATGAAGAGCACCGGGAGCATGAACAACGAGATCGCGGCGCCCTCGCCGAGCAGACCCGTGGCCACGCCGATCTGGTAGGCATACGTCGCCAGCAGGTGCGTGGCGTTCGCCGGGCCGCCGCCGGTGAGGACGTAGATCAGCTGGAAGTCGGAGAAGGTCTGGATGACCGAGAAGACCACCACGACTAGCGTGACCGGCTTCAGGAGCGGCCACGTCACGTGCCAGAAGCGATGCCAGCCGTTGGCGCCGTCGAGCGACGCCGCCTCGTGGAGATCCGGGCTGATCGTCTGGAGCCCGGCCAGGAGCGTGATCGCGAAGAAGGGCATGCCGCGCCACGTGTTGACGACGATCGCGCACCAGAGGCCGTAGGTCCCGTCCGAGAGGAAGGGGAGCTTCGTGGTGATGAGCCCGCCCTGGTAGAGGAGCCAGTTCAGCACGCTGAAGGTCGGGTCGAACATCCAGCGCCAGGCGAAGGTCGAGAGCACGGTGGGGACGATGAAGGGCAGGAGCATGGACGCCCGCACCAGACGCTTGCCGCGGAAGTGCCGGTTCAGCAGGAGCGCGAGCCACATGCCGAGCACCAGCTTGAAGACCGTCGCCCAGAACGTGTAGAAGAATGTGTTCCCGAACGCCGTCCGGAAGATGCTGTCGTTCCAGGCCTTGACGAAGTTGCGGAGCCCGACGAACTCGCCCGGGTTGCCGACGCTCGTGCTCGAGAGCGAGAGCCACACGCCCATCACGAACGGATAGGCGATGAAGAGTGAGAGCAGCAGGACGGTCGGCGCGAGCAGGACGGCCGCCAGCAGGCCCTCGTTCTCGAGGAAACGGGTGAGGGCCGGCGCCGGCTGCGAGGTGCGGGGATGGGGCAGGGCGACCTCGAATCCAGCCGCGCTGCCCGCGCCCCCCGCGATCGTCTTCTTCACATCGTCATCCGTAAATCTTATTGAGCTCGCCCGCCGCCCACTTGACCGCGTCCTCGGCCTTCGTGCCCTGCGCGCCCTTGGCGAACATGTCCACGATCACGTACTTGGAGTACACCTCGGTGGCCTTGGCCGACGGTGGCCCCGCGTACCCGATCACCCGCGAATTGTCGGGCGCGGTGCGGAAACCCTTCATCGGTTCATCGATCGTCGTCCAGAGCGGATGCCGCTCCCACTGCTTCGTGGCGCCGACAGAGAACCCCTCCGCGACCTCGAACCACCTCGAGAACTGCTCCTTGCCGTGGAACCACTTGAGGAAATCCTTGGCGAGCTTGGGGTTCTTGCCGTACTTCATCACGCCGTGGGAGAAGGCGGTGTGGTAGCTCCAGGAGCCGGCCGGCCCCGCCGGGAGTCGGGCGTGCTGGATATCGCGCACCATCGGCTCGCCCTTCTCGTCCTTGATCTTGTCCTGGCCGCGCTTGGCCGCGATGTAGATCGAGGCGCCGTTGAGCGTGGCCGAGATCTCGCCGGCGAGGAACGCGCGGTTGTTGTTGGTATCGTCCCAGGCCAGGCCGCCCTCGTCGCACGCGTCCTTCCAGAACGCGGTCATGAACTTGACGGCCTCCACCGTGCCCTTGCCGTCGAGCGCCGTCTTGCCGTTCTGGTCGGTCTCCATGCCGCCGAAGTTCCAGAGAAGCGGATAGGCCCAGGCCGGCGCATCGCCGAAGGTGTGGCCCAGCGTCTGGCCGTAGGGGTGGCCCTTCCTCTTGAGCTTCGTGGCCACCTGGCGCAGCTCCTCGTAGGTCTTGGGAAACGTCGCGGCGCCGACCTCGGTGAGCCGCGACTTCCGATACGCGATGAGCCCGGGAACGATGCTGTGGGGCAGGGCCATGAAGCGCCCGCCCACCTTCACGTAGGCTTCGGATTGCGCGTAGAAGCCTCCCTGATCCTTGGCCTGCCACTCCGCCAAGTCGTTGACCTCGACGAGACCGTTCTCGTAGAGGTGGGGCCAGTTGTGCAGCATGTGAATGATGTCGGGCCCCGAGCCCGACTGGATGGCGGCGGTGACGCGCGGCTGGAGGTCGTTGGCATTGATGAACTCGAAGACGACCTCGGCGCCGAGCGCCTTCGACGCCTCAGGGGCCTGGCGCTTGAGCTCCACGTCGCAGGCGGGGATGAAGTCCACCCAGCGCAGGATGTTGAGTCTCGTGCCCTGCGCGAATGCCGGCGCTCGGCCCGCCGCCAGGATGCCTGCGACGCCCGCGGTCTTCAGAAACGCGCGACGCTTCATGGTCGCCCTCCCCGTGAGCTCGCTCAGCTCTCGTAGATCTTCTTCAACTCGCCTTCCGCCCACCTGACCGCGTCCTCGGCGCTCATGCCCTGGACGGCCTTGGCGTACATGTCGGTGATGATGTACTTCGTGAACGCCTCGGTGGCCTTCGCCGTGGACGGCCCCGCGTACCCGAACAGGCGCGTGTTGCGCGCGGCGGTGCGGAACATCTTGAGCGGCTCGTCGAGTTTGCCCCACATCGGGTTGTTCTCCCAGACCTTGGTGGCGCCGACGCTGTAGCCCTCCTGGGTCTGGAACCACTTCTCGTAGTTCTCCTTCTTGTGGAGCCAGCGGAGGAAGTCCTTCGCGAGCTTCTGGTTCTTCGAGTACTTCATGACCGCGTGCGACTGGTTCAGGAAGAGGAGGTAGGCGCCGGTGGGGCCGGCGGGGAGCGGCGCGTGATCGATGTCCTGCCACATCGGCTCGCCCTTCTCGTCCTTGATCGCGTCTCTCTTCCGCTTGGCGACGATGTAGATCGACGCGCCGTTGAGGGTGGCCGAGATCTCGCCCGCGTGGAAGGCGCGGTTGTTGTTCGTGTCGTCCCAGGCGAGCCCGCCCTCGTCGCAGCAGTCCTTCCAGAAGGCCTGCATGAACTTCACCGACTCGACCGCGCCCTTGCCGTGGAGAACCACCTTCTTGCCGCTCTTGTCCGTCTCCGCGCCGCCGAACGCCCACAGCATCGTGTACGTGAAGGTGGGGGCGTCCCCGAAGGTGTGCCCCAGCGTCTGGCCGTAGGGCTTCCCCTTCTGCTTCAGCACGGTGAACAGCTTGCGCGCCTCGTCCCAGGTCTTCGGGTAGGTGCTGGCGCCGGCCTCCTGCAGCCACGAACGGCGATAGGCGACGGCGTTGCCCACGATCGAATGCGGCACCGCCAGCCATCTGCCGTTGACGCTGCAGGACGGCGGGTAGACCTCGTACAGGCCACCCTCGGCCTTCGCGAGCTCGGTGACGACGTCGGTGACGTCGGCGGCTGCGCTCTGGTAGAGGTGCGCCCAGTTGTACTGGAAATTGAAAATGTCGGCGCCCGAGGCCGACTGGATCGCGGCGGTGATGCGCGGCTGCAGGTCGTTGGCGTTGATCGTCTCGAACACGACCTCGGCGCCGAGGGCCTTGGAGGCTTCCGGCATCTGTCGCTTCAGCTCGACGTCGGACTCGGGGATGAAGTCCACCCAGCGCACCCAGTGGAGCTTCGTGCCCTGGGCCCAGGCCGGCGCCCGACGCGCCTCCAAGATGCCCTCGATGCCCGCCGTCGCGGCGGCCGCGGTGGCACCGGAGACCTTCAGGAACTGCCTGCGGTTCATCCCGTTCGCGTCCATGCGTGATCCTCCTTGATCAGTCACAACGGGCACTATGCCTGGGGCGGCATTGCTCGCGGTAGACGACCTTGTCCGACTCACCGAGCGTGGGCTAACCTCCGAAAAAGCGGGGAATTAGTAGCACTTATGGTGCGGAGGTGTCAACTGCTGGTAGCGCCCTGCGCCATGAGGCGCGGCGAGCGGAAGGTGAAGACCATGAGCGTCGCCGCCGCGCCGATCGCGGCCGAGCCGCCGTAGAGCCAGCCGTAGGTTCCGAGGTGGTCGTGGATGAAGCCGCCGGCCCAGGAGCCGAGCCCCATCCCGAGCGTGGAGATGAAGAAGACCGCGCCGTACGCGGTGCCCATGACCTTCTCGCCGAAGTACTCGCGCGTCACGAGGGCGTAGAGCGGCATCACGCCGCCGTAGGCGACGCCGAACACGATCGCGACCGCGTAGAAGTCCCCCGCGTCGCGCGTAAAGAGGTAGGAGAAGACCATCACGGCCTGGAGCGCTAGGCCCGCGACCAGCGTCCGCTTGGCGCCGAAGCGGTCGGCGAGGACGCCGCAGCCGATCCGCCCGGCGATCGACGAGAGCCCCGACACGCCGAGGGCCGTGGCGGCCACCATGGGGAGGACCCCCTGGTCGATCGCGTGGGTCACCATGTGGAAGATCGGTCCCGCGTGCGTGGCGCAGCAGGCGAGGTGCGTGAGCGCGATCGCCCAGAATTGCGGCGTGCGGAAGACCTGCGCGGTCGAGTACTCGCGCTGCGGGGTGGCGCCGCCGCCGAGGGCGACGGCGCCCATCTCGGACGGCGCGTTCCGGATCAGGAGCGCCGCCGGGATGACCACGAGCCACGCGAGATCGCCGAGCACCAGCATGGCGATCCGCCAGTCCCAGGTATTCGTGAGCCAGCGCGCGAGCGGCGAGAAGAGGAGCAGCCCGAGGCCGCTGCCCGCGGAGACGACGCCCACCGCGAGGCCGCGGCTGGCGGTGAACCACTTCGTCGCCGTGGCGGACAGGGGTGTCAGGAACGCGCCCGCCGCGAAGCCGACCGCGAGCCCGAACGTCACGTCGAGCTGCCAGAGCTCGGTCGCCTGGCTCGAGACGACGAAGCCGAGGCCCATGAGGAGGCCGCCGGCCACCGCGACGGCGCGGCCGCCCAGCCGGTCCGAGAGCGCGCCCCAGACGAAGGAGCCGGCGCCCATCGCCAGCCAGTTGAGGAGCGCGACCATCGAGATGTCGCTGCGGTTCCAGCGCATCGACTCCTCGAGCGGTTTCAGGAACACGCCGAACGAGAGGAGGGCCCCTTGCCCGATCGCGACGATGGTGGCGGCGGCGGCGAGGACGGTCCAGCCGTAGAAGAGTCGGCGCTGACTCATGGACGCGGACTACGATAGCATGAACGCCATGTGGTATCTCGTCTGGCCCGCCTTCGCGTTCGCCGCGACCCTGCTGGTGGCGCTCGTCGCGCGGGTGGCCCTCGAGCGCGTGCTCCGGCGTCGCATGCGCGCGCCCGACTCGCTCGCCGCCTTCCTGAAGGCGATCCACACCCCGTCGCTCCTCTGGGGCGCCGTGCTCGCGCTCTACGTGGCGCTCGAGGCCTCGGAGCTGCCCCGGCGGCTCACCGCCCAGCTCGAGCTGGCCTTCCAGGTCGCCCTCATCCTGTCGGTCACGCTGACCGCCGCCAGCATCGTCACGGCCTTCATCGGGCTCGCGAGCGAGCGGCGGGCCCTCGGCGGCCCCGTCACGGGCCTCGCGCAAACCGCCGCACGCGTGACGGTGATCGTCGTCGGCGTGCTCGTCCTGCTGAGCGTCCTCGGCATCCACGTCACGCCGATCCTCACGGCCCTCGGGGTCGGCGGGCTCGCCGTGGCGCTCGCGCTCCAGGACTCGCTCGCCAACCTCTTCGCCGGCATGCACCTTCTCGCCGATCAGCCGATCCGCGTCGGCGACTACGTCAGGATCGCGGATTCGATCGAGGGCCACGTGGTCGACATCGGCTGGCGCTCGACCCGCGTCCGCATGCTCCAGAACACGATCGTCGTCGTGCCGAACAAGCGCGTGGCCGAGTCGGTCGTCGTCAACTACGACATGCCCGAGCCGCGCATGTCGCTCGAGATCCCCGTGAAGGTGAGCTACGCGAGCGATCCGGACACGGTCGAGCGCGTGCTCGTGGAGGAGGCCGGCCGCGCGGCGGCCGAGGTGCCGGGACTCCTCGCCGAGCCTACGCCGTTCGCGCGCCTGATCCCGGGCTTCGGCGAGTCCTCGCTCGACTTCTCGCTCATCTGCCAGGTCGCCTCGTTCGTCGACCAGTATGTCGTCCAGCACGAGCTCCGGAAGCGCATCCTGCGCCGCCTTCGCGCCGAGGGGATCGAGATGCCGTACCCGACGCGGGTGGTCGAGCTGCGCGGGTCAGACGGGCGGCCGCTCCCGCACCAGCCCTAACAGGCCGAGCCCGCCCGCCATCACGACCGCGAGGCCGATCCACGGTTCGCGGTAGCCGCCCGCCCGCTCGACGAAGGCGCCGAAGAGCGGCGGGCCGAGCGTGACCCCGAGGGAGGAGAGGGCGAGCCCCAGCCCGACCGCGGTGCCTGCCGAGCGCGGGCCGGCCAGCTCGGCCATGAGCGTATGCTGGACGCCGTTCCAGCCGATCCCGACGAAGCCGAAGACGAGCGCGAGCGGCGCGAGCCAGAGCGCCTGGCTGCCTGGGCCCGTGAAGGCCAGCGCGAGCGAGCAGAGCGCCGAGCCGCAGCCCGCAATCAGGAGCGGCGCGCGCCGGCGGCCGCCGAACGCGCGGTCCGACAGGAGCCCGAACGCGATTCGCCCGAGCGCGCCACCTCCCTGCGCGAGTGCCAGATAGCGGCTCGCGGCGAGGAGGGTGAGCCCGACGATGCCCTGGAGGTAGAGCGTGAGGAACGCCATCCAGACCGTCTGCATGGCCGCGAAGACGAGGGTGGCGGCCGAGACGAGCCAGAGGTCGCGGTTCCGGAGGACGGCGGCGACGGGGCCGCGCTCGCCGGGGGTGGGCCGCGCCGGCGCCGTGTCGGGCGGGTCGCGGTAGACGACAGCCGACGCGACCGCGCAGACCATGATCGGGAGCGCCGCGGCGGCGACGGCGAGGCGCCAGCCGAGCGCGAGCGCGACCGCGGGAAGGATCGCCGCGCCTAGCATCCCGCCGAACGGCAGCCCGACTTGCTTGAGCCCGACCACCGTCGCGCGCTGGCGGGGCGGGAACCACGACATCGCGGCGGTCGTGGACGCCGGGTTGAGCGTGCCGTAGCCCACGCCCGCCACGACCATCAGCGTGATCAGCGTCGCGTACGAGCCGGCGGCGCTCGCGGCGACGAGCCCCACGGCGATCAGCGCCTGGCCGAGGACGAGCGTCTTCGCGGTCCCCCACCGATCGGCCAGCATGCCGGCGAAGAGCGACATCGCGACCGGGCCGATGTAGTAGGCGGACAGGAACGACCCCGCCTGCGTGAGGGTGAGGCCGAGGTCCTGTCGGATGAGCGAGGCGATGGCGGGAATACCGAGCGGCCCGATGTTCGCGACCGTCTGCGCGACGACGATGAGCGCCAGAATCGCGTAGCGATTGCGAGGCGGGTCCGCGTCGCGCTCGCGCGGCCGATCCCCGGGGCTCACCCTCACGCGCGGCGGGCGGCCAAGCGGGCTTCGACGGCGCGGAGGTCCGCCTCCGTGTCCACGCCGATCGTCGGCTCGTCGGTCTCGACGACGACGATCGGGATGCCGTGCTCGAGGAACCTGAGCTGCTCGAGCTTTTCGGTGAGCTCGAGCGGCGAGGGCGGCAGGCGATGGAACAGGTCGAGCGCCACGGCGCGGTAGGCGTAGAGGCCGATGTGCTTGAAGCGCTCCACGCCGCGGCCGTCGCGGTCGTAGGGGACCGGGTACTTCGAGAAGTAGAGCGCGCGGCCGTCGGCGGCGCAGACGACCTTGTTCACGCCGGGGTTCTCGACCTCGTCGGGCCGGAGGCGGATCTTGAGCGTGCTCACCTGCGTGTCCGGGTGTTCCCGGAACGGCCCGACGAGCCGCTCGATGTGCCCCGGTGTGACGAGCGGCTCGTCGCCCTGGACGTTCACGTACACGTCGGCCGCGCGCGACTGCGCGACCTCCCAGACGCGGTCGGTGCCCGAGGGATGCTGAGCGGAGGTCAGCACCGCCGGCACGCCGAATCCCGCGCACGCCGCCACGACCTCGTGCGAGTCCGTCGCCACGAGCACGTCGGCGAGCGCCGGCGAGCGCTTGGCCGCCTCCCAGACGTGGACGATCAGCGGCTTGCCCGCGATCTCGCGCAGCACCTTGCGCGGCAGGCGGGTGGAGGCGAGACGCGCCGGGATGACGCCGAGCGCGGTCAGTCGCGGGCTCACGGGAAGGCGCGGAGCGTGCGGAGGAGCGCGGCGCGCGGATCGGGTGCCGCGGCGGGCACGAACGGCAGCACGACGGGCTGCGTGAGACCCGCGCGCGCGAACTCGGCGATGCGCCGGCGGCACAAGGCCTCGTCGCCCACGACACCGAGGCCGGCGAGGACGCGCGGCGAGATCTGCGTCACCGCGCCCACGCGATCGCCCGCCCGCCAGGCCGCGTTCACGGCGTCCACCTCGGCGGCGTACCCTGCGCTCCTGAAGAAGCTCGCGTACACGTCCACGATCGCGTAACCGGTGATGTCGCGCGCGAGGGTCGCGTGCGCGGCGGGCGCATCGTCGGTGACGCACGTCCTGACGAACGAGGCGATCTCGAAGCCCTGGAGCGTGCGCCCGGCCTTCCGGGCTCCCGCCTGGAGGCGCTCCACGGAGGCCGGCACCGCCTCGGGCGGAATCCAGTTGAGGACGACACCGTCGGCGATCTCACCCGCGAGCTCGAGCATCTCCGGCCCGAGTGCTCCGAGCACGACGCGCACCGGCCGCGCCGGCGGCGGCGCGGTCATCCTGAAATTCTTCACGCGGTAGAACGCGCCCTCGAAGGTCACGCGCTCGCCCGAGGCTACGCGCCGGACGATCTCGACCGCCTCGCGGATCTGCTGGAGCGAATTCGAGAAGGGGAGGCCGTGCCAGTCGCCGACGATGATGCGGCTGCTCAGCCCGAGCCCCAGGAGGACGCGGTCGTTCGAGCAGTGGTTCAGGCTGGCCGCCGTGAGGCCCAGGACCACGGGCGTCCGCGTCTGGACGGGCACGACCGCAGAGCCGACCTGGAGGCGCTCCGTGGACAGGGCGATGAGCGTCATCAGCGTGACCCCATCGTAGCCGGAGGTCTCGCCGACCCAGGCGGCGTGATAACCGCGCGTCTCGGCTTCGCGCGCGATGGCGACGAGGTCCGCCGCCGGCTGCGTGGCGAACGCGGAGAGGACGATGCCGACCCGCGGCGCCGTCACGCGTCGGTCTTGACGGCGTCCCGTGCGGCCTTGGCCGCGGAGACCAGGAACCGCTGGTCGTTCACCATGCCGACGAGGCTCCACCCCTCGCGGATGCGGCGGTTGACCGTCTCGGGCCGGAGGCAATGGATCCCGGCGGCGATACCGTGACGCCGGGCGGCGGCGAGGACCTTCTGCATCGCCGCCTCGAACTCGGGGTGGGGCGGCTCGAGCGAGGGCGGCAGCCCGGCCGAGGCGCACCAGTCGTTCGGCCCGACGTAGCAGGCGTCGATCCCGGGGACCGAGAGGATCGCGTCGATGTTCCGCACCGCGTCCACGTGCTCGATCTGCGCGATCACGAGGATCTCGTCGTTGGCGCGCTCGAAGTAGGTCGGCGCGTCGGTCTTGAACGAGAGCGCGAAGCGGCCCGCGCCGAGGCTCCGCACGCCTTGCGGCGGGTACTTGCAGGCGCCCACGAGCCGCAGGGCCTCCTCGCGCGTCCTCACGTTGGGCGCCAGCACGCCCCAGGCGCCGGCGTCGAGGACGCGCTTGACGTTCTCCTCGCTGAGCGCGTGGACCCGCACGAAGGGCGCGCACGGGTAGCGTGTGATGGTGGCGAACATCGTCGCCAGCGTCGCCAGGTCGATCGGACCGTGCTCGGTGTCGACGAGGAGCCAGTCGAAGCCGGCCGACGCCATCAGCTCGGCCACGAGGGGATCGCCGAAGTTCAGGAGACTGCCGAAGCTCGCCTTGCCGGCGCGCAGGCGCTGCTTCACGTGGTTGGGGGTCATCGGCGGGAAGTATAGCGCGGCCTTGCCGGGGGCGAACGTCCTGCTGTACGCTGCGCGGGCATGCTCAACCGGATCGGCATCATCGGGGCGGGCGCGATCGGGTGCGTCGTGGGGGGGCTGCTGACGAAGGCGGGGCGCGACGTGACGCTGATCGACCAGTGGCCGGAGCACGTGGAGACGATGCGCCGGCAGGGGCTGCGGCTCAGCGGCACGTGCGGCGAGCACACGGTGAAGGTGAAGGCGCTGCACCTGCACGAGGCGCAGGGGCTGGTGGAGCCGTTCGACGCGGTGTTCGTGGCGGTCAAGGGGTACGACACGGCGTGGGCGACGGCGCTGGGGGCGGCGTATCTGGGGGAGCCGGACGGGGTGGTGGTGGACTTCCAGAACGGGATGAACGACGAGCGGGTGGCGGCGGTGGCGGGGCGGGGGCGGACGCTGGGGTGCGTGATCACGATCGGGGCGGGGCTGTACGAGCCGGGGCACGCGATGCGGACGGACGCGGGGGCGGTGGGGTTCAAGGTGGGGGAGCTGGACGGGCGGGACACGGCGCGGGTGCGGGAGCTGGCGCGAGTGGTGAGCGAGGTGGCGCCGGCGACGGTGACGACGAACCTCTTCGGGGAGCGCTGGTCGAAGCTCGCGGTGAACTGCATGGCGAACCCGCTCGCGGGCCTCTCGGGCCTCGGCACCGCGGAGGTGCGAACGGAGCCCGGGCCGCGGCGGGTCTCGGTGCACCTCGCCGCCGAGGTCATCCGCGTCGGCCGGGCGGCGGGCCACGAGGTCGAGCCCATCTTCCACATCACCGCCCAGCGCTTCCTCGACGCGGCGGAGGGCCGCGGGCTCGCCGAGGTGGAGGCCGACATCGGCCGTGACGCCAAGACGCGCGCGGGCGGCCGGCCCTCGCTGCTGCAGGACGTGCTGCGCAAGCGGCGGACCGAGATCGACGACCTGAACGGCTACGTGGTCGCCGAGGGGCGCAGGCTCGGCGTCCCGACGCCCTTCAACGAGAAGGTCGTGGAGCTCTTCCACCGCCATCCGGTCGGGACGCTCACGCCCGATCCCGCGCACCTCGCGCCCCTTCTCGCGATGCTCCCGTGACGCCGGCGGGGGCGACCTCAGCGTGAGGCTCGTCCCCGAGCTGGTCTGGATGGACGCGGGCTGGCGCTCGGGCCACGCCGTCGACGTGGAGGGTGGACGCATCACGGCGGTCGAGCCCGCGGGGCGTCTCGGCCAGGGCGACCTGACGCTCGCGGGCCGGGCGCTCCTGCCGGGCACGGTCAACGCCCACTGCCACACCTTCCAGTCGCTCCTGCGGGGTCTCGGCGACGACCTCGACTTCATGGGCTGGCGCGACCGCGTGCTCTATCCGTTCTCCGAGCGCCTCGACCGCCGCGGGATCGCGCTCGGCGCCGAGCTCGCGTTCGCCGAGATGCTGCTGCACGGCGCCACGACCTGCGTGGACTTCTTCTACCTTCAAGATCACGGCAACGCGAACGCGGAGGCCGTCATCGCGGCGGCTGGGCGCGCCGGCATCCGCCTCGTCCTCGCGCGCGCGATGTACGACTGGGAAGGCGCGCCGGCGCGCTACCGCGAGCCGGTCGCCGACGCCGCCGCGCGGACGCGCGAGCTCATCGCCGCGCATCGCCACGATCCCATGGTGAGCGTGGAGCCTGCGCCCCACAGCCCGCACGGCGCGTCGTCCGCGATGATCCGCGCCGGCTGGGAGGTCGCGGAGGCGGAGGACACACGCCTGCACATCCACGTCGCGGAGGGGCGGTACGAGGGCGAGCGCACCCTCCGGGAGCACGGCGCGACGCCCATCCGCTATCTGGACCGCCTCGGCGTGCTCGGTCCGCGGATGATCGGCGTCCACTGCGTGTGGCTCGACGACGAGGAGATCGCGCTCATGGGCGCGCGCGGCGCGGCGCTCGCCTATTGCCCCGCCTCCAACATGTTCCTGGGCGACGGAATCACGCGTCTGCCCGAGCTGCTGCGGGCGGGCGTCAGGGTCGGGCTCGGCACCGACGGCGGCTGCACCAACAACCGCCTCTCGGTCTTCGAGGAGATGCGCATGGCCTCGCTGCTCCAGCGTGTGCGCCTGCTCGACGGCGCGGCGCTCTCCGCCGAGCGCGCGCTCGCGCTGGGCACGGCGTCGGGTGCCGAGATCCTCGGTCTCCCGGCGGGCGCGATCGCGCCGGGCCGGCTCGCGGACCTCGTCGCGGTGGACCTCACGCATCCGTCGCTCCACCCGCGGAGCGATCTCACGAAGTCGGTCGTCTACGCCATGTCGTCCCAGGCCGTCACCGACGTCTGGGTCCACGGACGGCGGGTCGTGGAGGGGACGCGTCTCCTCACGCTGGACCTCGGTGAGCTCCTCGCCGAGGTGCGCGCGCTGACGCGAGGCTGGGCGTCGGCGGGATGAGTGTCGCCGGGCGCGAGCGCGGTGCGGGCCCGCCTCAGCGCTTGAACGGAACGACGGAGAGGTCGCGCTCGCGGGCGGGCGTCGCCGGCGTCGCGGCCTCGACCGGGCGGGCCTTGGTCATGCGGCAGTGCCCCTCGAAGAGCACGCCCTCGTCGACGACCACCACGGGCGCCTCGACGTCCCCGAACACACGCGCCGAGCCGCGCAGCTCGACGCGCTCGGAGGCCAGCACGTTGCCGACGACCTCGCCCGAGATCAGGACGACACCGGCGCGGATGGAGGCGTTGACGACGCCCTTCTCGCCGATGATGAGGCTACTGTTGGTGACGAT
>Ga0209156_10001501_pt1 | contig 19014 bp, 15 predicted proteins | sample GraSoiAngelo_124_FD_185881 | JGI IMG/M metagenome (GOLD analysis project Ga0209156, IMG submission 185881) | Grasslands soil microbial communities from the Angelo Coastal Reserve, California, USA - 14_0927_05_20cm (SPAdes) (version 2) | ecosystem: Environmental > Terrestrial > Soil > Grasslands...
CAACATTGCGCCAACGGCAAAGCAGATAATTTTACTGGCCCTCATTTTGATTCCTTTCCGGTCAGCTAAGCTTGAAAATTTGAACGGGCCAATCAAGTTCATAAACCTGAAAGATCGACATCGTTATGGCATCAAAAGCAACTGAATCAAAGCGTCTGCTGTCGCACGTCATCGCGGACTGGGCGGCCGGGCTGAAGTACGAGCATCTTTCGCCGGAAGCGATTCAAGCCGCGAAATTATTCTGGTTCGATTCCATCGGCTGCGCGTTGGGCGGTAGTCAGCAGGACGACGCGAAGATTTTGCTGAAGCATTACCGCGCGATGGGCGGCGGCGATGGGAAAGGCACCGCATTCGTCTCCGGGTTCAAAACCAATCCGGTCGATGCGGCGTTTCTGAACGGCCACATGATCCGCGCGATGGATTACAACGACATTTATTGGAAAGCCGATCCGTGTCATCCCAGCGATCTCATCGCTGCGCCGCTGGCGTTGTGTGAAAGCGAAGGCCTTAGCGGCAAGGATCTGATTCTCGCCACGATTATCGCTTACGAAATTGAAATGCGTCTCTGCGAAATCGGGCGACCCGGCGTGCGCGAATATGGTTGGCATCACGCGACGTTGAGTGCGTTCGCGGCGCCAGTTGCGGCGGGCCGCGTCCTGAATCTGACTACGGATCAGGTGGTTTCGGCCATCGGTATCAGCGCGGCGCGAACATTTTGTCCGGGCGCGGTCACGGCGGGAAAACTGACGAACATGAAAAACACGGTCGATCCGTGGGCGGGGCGCATGGGCGCGGAGAGCGCGCTCCTGGCGCGGGAGGGATTTTCCGGTCCCGAGCACATCATCGATGGAAAAGAAGGACTCTTTGCCGTTTTCCATCACGTCCAATACAAAGGGCAACCTGCGACGTTCGACGGCGAGGCGTTGGTTGCAGACCTTCCCAACTCAACCAAGTCGCACTACCGCATTCTCGATTGCGGGATGAAGAGTTTCCCAATCGAAGCGCTTAGTCACGCGCCGCTTACCGCGATGATGAAGACGATCAAGGAACACCAGATCAAGGCCGATGACGTGAAGGAAATCAAAGTTGAAGTGATCGCACGCGCCGCCGACATTTTGGGCGATCCGCACAAGTATCGGCCGGACTCCAAAGAAACCGCCGATCATTCACTGCCCTATTGCATGGCCGCGGGACTTGTCGATGGCATGGTGACGCCGCTACAATTCAAAGAGGAACGCGTGCTCGACAAGGCGCTGATTCCGATCATGGACAAAGTGAAGGTGGTCGCGAACGAAGAGTTCGAAGCGCTTTTTCCAAAATTCCAGCCGAGCCGTGTGACGATCACCACCAATGACGGCAAATCACATTCGACGCGGGTCGATGTTCCAAAGGGCGATCCGCGCGATCCAATGACCGAAGAAGAGATCGCGGTAAAATTCACCGCGCTCGGCGGCGACGTTATCGGCAAGGATCAATGCGAGAAATTGCAGAAGTTCATCATGAGCATTGAAACCGCCAAGAATCTTGGCGAACTCTTTGAGCTAACGACTGCTCGCTGATGCGTTCGACTGTAGGGGAAGCTGTCAGCTTCCCAATTATAACCGGACGCTAACAGCGTCCCCTACAAAACCCATGCGGCTACGCCGCCAGTCTTACCATCGCCCGCGGAGCGGCCGATCCACCAGACTAAGCGTTCGCGCTGCCGGCGTCGTCGCGACCGAATTGGATTCCCTGTGCCAGCGGAAGCTCTGAGGAAAAGTTAATCGTGTTCGTCTGACGGCGCATGTAGCTCTTCCAGGAATCGCTACCGCTCTCGCGCCCGCCGCCCGTATTTTTTTCGCCGCCGAAGGCGCCTCCAATCTCCGCGCCGCTGGTGCCGGTGTTCACGTTCGCGATTCCGCAGTCGCTCCCGACCGCGCTCACGAATTTCTCCGCCTCGCGAACGTCGTTCGTGAAAATGGAGCTGGTCAGTCCTTGCGGAACGCCGTTTTGGATTGCGATCGCTTCATCGAAATCGCGATAGGTCAGCAAATAGAGCAGCGGCCCAAACGTTTCCTCCTGCACGATCTTGAAATGCGGCTTCGCGTTAGCGAGACATGGTTTCATGTAACAATCGCCGGGCAAATCCATTCGCTCGCCGCCGTAAAGAACTTCGCCGCCTTCGTCTTTCAGTTTCTGAATCGAATTCTGCACCATGTCGACCGCGCCCTTGTCGATCAAAGGCCCCATCAAAGTTTTTTTATCGAGCGGATTTCCAATCGGGAGCGATTTGTATGCAGCCAATAACTTTTTGCGCACCTTGTCGGCGACCGACTCGTGCATAATGACGCGCCGCGTCGAAGTGCAACGTTGACCTGCTGTCCCCACCGCGCCGAAGAAAATCGATTGCGTCGCCATTTCCAAGTCGGCAGTTGGGCAAACGATCAGCGCGTTGTTGCCCCCGAGTTCCATGATCGTCTTTCCCAGGCGGCCATGAACGGTTTTCGCCACGTTCAATCCCATGGCGACCGAACCCGTGGCGGAAATCAGCGGAATTCGCGCGTCGTTGGCCAGTTTTTGACCGACCGATTTGCGGTCACCAATCAGCAAACTGAAGATTGCCGGATCGGCACCCGTTTCGCGACAAACGCGTTCGGCAATCTTTGTGACCGCAATCGCAGTCAGCGGAGTTTTCTCTGACGGTTTCCAAATGGTCGCGTCGCCACAAACTGCAGCGAGGGCGGCGTTCCAGGACCAGACCGCCACCGGAAAATTAAACGCGGTGATTACGGCGACGAGTCCGAACGGATGCCATTGCTCCATCAAACGATGGTTTTTTCTCTCCGATTGAATCGTCAGGCCGTAAAGCATGCGCGATTGGCCGACGGCGAAATCGCAGATGTCGATCATCTCCTGAACTTCGCCTTCACCTTCGGCAACGATCTTGCCGGTCTCGAGAGTGACGAGCTGACCAAGCTCATGTTTCAACTCGCGCAGCGCATTTCCGAGGCGGCGAACAGTATCGCCACGGACCGGGCCGGGCGTTCGTCGCCATTTTTCGAACGCTTCTTGCGCACGCGTGATCGTTGTCTGGTAATCCTCGTCCGAGGCGGTGCGAATACTTGCCAGCCTCCGGCCATCGATCGGCGAGATCTTGTCAATTTTTGCGCCACCGCGGCTGCGGGACCAATCACCGGCGAAAACACCGGCGTTTTCCTCGCTTAGCGCGAGTTTCTCGAAGACCGATTGCATCGCTATTTTCGTTTCCGGCAATATTGCCGAATCAAACCCATCGCTTCGTCCACAACTTCCGCGGTGATGTCGAGCGCTGGACGAAAACGGATCGACCGATCACCGGAACGCAGCGTCAACACGCCGAGATCGAACAGACCTTTCCAAAATTTTTCGCGCGTATCGGCATCCGGCAGATCGAAGGACAACAACAATCCACGGCCGCGCACGGCCGAAATCGTCGGTTCGTAACGTTGCAAGTCGCGGAGTTGATCCAAAAAGTAAGCACCGACCTTGGCCGCGTTCTCGACCAAAAATTCCTCTTCAATGATGTGCATGTAATGCGTCGAGCGGACCATGTCCGTGAGATTGCCGCCCCACGTCGAATTTAAACGGCTCGGCAAACGGAAGGCATTGTCTTTCACTTCATCCAAACGCGGCCCGGCCATCACGCCGCAGGTCTGCGCCTTTTTTCCAAACGCGAGCAAGTCGGGCAACACATCGAAATGCTGACAGCACCACATCTTACCGGTGACACCCATGCCGCATTGCACTTCGTCGAAGATGAGAAGGATGTCGTTTTCGTCGCAGATCTCGCGGAGCTTTTTCAGCCATTCGCCCCGGAAATGATTATCGCCGCCCTCGCCCTGGATCGGTTCGATGATGATGGCGCAGATGTCGATCTTGCCCCGCTGAGCGGGGTCGATGTAAGCATGGATTTCTTGTTCGGCTTTTTTCTCACGCGCAATGACGTCGCTCTCGCGCTCGTTTTCCGGCAAAGAAAAATCGATGTATGGGCAGGAAACGCGCGGCCAGTCAAATTTCGCGAACAAATCCGTTTTCCGCGGATCAGTATTGGTCAGGCTCATGGTGTAGCCACTGCGGCCGTGGAAGGCGTGCCGGAAATGCAGAATTTGCGTTCCCCGCTCGCCGTGGCCGGCGGCCATGTTTTTGCGGACTTTCCAATCCATCGCTGCCTTAAGCGTGTTCTCGACCGCGAGCGCGCCGCCTTCGATGAATAAATATTTTTCGAGCGGCGGTAATCCGGCGACGCGAGCAAATGTTTCCACGAATTCGGCGTAAGCCTCCGAATAAACGTCCGAATTTGCGACTTTCGCTTTCGCCGCCCGCAAAAGATCGCGCTGCACATCAGGCTGATCGAAGTAAGGATGATTAAATCCGATCGGCATCGAGCCGAAGAAACCGTAAAGATCGATCAACCGATGACCGTTGGCCGCGTCGTAAAGATACGAGCCGCGGCTCTTTTCCTGATCGAGGACAATTTTAAAACCGTCGAGCAAAATATGATCGCCCAGCACGTGGAGCACACGAGACGGATCGACAGATTTTTTATTTTTGCTCTTACTCAAACGCGGCCGCGACGTGCGAGCCGCCTCGGTGAGCATGGGCGGCATACTCATCCGTTGAGAGTAGCTTTCGGCGCCGACTTGGTCAACCGGTGCGGTGATGCCCTACTTCTTTTGCTCCCAGAGCGAATTTCGTTCGTCGGTCGCCTTTTTTAGAGCGGCGTTATACTGCGTGAGTTCGACCATATATGCTTCATTGCCCGCAACATCGCTGTGCAGCAGGTCGCGTTTTTTCAGTCGTAACGCAGCGTACCAAGCGTTAAGCCCCTCGAATTCGCGGTTATTAGCAAGCCGACGGTCAGCGAGACTTGGCGCTGGGGCCTTTTGAGGCGCTTTTTCCAAGCCATAATGGTTCGCCGGTGCTGATGGCACTTCCTTGTGTTTGAAAAATTTATCGAAATTGGATCCCGACAGCGGGCCCGGGCGCAGCACGAAATAAGCAAGAATGCACGGCAGGGCGATCAATCGAAATGTCTTCGATAACGGCGCAAGATCCGGGTAGTTCAGTCGGAATAGCAACGGCCCAAAGGGCAGAAAAATTCCCAGACCCCACCAAACGCTAATGCCAAAAGCAGAGCGGATGAGAAGAATGCGGCCGATCAATATGCATAGCACTCCAAGCGCAAGAAAAATGAGGGCCGCCACGCCTGGAGTTAAGCAGGCCGAGTGCCATTACCGGCGACTCGCGGGGGTAATTGTTCGCCGCGGCGAATCCGTCCTTTGGCGGATCGATCTTAGCGAACGATTCCTTCGCGCAACGAGGAATGCTTACCCGCCAGCAATTCCTGAGTGAGCTGATAACCGCGCTTGTCCGCATTTCGACGTGCGCCGGCAAAATAGTGGTCGATCCGCGCCCGCGCCGAATTGCAGAAATAATTCGCGACCGACAAAACTTCGTCGGCCGACTCGCCGTGATCGATCTTGTATTGGGCAAATGAGCAGGTCGCGCTGATTGCGAAAAGTTCGGTCGCGATGCCGACAAACCGGGAAAGTAAAAGTTGCTCACGATCGAGCTTCGGGCCGAAACGCGCCATCGCGTGAAACAACCCGCGCGCCAGTTTCTTGCTCGTCCGCGCCGAGTAATCGACATGTTTTTGGAGGTGCCGATGGAGATTGTCGACCTTGCCGGCGCCGCTCGAGAACCACTGTCGGGGATACCAGCCGGCATAAAATTTTCCGGACGTGAAAACTGCTTTGACCCGTTCCGACATCGGCAGCTGGGTATTGAAAATCGCACCGCCGACTTTCAAATGCGGATCGAGCGCTTCTCGCGCGATGAATAGCCGCATGATTTCGCTCGAGCCTTCGAAAATCGTGTTGATGCGGCAATCACGCAGAAAACGCTCAACCGGGATCGCTTCCTCGCCGCGACCCGCGAGCGACTGGGCCGTTTCGTAACCGCGGCCGCCCCGCACCTGCATTGCGTCGTCGGATATTTTCCAGGTCGTTTCGGTCGACCACATTTTGCACATCGCGGTTTCGATGCGGAGATCGCCGGCTTTGCGATCTACCAATCCCGATGTGAGAAACGTCATCGCCTCCATTGCGAAAGTATTGCCGGCCATCTCCGCGATTTTTCCGGCAATGGCGGAATGTTGCCCGATTGGAACGCCCCATTGAATTCGCTCGCTCGCCCATTTACGGGAGATCTCGAGCAACCGCTTCGATAAACCGACGCACGCGGCCGGAATCGTGAGCCGGCCGGTGTTTAAGGTGGTCAACGCAACTTTCAATCCCTGGCCTTCCTTCGCGATCATGTTTTCGCGCGGGACGCGGACATTGGTGAATTTCACGATCCCGTTATAAAGCGCGCGCAATCCCATGAACCGGCAGCGATAAGTGATTTCGAGGCCGGGCGAATCGACATCGACAATGAACGCGGTGATTTGCTTGCGCTCTTTGCCGTTCACAATCTTTGGCGGCGTCTTCGCCATCACCACCAGCACACCGGCTTTGATCAAATTGGTGCACCAAAGTTTTTCGCCATTAAGAATGAATGCCGAGCCGTCTTCGGTTGCGTCGGCGCGCAAACTCATGTTCGCCGGATCGGAGCCAGCATTCCATTCGGTCAAGGCAAAGGCCGAAATCTCGTGTCGCGCGACACGCGGAAGATACTTTTTCTTTTGCTCGTCCGTGCCAAAAAGAAGCAACGGCTGCGGAACGCCAATGGACTGGTGCGCGGAAACGAGCGCGGTCAGATTTTCGTCCCAACTTCCGAGCAACATGGCAGCCCGCCCGTAATTGACCTGCGATAAACCGAGGCCTTCGTATTGCTTCGGAATTTTGACTCCGAAAGCGCCCATCGCGAAAAGATCGTCGATGTTCTTCTGCGGAATTTCGCCGGTGCGATCGATCTCGTCGGCGTCGATATTTTCGCGCAGATATTTTTCCAGACTGGCGAGAAATTCCTGACCGGCTGCGCGATCTTCCGCGCTTTGCTCCGGCCACGGATAAATCCGATTAAAATCGTAGCGGCCGATGAACAGGTTGCTGGCGAAACTTCCCCGCTCATCCAGCGGATCGCGCGACGCTTCGGCCAATTCGAGCGCTTCGCGCTTGCCCTTCGACATCTTGGACGTGTCGATCACCGACGCCGGCGCCTGCTTTTGCGGCTTCGCGCTCGTCTCTTGGGAAACTTGTTTATCAGGAGCTTCTAGTGACGATTTCATATCGTTGTCATGTCGAGCGAAGTCGAGACATCTCTAGATATTTCCGATTTCAGAAACAGTAAGAGATTTCTCGACTTCGCTCGGAATGACAAAAAAAGGAAGCTTCCAGTGATGATTTCATGACTCGTAGAATTTTGTCCCCTCGCAGGCGTGCTTCTTCAAAATGTCGCACGGCACAAACTTCTCGTCGCTCTGCGCCAACCGATTCATCTCTTCGACAATCTTCTCCAAACCAAAATGCTCGGCGAAACGCAGCGGTCCGCCGCGATGAGGGGCGAATCCGGTTCCGAGAATCATTCCGTAATCCGCGTCCTCGGGCGAATCTACCACTTTTTCTTCAATGCAACGCGCCGCTTCATTGATCATCAAGAACATCAGGCGATTCGCAAGATCGATATCGTGTTTCGTGGAACCATTCCGACGCCATTGGTTAAGCGACTCATTCGGGAATTGCTCTCTGCCTTCATATTTATAAAAGCCGGAGCCGCTCTTGCGGCCAAGCAGTTTGGATTCGCGCATCGATCTCAAAATTTCCGGCGCGCGGTCGCGACGTCCATACGCTTTTTCGAGGGTGGTCGCGATATCCACCGTAACGTCAATTCCGATCTCGTCGATCAAGCGTAACGGTCCCATCGGCATTCCCCATTTCACCAGCCCGTTGTCGATCTTCTCCGCTTCCACGCCGTTTTCGAACAATTCGGCCGCGTCGAGCAGATACGGAAACAAAACGCGATTGACCAAAAAACCCGGGCTATCGCGCACCACCACTGGTAATTTTCCGATTTGCCGGACGAACGCGAGCGCATGCTCTTTCGTGTCGTCGGAAGTTCCTTGGGCAACCACGACTTCAACGAGCTTCATCCGGCTCACCGGGTTAAAGAAGTGCAAACCGATGACGCGGTCGGGGGAAACAGTGCAGTGCGCCAACTCGCTGACTGGAAGCGCGGAGGTGTTCGTCGCGATGATCGTTTTCGAGCCAGCCTGCATCGACAGCTCTCGGAAAATTTCCTTTTTGATGTCGATCTTTTCCGAAGCGGCTTCGATCACAAACTGGACGTCGCGCAATTCCATCGGCGCGGTCGAAGCAACAATGCGGGCGCGGCCCTGTTTCGCTTTTTCCTCCGTCATCAAACCGCGCTTCACCGCGTCGGCGTAGGTTTTTTCGATGCTGGCCAGACCGCGATCGAGCAGCTCGCGATTCACGTCGCGTAAAATCACAGTCACACCGCGCGAGCTCAGCCATTGCGCGATGCCCGCGCCCATCACGCCGGCGCCGATAATCGCCGCGTGCGCAACTTTCTCGAATTGCTTGCTTCCTTTCTTGTATTTTTCCGCCAGGAAAAAATTGCGAATCAGATTTTGGGTCGATTCGGTTTTGCCAAGATCGGCAATCGCATCGAGCTCGAGCTTGAGCGATTCATCGACCGGATTCGCTGTGGCGGTCGTGATAACGCCGAGCGCACGCGCCTGCGCCGATTTCGGATCGGACGGAACCGGAATGTTTCCTTTCGCCGGCGACACTTTTGCAGCAGGACGTTTTCCTTTGCCGATCAAACGTCGCGCTGCGTCGAGGAGTTGCTCTCGTGACGCCACTTCATCCACCAAACCTATCTTTAATGCCTCACTCGCGGAATAAAGTTTGCCTTTCAAAATCACTTCCGCGGCATTGTCTTCCCCAATCAAGCGCGGCAGCCGGGTGCTTCCACCCCAGGCCGGGATCAAACCAAGCGTCGTCTCAGGCAATCCAATTCGCGTCGCCGGATCGTCCGATGCGACGCGCCAGTCGCACGCGAGAGTGATTTCGTAGCCGCCACCGGCGCAGGCGCCGTGGACTGCGGCCACGCTCGGAATTTTCAACCCCGCAATTCGATTGAAGACGCGCTGCCCTTTGGCGATGAAGTCACGCAGCTCGCCGGTTTGCGCTTGCTTCAAGAGCGTTTTCAAATCGGCGCCCGCGATGAAGATCGATCTTTTCGCGGAGGTAATAATCAAACCGCGCACGGAGTTGTCGCGTTCGATCGCATCGACATGTTCGCTCAGCTCGCTCATGGTCGCGGCGTCGAAAATGTTCGCGCCCGATTCGGGCCGATCGAATGTGAGCAGGCAGACGCGATCGTCACCAATCTCGCGTTGAATCATCGAACGTGTGGCCACTGCTGGCATTACCACCAATTTGTAATCGTTTCGGTCAAATTCCAAGCGCGGAACGATTGCTCTTGGCCAGTCGCAATGTTAAAACTCGGGCGGCGGCGGGAACGGAGGTTCTCATGGTCGGCAAAATTCTCGTACCCGAAATCAAAGGCTTGATCGAGACGCGCAATTTTGGCGCGTTGCGCGAGATGTTTCGCGAATGGCCGCCGGCCGATGTCGCGGAGGTGATCCTCGACATGGACGAAGACGACCAAGTCATCATTTTCCGCATCCTGCCGTCAGCACTCGCGGCGGACGTTTTTGAATATCTCGATGTCGAAGCGCAGCAAAAATTGTTGCGCGGAATGGCCCACGAGCAAGTCGTCGGAATTTTGAACGAAATGTCGCCGGACGATCGCACTGCGCTGCTCGAAGAATTGCCGAGCGCGGCCGCGCGGCAGTTGATCAAGCTGCTCACACCCGAGGAGCGCCAGGTTGCGCAATCGTTGCTCGGTTATCCCGAAGGCAGCGTCGGCCGCTTGATGACGCCGGACTTCATCGCCATTCACGAAGATTGGACGGTGAAGGACGTGCTCGACCACGTCCGCGAGTTCGGACACGACAGCGAAACGCTCAATATCATCTACGTCGTTGATGAACGCGGCAAATTGATCGACGACCTGCGGATGCGCGAGTTTTTGCTTCGTCCGCTCGATGCGCGCGTGAGCAACTTTCGCGATCACACGTTCACCGCGCTCAAAGTGAATGATTCCCAACAAGAAGCGCTCAACGCCTTTCGGAAATACGATCGGGCGGCATTGCCAGTGGTCGATTCAAACGGAGTGCTCGTCGGAATTGTGACCGGCGACGACATGCTCGACGTCGCCGAAGAAGAAGCGACCGAAGACATCCAGAAAATCGGCGGTATGGAAGCGCTGGACGAGCCCTACACGACCATTCCGCTGCGGCGCATGGTAAAGAAACGCGCGACCTGGCTGATCATTCTTTTCCTCGGCGAAATGCTGACCGCGACCGCGATGCAGGGTTACAACGGCGAGATCGAGAAGGCCGCGATCCTCGCGATGTTTTTGCCCTTAATCATTTCCAGCGGGGGCAATTCCGGGTCGCAAGCGACAACGCTCGTTATTCGCGCGATGGCTCTGGGCGAATTGCGTCTACGCGATTGGTGGCGCGTGGTGCGCAAGGAACTTCTCTCGGGACTTTCACTCGGCTTGATTCTCGGAACCATCGGCTTTTTCAGAATCTCGCTTTGGCAATACCTGCACATTTTTGATTACGGCCAGTACCATTGGCTTGTCGCCGTGACTGTTGGGGCTGCGCTTGTCGGAGTGGTTTTGTGGGGCACCATCAGCGGAGCAATGCTTCCATTCCTGCTGCGTCGACTTGGACTCGATCCAGCAACCTCATCAGCGCCATTCGTCGCCACCTTGGTCGATGTGACCGGGTTGATAATTTATTTTAACGTGGCGCTATTCATCCTTCGTGGCACGCTGCTTTGATGAGACAACATCTATGATCTCTATCGGCAGATTTCTCGGGCACGACCAAAAATTTTACGACTTGCTGGAGGCGAGCGCGCAACAAGCCGACACCAGCGTCCATCACCTGGTCGATTTGTTGGCCAAGATCGACAAGAAGGATTCGGTTCGCGACCTGGCCGAGTTCGCTGAGAGCCGGCGCGAAGACAAGCGCATCACGCAGGAACTGACTGAAGAATTAACCAAAACGTTTATCACGCCGCTCGAGCGCGAAGACATTCAGGCGCTCGCCGCGTCGCTCTATAAAATACCGAAGACAGTAGAGAAGATCGGCGAACGGATGCTGATTTGTCCGCAGGATTTGCCGACGCCGAGTTTCGCCAGGCAGGTTCAGCTTCTCGATCAAGCCGCCGAAGCTGTTCTCGCGATGGTGAAACAGTTGCGCAAAGGAATGAACGTTCGCACCGCGCGCGAGATGAATGCGAAATTGCAAAACATCGAAGGCCAGGCCGACGAGCTCGAGCTCGAATTGTTGCGCGACCTTTACCAGGGTAATTACGATCCCAAACACATCATCTTTTTGCGCGATCTTTACGAATTGCTCGAAAAGGTGATCGACCGCTGCCGCGACGCCGGCAACGTCATCCTTCAAGTCGTCCTGAAGAACACATAACATTTCGTCCCGCATTCGCGGGACAAGATCGACATGTTGCTCTTCCTCATCGTCGTCCTCGCGGCGGTCATCTTTGAATACAGCAACGGCTTTCACGACGCCGCCAACGCGATTGCCACGGTCGTTTCGACCAAAGTTCTGACACCACGGCAAGCCATCGCGATGGCGGCGTTTTTCAATCTAACCGGCGCACTGCTCGGCGGCGCGGTCGCTTCGACGGTCGGAAAAGGTTTGGTCGATACCGAAGTCGTCACCATGTGGACCGTGCTGGCCGCCGTGCTGTCCGCGTTCATCTGGAACATGACCACGTGGTGGTTTGGCTTGCCTTCGAGCTCCAGTCACGCGCTCATCGGCGGACTTTGCGGCGCGGCTTTCGCGACCGCGCACGGGAACTGGTCGGTGATCAAATGGAACGCCGGTGTCTGGCCGAAAGTAATTGTGCCGATGATCACTTCGCCGATCGCCGGATTCATTCTTGGCGGATTCGTAATGTTTCTTCTGTTCGTTTTGCTGCATCGGCTTACTCCGCACTTTATCCATCAGTTTTTCGGAAAGGCGCAAATCGTGAGCGCAGCCTGGATGGCGCATAGCCACGGCACCAACGACGCCCAAAAAACGATGGGCATTATTACGCTCGCGCTTTTCACGGGGACCAAAGCGGGCCGGTTCGATCATCTCCCGGCGTGGCTCGAATTTTTGCGGACACCGATTTTTGCGATGCCGTTGTGGGTAAAAGTGCTTTGCGCGGCGACGATGGCCGTCGGCACCGCCGCCGGCGGCTGGCGGATCATTCGCACGCTCGGACATCGCGTGGTGAAATTGCAACCAGTCCACGGCTTCGCCGCCGAAACTAGCGCCGCACTAATTATTCAGGCCGCGAGCATTTACGGGATTCCGCTTTCCACCACCCACGTCATTTCAACCTCAATCATCGGCGTCGGCGCGGTGAAACGTTTTAGCGGCATGCGCTGGACCGTGGTCGAACGAATTATCTGGGCCTGGATCTTTACCCTGCCCGCCACCGCTTTGCTCGGTTACTTGCTCGAACGCGCCGCGAGTGCGTTTTGATTTGCTCTGTCATCCTGAGCGCAAGCGAAGGATCTCACAGTCGGAGCACGGATCACACAAATTACTAAGCGTGATCAATCAGGTTTTGGGAGATCCCTCATCGTCTTCGCTGATTCGGGATGACAGATTACAAATCGTCCGGCGGTTTGATCCCGAATTTCTCGAACATCTTTCTTACTCGTGCGCGCTTTTCCGGTGTATCCAATCGCGATTCCTCCGGATACTCCGCCCAAAACAGCACGTCGCGATAATCGCGCTTCGCCACCGCCAAGAATTCGCGCAGCTTCTCTTCGGTCCCCCCGCTTAGCTTCAAAATCGCGAGCTGCACCCGCTCGCGTTCGCGCTCGTACGATTCAACGCCGTACCTATCCAGCAACTCCAGCACGCGCGCCCGACTACTTTCTGGAAAAGTCGCTTGGATTGCTGCAATAACCTCGTCGCGCGAGCGCGCCATCGTTCGCTTAGAAAAGATTATTTCTTAATCGCAACCCATTCGTTGGCGGCGCGGGAATCCGCCACGGCTTGGACGACGCGCATGTAGCGGACGCCGTCTTCGAAACTGGGACGCGGGCGGACCCGGCCTTTTGATTTCACCGCGTTGATGAAATCGTCTTCCACCCGCCATTCCGTAATGAGTTCTTTCGGAACATCGAGATCTTCCATTTCGCGGCCGCCGTACTTCACGTTCCGAACGCGTTCGTTGGTGAAATCGTAAAGCAACGCGCCGCGGTCCCCGAAAATTCGCAACCGATCATTCGGCGCGCCGGCATGCACGCCACTGAACTCGAGCACGCCTTCGGCGCCGTTCTCAAAAACGCAAAGGACATTGAGCATGTCGGGAATGATCACGCGATAACCGCGCCGCTCGGCGTTCAAAATTTTTCCGCGCGCGAACACGCCGGCGATGTTGCCGAGCCAGCGCTGCAATACTTCCACGTAAATTCCAAGCGTGAGCACATTGAGCCCGCTGATCTCGATCTTTTGCCGCCAATGCGCCGGCGCTTCCGGGTTCAAATAGACACCTGTGAAACTTTGGAGGCGCACCGCGTGGGGCGTGCCGATGGCATTTTCAGCGAGCAACTTTTTCACGAGCAGATCGGCGCGCATCCCGAACGGCGGTGGACAAAGCATCGTTACCAGCTCAGGAAAACGTTTAGTGGTTGCCAGCATTTCTTCGGCTTCGGCAAGGTCCATCGCCATCCGCGCCTGACAAAAAACGTGTTTGCCGGCTTCGAGCGCGGAAATGGTCACCGCCGAATGCATGTAGGGCGGCGTGCCGATCCAGATAATGTCGAGATCGGGCACGGCCAGGAGATCGGCCCAATTCGCCATCGGCGTCGCGCCGGGGCAATGTTCCTTGCAAAATTGTTCACTGCTCTCGTAGGTCGAGTTCGAGACGGCGACGATCTCGGCGTCGGGATTCTTTTTGAGTGCAGGCAAATGCCGGGTGCGAACGATATTGCCCGCGCCGACGATCCCGATTCGCAGTTTGTCGTTATTTTTTTGTGCCATGTTTCAAATACAGGTGTCGATCTTGCACTGCGCCTAACGATCGCGCGAGTAAACTTTGACGAATTAGATCGAGTTTCCGTTCAACAATCGCTTGACAATCGCCCCGCGTGCGGCACTTTTTGCGCCCCCATTCCTGCGCCATGTCGAAAGTTTGCACCATCACCGGATCGAGGCCCACCCGCGGCAGCGTCATTCACCGCCGCGGTATGGCCAAGAAAAAGGGGGGCGTCGGCCGGCACGTGACCAAGAATGTGTCGCGCCTGTTCGTTCCCAATCTGCACGAACACCGGATCTGGGTTCCGGAGCTGAAAAAGTTCGTCCGCGTTCGCGTGACCGCGCGCGGCCTGAAAACGATCAACAAAAACGGGGCTTACAAGTCGCTCAAAAAAGTCGGCGCGATCTAAGTCCGAGCCGGAGGGGCAGTTAACTTCCGCCGATTTCCGTTTCTTCGTTTGGTAGGGGCGGTTCACAGAACCGATCCGAGCCGGATTGGCGTTTGCGGGCGATTGGGTCAATCGCCCCTACCTCATCGCGTTGTTGATCTTGCGTAGGCGATTGATTCGTTGACACAACCGGCGCTACAACACTTTCGCTTTCTTTCGGAGCTTCGACTAATTCATTCGCCGGCGGCGCGCCTGCCTCGACACGTTCTTCTTTTTCCGCGGCAGGGATGTTCGCCACGATCGCTTTTTCTTCTGCGTCCTCTTCCGCCGTCGCTGCCTCCGCAGTTTCCTTCGCTTTCGCTTTGGCACGTGGCAGATCGAGTGAGCCGTCGTTGAATTCGATCACGTAACCTTCGTTGATCAGCCAGCGAAGATCGGAGGCGAGCGCCATTTTCACGCGCTCCGCTTCGTCAGCCGTAAGACCGGCAATCAATTTGTCGGCCAGTTCTTTCCGGCCAATTCGGGGCGAGGTTCCAACGCTCTCCAAAATTGCCCGAACTTGCGGCGAGACGCCGGATGCATCGTGCTTGAATGGGCGCGGATAAATGGACGAGACAAAGAGCATTCCCCGACGATGCCGAAAGACATGAAGGCCGGCTTCACGAAACCGTGCGGCAAGCTCCTGCATCATCGGCGACGGCGACCGCGTCTCACGGGTCCATTCGTTCTCAATCAGCCGGTTCAACACTCGATCTTGCAAATGCCGGCTGGCAAGACCGTCGATCGTCAACTCCGAAACACTGCGAACAAGTCCAGGCAAATAATTTTGCTGAAAATGCCGCTCTGTCTCGGCCGCTGACGAAAACGTGGTCGGCGTTTCCTCGCGCAACGTCGAGAACGTCGTCACTTTGCGCGCGTCTTCCTTCCACTTCTCGATCTCGGCCGAATCGGTCACGATCTGAATTTGGCGTTGGTAATCAGCGAAGCTCATCCGCCGGTTGAACCGCTGCTCGTACAAATTTCGGAGCCGGCGCTGATAATCGTGATGATTGGTCGGGCCGAGCAATGTGCCGCTCAGCCGGCACCGCGCAACGTTGGTAAAGTTTCCTTTGATCGGCTCCGTCTCGGTGATGTCGACCTTGTAAAAGTCGGCTTGCCCAAAACGAAATGCATTACGCTCGAGAAATTGTCGATCGACTGAGACGTCGCCGTTTTCGCCCAATTGAAAGAGCGGCGACTCGGGCGGCGCGGTCAATTGAACATCGTGACGCGTCGCTTTCTCCAAAAAAAGCCGCGCCAGTGCGAATAACGAATACGCGACCGAGCCGGACTTGATTTGCGCGACGACGTTCTCGAAAGCAGACACCCGCGGCAAAAATTTGACCGCGATCGGCGGCAACGGCCGGTCCGAGGTGCGAGCCGCACTGCCACTGGGCTGGCGATCAACAAACCCCGGCCGATCTTTCCGATGTCGATCCTGCGCGCGCGGAGGCCGACGATCCTGCCGAAGCGGTCGCTCCGACATTTTCCCTTTTTGAGTCGGGCGATCGAAACCCGGCCTTGAACGTTTTCGATCCAGTCCGCGCTTATCGCGCGGTCGCCGATCACGCGAGCGACGCTCGCGCTGATCTTCGCCTTCATGCCCGGCGTAGCGTTCGGTCGGCGCGGGCTCATTCACCCAGGCCGGCAGCATTTTCAGATCGACTAACTCGTCGAGTTCGACAGGGGCGTCAGACACGAATGTTCTCTACGCCAAGGGCAAAGGAAGTAAATAGCTCGCGCTCTGGACAGCGGCATTTGGTTGCGGAATTTTCGCTAATTCTTTTGCTTGCGGTGCGGCAGCGTGTGGGGTAAGCGTTGCGCTCCAACCCAAAAATTTTTTATGGCCGACAAAACGATTGAGGAAAAGGTCAAGGACATCATCGTCGAACAGCTCGGCGTGAATCCGGAGCAAGTTACGCCGCAGGCGTCGTTTATCGAAGACTTGGGCGCCGATTCGCTCGATATCGTGGAATTGGTGATGGCGTTCGAAGAGGAATTTTCCGTCGAAGTGCCAGACGAAGATGCTGAAAAACTGCAGACCGTCGGCGACGTGATCAACTACATCAAAGAACGCGCCAAGACGCCGGGTGGCGGCGAAGCCGGAGCGAGCAGCTAATCCGCTCATCCAGCCATTTTTAATCAAATGAAAAACACGGCTTCAGCCGTGTTTTTTGTTTCCTGGTTGCGCGGGCGCGCAACGCGCCCAGACTAACGACAATGGATTTCGGGCTGCTGCAAAAGCCATTGCTCCACGTCTTTGGACACGATGTGTCGTTTCTCGGCATCGTCGCGTTCGTCATTTGGTTTTCGATTGGCGTGCTAGCGGCCCGCGCGCTGCAAAGCGATGCGGTCCGGCGTGTTTTCAGCCGCTTTAAAATCGACGTCAATCTGATCGCAATCCTGACCACGATCCTGAGCGTGGCCGCAGTCGCGTTTTTTACAATGAACGCGGTCAACGCCGCCGGCGTCCCGTTGTCCTGGAATGCGCCGTTACCGGGCGTCACTCTGAGCCTCGTTCAAATTTTCCTGCTCATCGCGCTGCTGATCGCGGTTTTCTGGATTTCATCCCGGACGAAACGTTTTCTCTTCAATCGCTTTCTCGCGAAAAGCGGGCTCGATCGGTCGTTGCAATACGCAATTGCGCAGATCGTCAGCAACATCGTCCTCATCATCGGAATCTTTATCGTTCTCGATAATGCCGGCATTCACCTCGGGGCCCTGACGGTTTTTGCTGGCGCGGTTGGCGTCGGCGTTGGCTTTGGTCTGCAAAACATCGCGAGCAATTTTATCAGCGGCCTCGTTATTTTGGCTGAACGTCCAATCACGGTGGGCGACCGAGTGGAAGTCGCGGGAATTGCCGGTCAGGTGCAGCACATTCGGGCCCGCAGCACCGTGATTGTAACCAACGACAACATCACCATGATTGTCCCGAACACGAAATTCATCGACTCGCCGGTGACGAACTGGACCTATGGCGATCCGCGGGTGCGATTTCGCCTGCCGGTGGGCGTCGCCTACGGCAGCGACGTGAACAAAGTCCGCGAAGCGCTGCTCGCCGCCGCCAGCGAAAACGCGAACACTCTGAAAGATCCGGCGCCGAGCGTTTTCCTAGAGAAATTCGGCGAGAATTCCATTGATTTTGAGTTGGTCGTCTGGAGCAGCGAGATGAGCTATCGGCCGCGCCGTTATCGGAGCGATCTCAATTTCGCAATGGAGCAGAAGCTGCGTGAAGCCGGAATCGAAATCGCGTTCCCACAACGCGACCTGCATATCCGCAGCGGCGTGCTCAAAGTGCAGAACGTCGACGCGGCGAATCGATCCGCCAGTCGGACGCATTCGTCCCGTGGCGAAAATGCGCGGTGACGTTGTCGTTCCTTTCGCTCAAGGAACGGCCAGAATCCTGACGCTTTCGGGCGTCCGAGACTTGGAAGCGTGGAAACGCGCGTTTCAGGACAAATGCAAAGATCACCGTTATTACGAGCTGATCGACGAGACGCTGGCGAATGACTTTGAATATCATTACGCGCTGCTCGAGGACGATTCGGGAGATGTTCGCGCCATCCAGCCAGTTTTCTTCGTCCGGCAGAATCTAGTCGAAGGAATGCGCGGTGCTTTCCGCAGGATTGTCGATCTGGTTCGAAGAAAATTTCCGCGATTTCTCACGATGCGGGTGTTGATGGTTGGTTGTGCGGCCGGCGGCGGTGAGCTCGGCGGATGTGACGCCAAAGATGAGCGCTGGATTGCCGAAGCGTTAGGCGCGACGCTGCGCAATTACGCTCGCGAGAACAACGCTTCGCTTGTTGTCCTAAAGGATTTTCCAGCCAGCTACCGCTCGACCCTGGCGGCTCTTTCCAAAAACGGTTACGCGCACGTGCCGAGCATGCCAATGACGCGACTAGAGCTGCCATTTCAAAACTTCGACGAATATCTGCAAGCGCTCGGTTACGTCAGCCGCAAGAGCTTGCGTCGAAAGTTCCGAAAGACGGAGCGCACGGCTAAGATTGATATGGAAGTTGTGAACGATATCTCGCCGCACATTGACGCGATTTATCCGCTCTATCTCCAAGTGCACGAGCGCTCGCCAATGAAATTCGAAACGCTGACGAAGGAATTTTTTTGTCGAATCTCTCAAACCATGCCGGAGCGGGCGCGCTTTTTCATCTGGCGAGAGTCGGGAAAAATTATCGCGTTTAGTCTTTGCCTCGTCTGTGGCGACACGATTTACGATGAATGCCTTGGCCTCGATTACGATATCGCGCTCGACCTGCATCTTTATTTTTACACCATGCGCGACGTGATCCGTTGGGCGATCGATCAACGGTTGCGCTTTTATTTCAGCGGTCCGCTCAACTATGATCCGAAGCTGCATCTCGGCCACGAGTTGGCGCCGCTCGATCTTTACGTGTTGCACACCCGAGCGTGGCTTAATCCGATCTTTCGGTTGGCCGTGAAATATCTCGA
>Ga0209156_10001503_pt1 | contig 19000 bp, 22 predicted proteins | sample GraSoiAngelo_124_FD_185881 | JGI IMG/M metagenome (GOLD analysis project Ga0209156, IMG submission 185881) | Grasslands soil microbial communities from the Angelo Coastal Reserve, California, USA - 14_0927_05_20cm (SPAdes) (version 2) | ecosystem: Environmental > Terrestrial > Soil > Grasslands...
AGGATGGCTCGCAGCGCGTCATCGGCGGCGCCGACGGCCGTGGCGTGGTCGCTGCCTTGGGGCTCGGCGACGACGAGCTGCCCTCCGATGAGCTCGACGGGATCACCCCGGAAGAGACCGAGGTCCACGAATCGCTCGTACTCGAGCCGTTTCCAGCGCTTAAGGACCAGCGAGGGTAGCGTCACGCCTGCACTCTAGCCGGCGCTGGTGAAGTGAGCAATGTCGTCCCGTGAATACATGGCATCGGCGCCGGCTGTCACGCGCGGAGCCCTCGAGGGTGACGCTACGCTCGCGAGAGCCCAGAAAGACCTGCGTTCCGGAGATTCCGGAAATAGGTGGGCGCGAGCCCTCCGACCACAAATCAGGGAAAACCATTCTTCGTGTCAGTGGAAACCCCAAGTATCTTCTTGCCGTCACGAAGGGACCTGTTCTAGGATCGCCTCTTGATAGGGTGTCTGACCCCTTTCTTGGGTCAAGGAGGGGCGCGATGAGCAGCATGGTGGCGCTCGGTCCCGAGGCTGCGGTTGCGTTGCAGTTCCTCGATCGCCGACAGGGCGAGTGGTACTGCACCGACTGCTTGGCGGATGCAGCGGGCATCGATGGGGTCAACGAAAGAGCCCTGGACCCCCTGGCGATGTCGATGTCCATGCAAGCGGCGTCAGCGGCCGGGTACAGGTCGAAGGTCGACGGCCCGTGTACGATCTGCGATGGAAGGCGCCCCAGGGCGGCGGGCCTCAAGGGTTATTGGTCCGTGCAGAGCCTCGGCAAGAGGGCCAAGGTCTAAAGCCTACCGCGAGCGCATCAGCGCCCGACGCTTCGATCGGGTCGGGCGCTGACCGCGCGACTCACACCACGTCGGCACCGAGAAGTCGACTAGAGTTCCTGCGCGATACCGCTTGCTCGACCGGACGTACGTACTCTATGCTCGGCACCCGTCACCGAGGGAGATACCGACCATGCGGAGAGTCCGGTCTGGCGTCGCGTCCCTGGCATGTCTGACCGTCGCGCTCGGCCTCGCCCAGTCTCCGGTCCTCGCGCAGCCCGACGACCACCCGGCTGACAAGCCGATCCAGGCCGGCACCGACTTCGGCATCGCGCCCTTCGTCATCCGCACGCCGAGCGGCCCGGAGGGCTTCTCGATCGACATGGTGAAGGAGGTCGCCCGCCGCATCGGGCGACCCGGCGCGGACATCGCCGACATGAATATGTCGGGGCTCATCTCGGCCCTCATGTCCAAGCGGATCGAGATGATGGTCAACCCCTTCGGCATCACGGCCGAGCGTTCGGAGCGGATGCTCTTCACCGAGCCCTACCTCGGGACCGGGAACGCGTTCATCATCCGGCGGAGCGACGAGATGAAGGGCGTCGACGACCTGAAGGGCAAGATCCTCGCGGTGAACCGCGGCACGATCTCCGACACCTGGGCTACCGAGCAGGCACCGAAGGTCGGGTTCGACGTCCAGCGTTACGAGAACTTCCCTGACTCGGTCCAGGCCGTTATCACCCGGCGGGCCTTCGCGGCCCTCAACGAGATCCCCACCGCGAACTACGCGGCGAGCCAGAACCAGCAGATCAAGGTGGGGTTCGCCGAGTACACGGGACGCAACTTCGGCTTCGCGCTGCGGCTCGAGAGCGTCGCGTTCCGGAACAAGGTGGAAGAGGCGATCGAGTGCATGAAGCGCGACGGCTGGCTCGTGAAGAACTACGAGAAGTGGTTCAAGCAGCCGGCGCCCAAGGACCCGGCCCTCACCACGATCTTCCCCGGCTGGGGCCCGCCGGGTTTCAAGGGCCACGACCCCGCACGGCACACCCCGAAGTGCAGTTGACGCTGCCGCGCCGCGCTCGATGGCCGACGCCCCCTTCCTGCTCGAGATCGATGGCCTGCACAAGTCGTTCGGCGATCTCGAGGTCCTGAAGGGCGTCAGCCTCCGCGTGCGGCCCCGGGAGGTCATCATCGTCATCGGCCCGTCCGGCTCCGGCAAGAGCACGCTCCTGCGCTGCATCAACCGACTCGAGGAGCCGACCCGGGGGGTGATCCGGGTCGACGGCGTCGAGCTGTCGGCGCGCGGCGTCGACCTGAACCGCGCCCGCAAGGACATCGGCATGGTCTTCCAGGCCTTCAACCTCTACCCGCATCTGACCGCGCTCGGCAACGTCGCGCTGGCGCTGCGCAAGGTGCTGCGGATGAGCCGCCAGGAGGCAGAGGCGCGTGGGCGGCGCATGCTCGAGCGCGTCGGGCTCGCCGACAAGGCCTCCGCCTACCCGGGCGAGCTGTCGGGCGGCCAGCAGCAGCGGGTCGCCATCGCGCGCGCCCTCGCCCTCGAGCCGAAGCTGATGCTCTTCGACGAGCCTACCTCGGCGCTCGACCCCGAGCTGGTGGGCGGCGTGCTCCGCGTCATGCGGGACCTGCGCGACGAAGGGATGACGATGGTGGTCGTCACGCACGAGATGTCGTTCGCGCGCGACGGCGGAGACCGCGTGCTGTTCATGGACGGCGGCGAGGTCGTCGAGGAGGGGCCGCCGTCCACCATCTTCCGCAATCCCGCCCACCAGCGGACGCGCGAGTTCCTCCAGCGCGTCCTCCACGCGTAGCCCCGATCGGGCCAGGACGCGGTCCGCCCGATGGGACGGCTCGCCGAGACCTTCTTCAACGCCGAGGTGATCGCCACGTACCTGCCGGCCCTCCTGTCGGGATTCCGGGTGACGCTCGAGCTCGCGGCGGCGGTCGTGACGCTCGGCATCCTCCTCGGGCTCGCGCTGGCGATGCTCCGGGCGTTCCGGTTCCGGCTCCTGAACGGGCTCATCGTCGCGTTCGTCGACGTCTTCCGGACGCTGCCCCAGCTGGTCGTCATGGTCTTCGCCTACTTCGGCCTCCCGTACGCCGGCATCACGATCAGTGCCTTCGCGGCGGCCGTGCTGGGGCTCGCGCTGGTCCTGGCGGCCTTCGCCGAGGAGGCGTTCTGGGCGGCGATCACCGCGATCCCGCGCGGCCAGTGGGAGGCGGCCCGCTCGACCGGTCTGAGCTTCGGCCAGGCCCTCGCGAGCGTCGTGATGCCGCAGGCGGTGCGCATCGCCATCCCGCTCCTGACGAACCGGACGATCGCCATCACCAAGGGCACCGCCCTCGCCTCCGTCATCTCGGTGCCGGAGATCCTGGACAAGGCTCAGAGCGCCATGTCGATCTCGGCCAACGCCTCGCCGCTGATCGTGGGCGCCGGCCTCTACCTCGCGATCTTCGGCCCCTTCGTCGTCGTGAGCCGCTGGCTCGAGCGACGCTACGGCTGGATCATCTGAGACGCCGATGCAGGACTTCATCGCGAACTTCGCCAACCTGGAATCGCTGGCCCGGATCTATCCGCTTCTGTTCCAAGGGCTCGAGGTGACGGTCCTGCTCAGCCTGGTCACCGTGCCGCTCGCCGTCGCGCTCGGCCTCTTCGTGGCGGTCCTCTACAGCTTCCACCTCCGCTTTCTGAACCCGCTGCTGATCCTCTGGGTGGACGCGCTCCGGGCCTTCCCGGTCCTGGTGCTCCTCGTCCTGGTCTTCTACGGGCTCCCGTTCGTGGGGATCAACCTGCCCCAGTTCGCCGCCGCCGTCCTTGCGCTCGCCCTGAACAGCGGGGGCTACTACGGCGAGATCTTCCGCGCCGGAATCGAAGCGGTGCCCCGCGGCCAGACCGAGGCCGCCCGCTCCACCGGGCTCAGCGCCTGGCAGGCCGCGTTCTCCGTCGTCCTGCCCCAGGCGGTGCGCTATGTGCTGGCCCCCCTGGCCGGCAACACGCTCGAGCTCATCAAGACCACGTCGATCGCGACCGCCGTCGCGCTGCCAGAGCTCCTGCGCTCCGCGCGCGTGGCCCAGGAGACCACGTACAACCCGACGCCGCTGACGGCGGCCGCGCTCATCTACTTCTTGCTCCTCTGGCCGCTCACCCGGCTCGTCGCGCGCCTGGAGCGCAAGATGGTCGCGAGCCGATGAGGTGCCTGCGATGCGTGTGACGGCCAAGCGGCTGACGGCTGAGGCCTTTGCGCCGTTCGGTCAGGTGATCTCCACCCGGGTCCCGTCGGTCGGTCGCCGGGCGCACGTGGCCGCGCTCGAGAACCGGCGGACGACGGCGACGCCCAACCTTGCGGTGTCGCGGCTCTCGCCGGTGCCTCTGCCGATCCGGGCGATGGCGCTCGAGCGCCACCCCTTCTCGTCCCAGACTTTCGTGCCGACCGACCTGGCGCGCTACGTCGTCGCCGTCTGTCCGGCGGACGCCGACGGCGAGCCGCTCGTCGAGCGGCTGCTGGCCTTCGTCGCGGACGCGACCCAGGGCGTGAACTACGCCCCCGGCACGTGGCATCACCCGATGACGGTCCTCGACCGGCCCGGCGAGTACGTGATGCTCCGCTGGGACGACGGCGGCGCGGCGGACACCGAGTGGCGCCACCTGAACGAGCCGATCCTGATCGACGTGCCGGAGTGAGACGCCTGAAACCCGCAGGAGGTGCGAGGTGACCAGCTATCCGCGCGATCTTGCCGGCTACGGCTCAGCACCACCCGACCCTCGCTGGCCCGGCGGGGCGCGGCTCGCGGTCCAGATCGTCGTCAACTACGAGGAGGGCTCCGAGTACACCATCCTCGACGGCGACGACCGGACCGAGGTCGGCCTCGCCGAGGCCCCGGGCGGGCGCGCGCCGAAGGGCGTCCGCGACCTCGCCATGGAGTCCATGTACGAGTACGGGAGTCGGGTCGGCTTCTGGCGCCTGCTGCGCCTGTTCACCGAGCGCGAAGTGGACGTGACCGTCTTCGCCTGCGCGCTGGCCCTCGAGCGGAACCCGGCCGTCGCCGGGGCGATCATCGAGGCCGGCTTCGACATCTGCTGCCACGGCTGGCGGTGGGTCGAGCACTTCCGGCTCGACGAGGCCGAGGAGCGCGAGCACATCCAGCGGGCGGTCGCCTCGCTCACCCGCACGACGGGGAGCCGGCCCCTCGGCTGGTACTGTCGCTACGCGCCGAGCCCCAACACCCGTCGGCTCCTCGTCGAGGAGGGTGGGTTCCTCTACGACTCCGACGCCTACAACGACGAGCTCCCGTACTGGGTCGTGGTGAACGACCGGCCTCACCTCGTCGTGCCCTACACGCTCGACGCCAACGACGGCAAGTTCTGCACGCCGGCCGGCGTCGCCACGGGCGACGAGTTCTTCGACTATCTGCGCGAGACGTTCGACGTGCTGTACGCGGAGGGCGCGCGGGCGCCGAAGATGATGTCGATCGGGCTCCACTGCCGGCTCTCCGGGCGCCCCGCGCGCGTTCACGGCCTGGCCCGCTTTCTCGATTACGTCCGGCGTCACGAGCGTGTGTGGCTCTGCCGCCGTATCGACCTGGCCCGACACTGGATCGCCCAGCACCCCTTCATCACCCGACGAGCCTAGCCCGCGTCACATCGAGCGGGTGATCGATCAGCGCCTGCACCCGTTCGATGAAACGCACCGTATGCGGCAGGCTCGCGTGATGGTCGAACGCAGCTTCGTCGACCCAGCGCGAATGGATGTAGAAGAGGCGCGGGTCGCGGTCGGAGCGGAACGCCTGAATGCTCAGGCAGCCCGCTTCCTCGCGGGACGGACCAACAACGGTGCGGAGCGCGTCCTCCACGGCACCCTCGTCTCCAGGGCGCGCATGAAAACGTCCGAAGATGAACAGCTCCAAGCGTTCTCCTCGAGAGGAAATGTAATCGGCAGGGCGGCGCTCAGAAAGAGGAATCAGGAGGCGACGGCTCGGATGCGTCGACGCAACGGCGACCGTGCCGGCTTGGACTGCGAGGGAGTCAGGATGGCACACCCTCTGCGACACCTCTCGAGTCCGGAAATACCTATCGCATAGTCGTTGCTTCAGAAATTCGCCTCCGGGCAAGCCGGGCATTGAATATGCTCCCTCTGCTGAACCGGGGTTCCGCGTATGGTGAACTTCACGCGCGTGTCAGGATTTGGGCGACGGTAGAGACCGGCTCGATGCTCTTGCCAGAGGCTCGGATCGACAAGACGCTCGAGGAGACTCTCGCCCGCGCTCTGGGCGAGTTCTGCCCTGCGTGGAAGATCGCCAGCGACTGCTCTCCGGTCGACCCCTTCGATCCGAGCCATTGGGCCACGGACACGCAGAGCTGTCAGGTCACGCTTCGCCACCGCGTCACAGGACGTCTCACCGTGCTCGGCCGTCGAATCGCCGATGAGCCGAGCACTCGCCTCCATCGCGGCGTTGCACTCTCACTCATCGAGGCATACGGCCGAGGGGATGCTGATCCCCTACGACGGTACTTGGAGGAAATCGGCGTCACGGAGACCATGACGTGCGACGCCGGGCATTTCTTCCACCGCCCCTCGGTCAGCACGTCGCAAGGTGTCTCGAGTGGCGCAGGAGAGGGGCACCGGGATGCGTCGTGCTGGCGTCCCGAGACCCCGCGACCAGCGTTGCCCGACACCGCTGCGGGTTCGGACGTAGAGGAAGCACCTGACGAACGCAGCGGCGGAACACTGCTCTTGACTGTGTTGAGGAAGCTCAGGCGGGACGTCGAACTGTGGCAGTGGCGCCGAACCTACGGGCGGCGGCACCCATGAGGAGCTAGGTCAAACGTCAATGCTCACCCGCGGACGAACGCTGATGCCTCGTGTGCATCTCCCGCTGCGCCGGCTGGCCTTGTGTCTCGATTGCGACGAGGGCTTCGAAATTGGCTCCGGGACGTGCCCAGCCTGTGGAAGCGAGACGTGGACATCACTCTCGCGTTTCCTGGAGCAGGCCACGTCGTCGCGCCGCCTGCCGCGCCTTGACGGGAGCCCGTCTGCGGCGCAACGGCATGACGAACAGCGTGACATGGTGCGACAGCTCATTATCGTCGCCCGCAATCGCGAGCAGCTCTACGAGCGTTTGAAGCGAGCGTTCGCGGGGAACGCGACCGTTCGGGTGGTCCTGGATCGGCGCGTGACCGAACGGCGGGAGCGTTCCGGGCCCTACGCAGGTGAACGGCGCCAGCGCGATCGACGCTCGCCCCTCCTGATCGACGAGGTATTGCGCGCGATTGGCTGGGTCGTCGTACCCCAGGATGTCCCGAAGAAGCATCGAGGCTCTCCCCACTAACGTCGGGCCTTGAGGTACTCGAGGCAACAGCGAACGACGGCGTCAGGTGCCACGAGCTCACGCTCGAGCGCGGTGGCCAGGTCGAACAGGTCGCGTCCCTTGCTGCGCTGGTAGAGGGCGCGGAGCTTCGTGGCGCAGAGCTCGTCCGGCTGGTAGGTCACGACGTCGGCGTTCCCGGTGAACCAGGGCTCGCCATTCGGAACAGACGCTGGTGCTGGCCCAGCACGCTGAAGGGCTCGCCGTGTTGATCTCGACCGTGAGCCGTAGGGGCTGCATCGGCGGAATCTCGCACCGGAATCGGTAGACGGCCGTGAGGCTGATCGGACTGCGCTCGAACGCGAAAGCCCCGAGGATCGGGTCGAGGCGCCCGCGTAGGGCCCTTATGAGATCGCCGATCGGGCCTGGAGCTACCTGGACGAGGTCGATGTCGTCCGAGTATCGCAGGGGCGCGGGCAAGAAGAGCTTGTGGCGCGCCGTTCCCCCACGGAACGCGAGCGCCCGGACCAGCGCCGGCTCCGAGAAGATCTCGACGAGCGTTCGCGAGAGGATCAGATCGTACTCGACCTGATGGTCGCCGGCCCGCTGGACCGCCCGGCGCCAGTGAACGATGAACGCGGCGGCGATCACACGTCGGGCTCGACCCGAGCGTTGACAAGGAGCCGCCACCGTTCATCCCGGCGCGCGCGCCTCGCCGGCTCGCTCGGGCTGAGGCGAACCCAGTCGGGGCGGTGTTGGGCTAGCCAGCTCGCCAAAGGATCGGCGAGGCGTCGGGCGCCCACGAGATCGAGAAGTAAAATTTCCCGTTTCGTGCCCAGAATGGACACCGCCCACTCTGGCGGGAGATTGCGGGCTCGCCTTTCGATCGTGACAGACCGTTCACACACTGGACGCCGCCTCGCCCCGCCTCGACGGTGTGGCAGTTTTCCAGCCGTCAAATCAGGGGAACACCGAATTGCTGAGAGGTTCTCGAACATGCTTTCCTGCTTTCCATGGAAGCAACGCAAGGCGTCTCTGCGATGAGATCCGGGGCGCCTCGCTAGATCGGACCTTCAACATCACACGCTAACGAGGGAGAAGGCAATGAGACTACGCTGGGTGAACCTCGTGCTCGCTTTGCTCGTGCTCGGGACCGGCCTCGCCTTCGCCGCGGGGCTCGCATCCGCGGCTACGGTCATGCTGGAGTGGCGGGTCCTCGGGACCGGTGGACCCGCGACGACGGGCGGGACCTGCTTGGTGGCTTTTGGGCAAGGTTGCTCATTCATTGTTGGCGGAACCTCGATCGGGACGCACGTCGGCAACAGCACCTACACGTTGAGCGTTACGACCGGCTCCTCAACGGGAACGAATTCGTCGGGCGGGAGTTGTCTCATCGCCAATGGTACGGGTAGCGTCATCGCGGCCAATGGCGACACCGTCACCTATAGCACCGTAGGCACCCTCTGTCAGCAGGACGGCCCGACGAGCGGCCCGGTGCACTATAACGGAACGTACTACACAACTCTGGGGACGGGCCGGTTCTTGAACGCGGTCGGGACGGGGAACGCGGTCGCCACGGCCGTGTCAGGTACCGTGAACCTCATACAGATTGACGGATCGATCAACTATTAGGCCGGTCCGGGCGAGTCGAGCGTCCACGCCGACGGCGCCGCCAGATGCCGACCGACCGGCTGTCACGCCCGAAATCCGGTAAAGCCTCTCGAGACGGCCTGGTCATGGCTTCGCCAGTGTCGGAGATTTCCCCCTCTCGATTCGGTGATACGCCGAATTGCGTTCTCGCCGCCGTTCTATCTGCTTGAGAGAGGAGGTATCGACTCGGCAGGAAGCGGCTGACCGCCGCGTGGCTCCGCGCGATAACGAGCCCCGATGAAGATGCGGCGATGGCGCGAGTGTAGGAATCGCGGAGGACGACCATCCGCTTGTGGGCGCGCGCCCACGTGGTCGGGCCCTTGCGGGCGCCTTGATGAGGGGCTGATCGGGCGGGATGTCTGATGGGAGCTCCTGCGCTCTGACCAATGCCGACTCGAATTCTCCTCGCGGATGACCATTTGATCGTCCGAGAAGCACTGAAGGCTCTCCTCGAGGGAGAGGGCTTCTCGATCGTGGCGGAGGTCGGAGACGGCCAGGAGGCCACACGCGTAGCCCGGGAGAGGTGCCCAGACGTGGCGGTCCTGGACCTCGCGATGCCGTTGTTGAACGGTCTCGACGCGGCCCGAGAGATCCTGCGGAGCTGCCCCCGCGCGAAAGTGATCCTCCTCACGATACACACGGAGGACCACTACGTCTTTGAGGCGCGCCGGGCCGGGATCAAGGGCTATGTTTCGAAGACCCAGGCGGCTGCGGACCTGGTGCGGGCGATCAATGAGGTGCTCAGAGGGGGAGTCTACCTGAGCCCCAGCATCTCGCAGCGAGTGGTGCAGGCGCATCCGACCAAGTCGGAAGGGCGAGCCGATCCGCTGGCGCCGCGCGAACGGGAGGTTCTGCAGCTCTTGGCCGAGGGCAAGACGTCGAAGGAGATCGCCCGGCTTCTCGGGATCGCCGTTGGAACCGCCGAGGAGTATCGGTTTCGAATCATGAAGAAGCTCGACATCCACAGCACCGCCGGTGTCGTCCGGTACGCCATCCGTCAGGGCCTGGTTCAGCCATGAAGTTGTCCACTCCTGTACTCGCGCCGGGGACCTGTGCGTGCGCTCACCGATCCCGCTGCCTCGGCATTCTCGTCGAGCGCCCGCGCGTGCGACCGCAGCGATGGGAGCGTCTGGGTGTTCCCTTACGTTGGTTTGCGGGATCTTCCCGACTTCCCCGGCAGGGCAAGACTCGTTACGGGTATCACATTGGCGGCGACGGCCCCCGCGGAGGCTTTAAATTCAAGCCAGCAGCTCGGGAATGGGATGGCCGTCGGCCTCGGGCAGTTCCACGCCCAGGAGACGGGTAAAGGTGGGCGCGAAGTCCATGATCGATACCGTCCGCGACATTTTCCCTGGCGATAGGGTGGGGCCGACAGCCACGAAGAGCCCCTCCCGACGGTGGTCGCCGCTTCGGCAATAGTTATTGCTTCCCTCGACGGGTCCGATCTTGCGGGAGGTCAGGCGCACCCTCGCGCCGCGACCGCTTCCCACCGTGGCGCTACCGAGCGCCTTGTCGTCGCTCCACGCGACCAGAAGATCGGGCAGGTGATGAAGGTACTCACCGCTGTAGAGCTCGGCCGTGCGCATCACGCGCTTGACGATCGGCCGTCCGGAGTCCATGTCGATGATGTCAAGAAGATCCTGCGTCAACCCCTGACAGAACTCCTGCTCGGAGCCCGGCGTCAGGATTCCCTGAGGCTCGCGCCCGGCCAGGTTGAGGCGGATGCCGCCCACCGCCAGCCCGTTGTCGAGCGCGAAGCATCGGCCGTCGCGCGCTTCCGGAGGCAGGACCGGCGACCCGGAATCACCCCATCCCCGGATACGATCCCGAACCAGGCGGATGGGCTGTCGGGCCACCTCAGGGGTCCGCACCCAACCCCACCTCAGCGCCCGCGCAAGTGGTCCAAGGTCGCCGCCTCGCGGCTGCTCGGGAGCAGCCGCACCAAGGTGGACGAGGATATCGCGTAGGAGGAACTGGGCGCCATGACGGTGCGACATACCGTGGCTGGCCAAGAGGACGATCAGCGTCTCACTGCCGACATCGCTCACGATGTCGGCGATGGCGTCGTCGATGGCGACGTAGACGTCGCGGATCGGGTCGCCCGTCACGGCGACCGAAACCGCGTCCCAACCCGGACACCGCCGATCGTGCAGGTGCCAGCATTGGTGGCCGACGCAGTGGCTCTCGGTGAAGACCTGGGCGAAGAAGTCCCACTCGCCGCGGCGGAGGTAATGCCGGGTGAGCGCCGCCTTCTTCCGAACGCCGTCGACGAGCCGGCGCGTGAAGTCGACGAATTCCTCGGGCGAGCGGTTACCGACATCGCAGCTAGTTGACAGGGGATGACCGCCGAAACGCGCCTTCACTTCCCGCTCCAGCGATCGCGGCCAGGCCCGGAAACCGTAGTTGGCATCGTGCGAGCCCCACTCGATCATCTGGATGCCGTTCAGGTCCTTCGACACGCCGGTCAGCGGGACGTCACAGATGGCGACACGCCGGCCGGCCCGACTCAGATGGTTCCAGAACGGCTCTCGTTTTACGAAGTCGCCTGTGTAACACCTATACAGCTCGTAGGTGCCAGGCCGCAGTTGGACGAGGCTGTGGATGCCGTGGCGGGCCGGCGATACACCAGTGTAGAAGGAAGGCCAGGTCGAGCCGACAAAGAAACCGTCCACGCTCTCGGCGTCGCCCACCAGCCCTCGCGCCATCAACGCGCGGAACGTCGGCAAAACTCCCGCCGCCGCCCAAGCCTCGATGAGGCTTCTGCTCCCGGCGTCGATGCCGAGGCAAAGAACCCGGGCGCCAGCGCTCACAGAGAATTCCCGGGCCATCCAGCAGTTGTCGCCAGGCGGCGTGCCGATCCGATGACGAGATGTCGAGTGTAGGTCAGATGTCGCCACCCCCGGAACCGGGCCAAGGACCTCAGGTGCCACCGCCATGCGGCCAGATAGTTGCCGTCGCGCCGCTCCCACTCTGCGGCACTGTGCAGGCCGGCCGTCAGGTGGGCACGGATCATAGTTCGTACGTCGCGTGGAAGCTCCAACTCCAACATCCGGGCCATCGCGCGGGACCCGGCAAGACAATATGCCTTCGACTTTGAGAGCGATCCCGGGGTGTCGGTGCGGTAGATGAACGTGGGCCGGCTCACGAATTGGATCGTGCGCTCCAGCGCGAGACGTAGCCCGAGGTAGGTCCACTCCCGGTATGCGGGCATCTCTTCGAAGAAATCGAGTGTGATGGCGTGCGTGCGAAACAGGCCCGCGCACGGCGGCAGCCAGTTCTGCCGAAGGAGCGCTCGGAGGGGATCGGCCTGGACCTGGCCGAAGTCCGCGATGTTGAGGTCACGTCGGTTGAACCTCTGGAGGTACCCGTTGGTAACCACGACGTCGGCCTCCAAGGCCTCGTCGAGGGCTTGGAGGCGCGTTCCCAGTGCCCCCGGCAGAAGTTCGTCGTCATCGTCCAGCACGGCGAAGTGCGGCGTGTCCACCGTTGCACGTCCGGTCTTCAGCGCCAGTGGCAGGCCGGCCTCCTCGAGCGTGACCACGCGGATGTCGCGGCGCCTGGCGAGATGCGCCCTCACCTCCGCCGTCGCAAACGGTCCGTTGACGATGACCAGAGGAACGCCCTGGGTTCCCCGCTGGGACACGACGCTGTCGATCGCCCGAATGAGACTGGACACGCGCTCGGGGCGGGCCAGGGTCGGTATGATCACCGAAACGATGGCTGGCCGAGTGGTCACTGCACGACGCTGTCAGATCGCCACCGGCAAGTCAAGAATCCGAGGCCAGTTCCTGCGCGCGAGCCGGTCGACGGCACGCGTATGCTAGGCCCGGCCATGGAAGTGGATACGCGAACACTCGATAGCTCGAGTCTCGATGCCGACGTCTGCATCGTGGGCGCCGGGCCGGCTGGCCTGACCGTCGCGCGGGCGCTGGCAGCGAGCGGTCTGAGAATCATTCTTCTCGAGAGCGGCGGGCGGGGTCCTGATTCAGACGCCCAGGCGCTGTGCGACGGCACGACGAGCGGAGACACCTACGCAGGTCCCGGGGCGACTCGTCACCGACAGGCCGGTGGCACCGCGCAGGTGTGGAACACGTGGCTCGGTGCCGACGCCGAGATTGGTGGCAAATATGTGCCCCTCGACACGGTCGACTTCGAAGCGCGCGAGTGGTTGCCGCTCAGCGGGTGGCCCTTCGACAAGGCATCCCTCGCCCCCTACTACGAGCGTGCACAAGCCCTGTGCGGGTTAGGTCCCTACGTCTACCGTGGGGTCGATTGGGCCAGCCCCGACCGACTTCCCCTTGCGCTTCCGCCCGGCCCCCTGACCACCGACGTCTATCAGTTCGGGCAGGCTCGGGTGTTCACCAAAATGTGCTTGGAGGAAGTCCGGCAAGCTCGCGACGTTCTCCTCTGTCTCAACGCCACCGCCGTCGAGCTTGAGACCGACGCGGCGGGACGCTCCATCTCGCAGGTGCGGGCGGCGCGGGCGCCGGGCCGGACGCTGCGAGTGCGCGCCAGCCGGTTCGTGCTCGCGGCCGGCGGCATCGAGAACGCTCGGCTGTTGCTCCTGTCGAATCGCATTCGGCGCGATGGCCTAGGCAACGAGGGCGACATGGTGGGGCGCTGTTTCATGGAGCATCCCCGGGACGTCTCTTGCCGCCTCATCCCGGCTGACTCTCGACTGGTCGAGCGGTGTGGTCTATACGACGTCCACCGGGCAGCGGCCGGCGTCGTCATGGGCCGGCTTGCGTTTACCGAGGAGGCGAGGCGACAACAGCAGCTTCCCTCCATGTCGGTCACCCTCCGGCCCCTCCCGCGCGAATTCCGCTGGCGGGTAGCCGAGTCGCTGCGGACACGGTTGTTCGGCGAGCGACGACACGACGCCGCCGACTGGTTCAGTCTGGCTCGCAACGGTCGACGATTCGGGGCCTTCCAGCTCCTCATCAATTTGGAGCAGGTCCCGGATCGAAACAACCGGATCACGCTCGGCACCGACCGAGACCGGTTCGACCTGCCGCAGGCCACGATCCACTGGCGCTGGCGAGAGCTCGACCAACACAACTTGGCCCGGATCCGCGCGATTCTCGTCAGCGAGCTCGAGCGGAGTGGGATTGGTCGCGTCATCACCGATACCAGCGCTCTGCCGGATCCGAACGCTCACCACCACATGGGAACAACCCGCATGCACCGCGATCCCCGCCTCGGCGTCGTCACCGAGGATGCCCGCGTTCACGGTCTCTCGAATCTCTTCGTAGCCGGGAGCTCGGTCTTCCCGACCGGCGGGTTCGCCAATCCCACGCTGACGATCGTGGCCCTCGCGCTGCGGCTGGCCGACCACCTCAAGGGACAACTCTAGTTGCTGCCCCTTTCCTGGCACTTGCGCGCCGAGGGCATGCGCGAGAGCCGGAGATCGTCAGAAGCCACACACTGACTGGCCCAGAGCTCGACGAGGACGCCGAACGCGGCGAACACGCTGTCCCACTGCTCGGCGATGGGCTTGCGGTCGACGAGCAGCAGCCTCAGCTGTTCGATTGCGCGCCGCGCTCCAGCACTCGACCGGAACACAAGCTCGTCACGATGGCGCTCGCACGGCGCTGCGCCGTCGAAGGACTGCACCGGCAGCCACTCACCGGTGACAGCGACGGGGAACGTGCGAGAAGCGCGGATACTGCCTTTGTGGTATACCGCGTCGACCAGCCGCGCCGGATCCGGTGTGTTCGCCATGATTGCCAGGACGTGTGGTTCCAACTCCCGCGAGGGCGGCACCATCAGGTACCAGCCGCCGGCCGTCTGGCTCGCGAGCGAGCCACAGGAGCTCGCGAGGAGTTGCAGGGTGTCGCAAACCCCTCGACCCAGTCTCCTGGTAAGCCCTCGCTAAAATGAACCGCCGCGAGCGCCTTCAAGGCTGTCGCAAACCGCCGCCTGGCCTCGCGTCTAGCTGGAGCGTCGGGCGCCGTGGCGCTGTCCGGGATGCTCGACTACCATCGAGAAGCGGGAGGCCGGCCCATCGCGACCCGCGGTTCGGGTTCAAGGAAGGGACATGAGGTTTAAAGGCGTCACTTCGGGCGTAGACCGTCAGCGCGAACTACCAGAAAGTGAGATAGCGGATGCCGACATGGCTAAACCCCGGCGTCGTGACGCTCGTCGGCGCAATCCTCGTAGCTCTCGGCACGTTTTGGGGGTTCCACCGCCAGACCTCTACCGCAGAAAAGCTGGCCGCGAAGAGCGAGGAAATCGCCGCCTTGAATCGCGACTTGGCCAGCAAGAGCGAGGAAATCACGCGGCTCACTCAGGAAGGCCTCGCCGCCGTCCTAGGCGGCGGTAGTTTCGGATACTTGCACCCCCTGTTTGAAAGGGGTGGCGTCCGCTATTTCCTGAGGATCGACCCCAATGCTAAATATCCCGTCTACGACACTACGGTCTTGGCGTACGACGTGACCACGTCAGCTGAGCATCTGAATGGTGTGTTCATGTACGGTGAGCAATTTGGGACGCTCACGGGAAGTATCCAGTGGCGTTTGATCGAGGCGCTCACGTTTCCTGCCCCGAAGGCAGGCGACAAAGCGAGGCACTTCCGCGTAGAAATCGCAGCCCGCAACGGCGTCCTCGTCCAAGAGTTGAGACTCGAACCGAGGAATGGCGTTTGGGCGACGAATTCTCGAAAGATGGTTTGGAACGGCCAGCCGGTGTCGCCGCCACCGGATTTCCCTCAAGAGGACTTGCCGTGACCGACCACCGAACCCGCCTAATGGTCGCCGCGTTGGGCTTCCTTCGCCTCGAAGGCCAGCGCCCGGCTGTCCTGTAAGCCCTCCATCGACCGGCGAGAACGAATCCGTCGATCGAAACAAAAGAAAAGCGCCAGAGAAGGCCTGTAAGCCGGGTTCTGTTCCCCGAGCGGTTTCCTGGCCCAGGGCGACGGTCATTTCTCTAGGACGCCGGTTACCCGACGTCTCCAGCGGCCTAACCCGAGAGCGCGGGCGGGCAACCCGATTGCTCTCCTATTCGGCCTTGCTCCGGGTGGGGTTTGCCTAGCCGACGCGGTCACCCGCGCCGCTGGTGAGCTCTTACCTCACCGTTTCACCCTTACCGCCCTCGCGGACGGCGGTCTGATTTCTGTGGCACTGGTCCGTGGAGTTTCCCCCCCTGGGCGTTACCCAGCACCCTGCCCTGCGGAGCCCGGACTTTCCTCCCGCCACGTTGCCGTGGCCGGCGACCGTCCAGCCTTCTCTGGCGCGCCTTCGAGTATAGCGCGCCGACGCTGGTCCGGACCGGCGTTCAGTCGCCTTCGACGAAGGCGATGACCTTCCAGCGGCCGGCGACCTTCTGGAACCCGGCGTGCGCGTCCACCGGGCTCCAGACCTGGTCGCTCCTCACGTAGCCGGCGCTGCGGTCGGCCGTCACGACGCGCACGTACGGCTCGTCGGGCCGGTCGCTCGCGCGACGCTCGATCTCGACGATGTCGAACGCCAGGAGCCTCAGCACGGGCGCGTCACGCTCGGGGCGCGCGACGAGCTTCACCTGCGCGCTCAGGATCACCGCGCGCTCGGACCCGACGCTGGCGAGCGCGTCGGGCCAGCGCGCGTAGACGTAGGGGGCCCAGAAGGTCGCCACGCCGTCGGCCCGCCGGAAGGCGCCACCGAGCTCCAGCACGCGGAGCAGCCGCGGCCAGAACGGGCTCTGCGGGTCGCGCACGCGCCAGAACTCCATGAAGGTGTGCGGGCCCTCGCCCTCGCCGAAGCTCGACAGGACCGTCGGGTGGAGCGCCCTCTCGACGAAGGCGGCGTCGCGCTGCTTGCCGGCCGCCACGAGCTCGGCGCGGAAGTTGGCGAACGACCCGTCCGACGGCCCCTCGTCCAGCGGAAGGAGCCGAGTCGGCACGGGCTGCGTCGCGACGGGCTTGGCGGGCGCCAGGACGAGCCCGGCGAGGGCCAGGACCAGGACGGCCGGGGCCAGCCAGCGCATGGAGGCCATTATCGCGCGCCGCCGACCAGCCGGCCGTGCGCCGCGTCCCAGCGCCACGCGGGGCCCTCCGGATGGAGGTGCACGCCGCCGAGCCAGCGGTGGAGCGGATGGAGCGCGAGCCAGTCCCGGCGGCGGGCGAGGACGTCGCGCCCGAGCGCCGTGAGCGCCAGGCGCCAGGAGGCGAACGCGCCCGCGTCGCCCTCCAGCGCGACGAGCGCGCCGGGGCCCGCGGCGAGCTCGCGGAGGTGCGCGGCGAACTGGACGTCGCCCATGCCGTGAGCCCGGACGCGCGGGTCGCAGCTCACCCGGCGCCACAGCGGCGAGAACGGGAGCGGCTCGTCGGCGAGCGCGCTCAGCATCGCTTCCTCCACCTCGTTCACGCTGCGCTCGACCGAGGAGAAGCGCGCGAGGTGGCAGCGGACCGCTGCGCCGACGAAGGGGAGCGCCGACGTCTCGACGGCGAGCAGCGGCTCGAGGCCCCGCGGGTCCGGGCTCGCCCAAGCCGACCAGAGCCGGCGTCCGAGCGCGCGCGCCGCGTCCGAGACGTGCGCGCGGCGCGCGAAGAGCTCGGGGAGGCGCTCGGGCTCGAGCGTGCCGAGCCCGCGGAAGTCCCCGACGCCGGGGACCTCGTCCGGAAAGACCAGCGAGAGAGGCGGCGCCGCGCCGTCGCGGGCGGCGGACCAGTCGAGGAGGAACCAGAGGTTCACGGCGCAGAAGAGGTCCCGCTCGAACCAGAAGACGACCTCGTCGTGGTCGGCCGAGCCCTCGAGCGCGGCGGCCTCCTCCTGCCATCCCGCGACGTATTCCTGCGCGTCGATCCCCAGGCGCTCGGCGAGATACGGCGCGCGCACGGCCGGCGGCGCCGCGGGCCCTTCCACCAGGATGTCGCGCCAGACGAGCACGTCGCCCGGAAGGCACGCCTGCTGGAAGACCCGGAACGTCGCGTCGCCGTTGAGGACGTGCAGCACGCGCCCCTCAGAGGCTCCGGATGGCCCCGCGCGCGAGCTCGTCGACGCGCTCGTTTAGCGGGTCGCCCGTGTGGCCGCGCACCTTGTGCCAGACGACGTCGTGGCGGCGCGTCTCGCGGAGGATCCGCTCCCAGAGATCGCGGTTCGCGACGGGCTGCTTCTGGCTGTTCCTCCAGCCGGTCTTCTCCCAGCGCTCCCACCAGCCCTCGCGGAAGCAGTTGACGATGTAGGCGCTGTCCGAGTAGACGTGGACGCGCCGCCGGCCCGGGATGGCGGCGAGGCCCTCTGCGACTGCGGTGAGCTCCATGCGCTGGTTCGTCGTGTGGGCTTCGGCGCCGGAGACGACCCGCTCGGCGTCGCCATCGAGGATGAGTGCCGCCCAGCCTCCCGGCCCGGGATTCCCGGTGCAGGCGCCGTCGGTGTACAGCGTGAGGTCGGGGAGCGGGGAGGGCGTTCCGGCCGGAGCCGTCAGGCGGGCTCCTGCCAGTAAAGGTAGCGGCCGCAGCTCTCGCAGATCATGAGGTTCTGCGCCGCCTTCAGCTCCTGGATCGCCTGCGGCCGGATCCCGACGCGGCAGCCGCCGCAGACCGCGGCGCTGTTCACCGCGACGACCGCGACCCCGCCGCGCGCCCTGAGGATCTTGTCGTAGTCGGTCAGCAGCGGGCGGGGCAGCTCGCGGGCGCGCGAGTCGCGCTCGCCGCGCACGACGGCCAGCTCCTGCTCGACCTGGGCCAGCTTCTTCCGGACGACGGCCTCGTCCTGCTGGCCCTGCGCCTCACGCCGCTTGAACTGCGCCTCGGCCTCCCGGACGTCCACGGCGAGCTTCTCCTGGAGCTCCATGAGGGCCAGGATCTCCTCCTCGCCCTTGGCCTTCTCTTGCTTGATGGCCTCGATCTCGGCGAGGACGGCGGAGTACTCGGTGTTGTTCTTCACTTCCCAGAGCCGCGCCTCCGCCTTCTGGCGCTTGGCGGTCACGACCTCGAGGTCCTTTTCCTTGGTGCGGAGCTCCTTCTTCGTCGTGTCGACCTTCGTCTTGAGGGCGTCGAGGGCCTTCTTCGCCGAGGCGAGGGCGGCGTGGATGGCTTCGATCTGCGCCGGCAGGCGCGCGGCTTCGGCCTCGAGCGCCGCGAGGCGCGTGTCGAAGGCCTGCAGCTCGATCAGGGTCAGCAGCAGTGAATCCACGACACCTCCGAACCCCCCGTGACAAGATGAGCGACGCGCGCCCGTCTCAGGCCACCCACGGTTCGAGCCGGCCTCGCGGACCCCGCGACAACGGTGGGCCCACCTGGACTCGAACCAAGATCTAACCGGTTATGAGCCGGCTGCTCTGCCATTGAGC
>Ga0209156_10001504_pt1 | contig 18998 bp, 20 predicted proteins | sample GraSoiAngelo_124_FD_185881 | JGI IMG/M metagenome (GOLD analysis project Ga0209156, IMG submission 185881) | Grasslands soil microbial communities from the Angelo Coastal Reserve, California, USA - 14_0927_05_20cm (SPAdes) (version 2) | ecosystem: Environmental > Terrestrial > Soil > Grasslands...
CGCATCTCGATGCGTTCGAGCGGCGCGCGTTGCAGGTCGATGGGCGGCGGGCGGCGGCGGTGGCGGTCGTGCTGCTCGGCGATGAGGCGGGGCGCGCGTGTTTTCTGCTCACGCGGCGCGCGGCCGGTCTGCGCAATCACGCTAGGCAGTGGGCGCTGCCGGGCGGGCGGCTCGAGCCCGGCGAGTCGGCGCTGGAGGCCGCGCGCCGCGAGCTTTCGGAGGAAGTCGGCCTCGCGCTCGGCCCCGACGCCGCGCTCGGCCTGCTCGACGACTATCCGACGCGCTCGGGCTTCCTCATCACGCCCGTGGTGTTCTGGGGCGGCGCCGATCCCGTGCTGAAGGCGAACCCCGACGAGGTCGCCTCCGTCCACCGGGTGCCGCTGGAGGACCTCGAGCATCCCGACGTGCCGCGCCTGGTGACGATTCCCGAGAGCGACCGGCCGGTCATCCAGGTGCCGCTGCTGTCGACGCTCGTGCACGCGCCGACGGCGGCCGTCGTCTATCAGCTGCGGGAGGTCGTGATGCACGGCCGGCCGACGCGCGTGGACCACTTCGAGCAGCCCGTGTGGGCATGGGGGTAGCGATGACGTTTACCGTGATCGATCAGGGCCGCGACCGCGAGGTCCGGGCGCGCGTCGAGGGCGGCCGCCTGTCGCTGTCCGCGGAGGCGCTACGCGACGCGCTGGGCTGGGAGCTGCACGACGGCACGCTGTGCAACGACGCGATGTGCGTGCCGCTGCCCGCCGGCTCGCGCCTCGGCGCGGGCGGCGTCTTCGACCTCGGCGAGGTGGCGGCCGCGCTCGACCGGCCGCTGGCCCTCGACGCCGACGCGCGCGCGGCCTATCTGGGCGCCTCCGCCGGCGAGCGCGCGCAGACGCTCGGCAGCCTGCTCGCGCCGGACTTCACGCTGCCCGACCTCGCCGGCCGGCCGCACACGCTGTCGTCCTATCGCGGCAAGAAAATATTATTGGTCGCCTGGGCCTCGTGGTGAGGCTGCCGCCTCGACCTGCCCGTGTGGCAGGCGCTCTACGAGGAGCTGCGCGAGCGTGATTTCCTGATCATCGCCGTCGCGCTCGACAAGAGCGCGGAGGACGCGCGCCCCTGGATCGAGAAGGCGGCGCCGACCTACCCCGCGCTGATCGACACGCAGCACGTCGTCGCCGACCTCTACAACGTCGTCAACGTCCCCACCGCGCTCTGGATCGACGAGCGCGGGCGCATCGTGCGCCCCAACGACGTCGTCTTCGGCAGCGACACGTTCAAGCACATCACCAATCTGGAGTCCGCGAAGCCGCTGGCGGCCGTGCGCGCGTGGGTGCGCGGCGAGACGGCCGGCTTCGCGCCGGCCGACGCGCGGGCGCTGCAGACGCTGCCGACGGCGGTGGACCAGCAGGCGCGTGCCGAGTTCGGGCTGGCGGAGTGGCTGGCGCGTCACGGTCAGCGCGACGCCGCCGAACGTCACTTCGTCCGCGCGGGCGAGCTGGCGCCCCACGACTTCACCATCCGTCGCGGCTCGATGCCGATTCGCGGGATCGATCCCATGGGTCCGCAGTTCCGCGAGATGCTGCAGACGTGGGTGGGTGGCGGCCGGCCGTACTACCGTCCGCTGCCCGACACGCGTGGCTAGGACGGTCCTCGTCGTCTGCCAGGCCAATACGTGCCGCAGCGTGATGGCGCACGCGCTGCTCGAGCAGATGCTGGCGGCGCGCGGGCTCGACGGGAGGATCCGCGTGACGTCCGGCGGCATCGGGCCGCACGCGCGCGACGGGATGATCCCTTCGCTCGACGCGCGCATCGTGCTGCGCGAAGATGGCATCCACCTCGCGGAGGACACCATCGTCTCCACCGACCTCAAGGCGCACGGCGATGTCCTGACCGGCGCCGACCTCATCCTGACCATGACGGAGGAGCAGAAGCGCCTCGTGCGCGAGCAGACGGGCGCGGGGGCGCGCGCGGTCTATACGCTCGGGGAGTTCGCCGGCGACGGCGGCGACATTCGCGACCCGGTGGGCCAGGACGAAGCGCGGTACCGCGCCACGCGCGACGAGATCAAGCGCCGGCTCGAGGCCTCCCTCGAGCGGCTGCTGCGGCTGCTCGCCTGATCGACCGTCGTGCGTTCGTCGCCGGCCTCACCGCCAGCCTCGTCGCGCCCCCGGCGTCGGCCCGCGCGGCCATCCCGCGCGTCGGCGTGCTCACCGACCACGTCAAGCTGGCCGCGATCTTCGTGCAGGGCCTTCGCGACGCCGACTGGGAGGTCAGCGAGGAGGTCATCGTCGAGCGCCGCGGCGGCGCTCCCGGCGCCGACCGGTGGCGGGCGGCGGCGCGCGAGCTGGTGGCGCGGCGCGTGAGCGCGCTGGTGGCCGGCGATCACGCGGCCGCGCGCGCCGCGCGCGAGGCGACGGACGCGATTCCGATCGTCGCCATCGACTTCGAGGGCGATGCGATCGGCAGCGGCTTCGTGCGGAGCCTCGCGCGTCCCGGCGGCAACGTCACGGGATTCTTCTGCGACTTCGGCGACGCGATGAGCGAGCTGACCAAGGCCTTGCGCGCGGCGGTGCCGAAGGCGCGGCAGCTGCTGGCGCTGACCGACGGCGAGGCCACCGAGATACAGGCGCGGGCACTGCTCGAGACCGCCCGCGCGCTCGATCTCGCCGTCGACACGGTCGCGCTGGGCGCCGCCGGGCCCGAAGCGCTCGTCGACCGCGTCGCGGCCGCGCGCGTGGCCCTCGTAGTCCTGGCGTCGCCGCGGCTGGAGAGCGAGGCCTCGCGGCTCGCCAAACGGGCCATCCGCCGCAAGATGGCGTCGGCGGGGGCCTTCATCCGTTACGCGCACGCCGGCGGTCTGCTCGCGCGGGGGCCGAGCCTGCCCGACACCTTCCGCCGCGCCGCGGCGATGGTGGACCGTGTGCTGCGCGGCGCCCGCGTCGCCGACATCGCCGTCGAGCGCCCGCCGCGCTTCGAGCTCGTCATCAACCTCAAGACGGCGGCCGCCCTCGAGCTGGCGCTGCCGTCCGGCCTCATGTCGGCCTCCCAGCACATCGTCCGCTGACGCGCGGCGGGGGGCGCCGCGCGCCGCGGCGCTCAGTGCGCCGTCCCCGCGGCGGCGAATTCGAACTCGGCGAGCACGCCGTAGTGATCGGAGGGCCAGAGCGTCGAGCCGTCGGGACGCCGTTCGGGCCTGTCGAGGACGACGCGGCTCGTCCGCACCCGCGGGGCGGGGGCGCCGTTCGGCACGACGAAGATGAAGTCCACGCGGCGCGTGACCGTGGGCGCCGGCGCGCCCGGCTGCTGCCAGACGGTGGCGCCGGGCTCGGTGGGTCGGGCGGCGCGAAACGCGTCCACGAAGCCGTGCTCGCGGCCGAGCGCGGCCATCCAGTCCATGGTCTCGGCGGCGTTGAAGTCGCCCATCACGAGCACGGGCAGCGGACCGCGTCGCGCGCTCACCACCTGCGCGACCCGCCGCACCTGGCAGGCGTCGTGGCCCGTGTGGGTGGCGAAGACGTCCAGCGGCCCCCGCGGCGTCTGCACGACAGCGTGCAGCAGCACGCGCGGGTCGTAGAAGCGCCGGCAACGCGGCAGGTCCACCACGTGTGTGGCCACGATCGGGAACCGGCTGAGGATGGCCGGCCCTTCCTCGAAGTTGATGCCCCAGACGATGAGCCAGTCGATCCAGGCGAGGCCGGAGACGCGCCGTGTCGCGGAGGCGTGCGTAACGTACAGGCCGAGCGCCGTGGCGAGCCGCGCGGCGACGTTGCCGCGGCCTCGGGTGATCGACGCCTCCTGCAGGCCGACGACGTCGGGCGCGAGCACGCCGAGCTCGCGCGTGACCATGGCCAGGCGCTCCTCGAGATGCTCGCCGTCGCCGCGCCAGCCGGACGATGGGCCGCCGTGCAGCAGGTTGAAGGTGACGACGCGGAGCGCGGAAGCCGGCTCCTCCCCGGCGGCGGCGGCACCGCCGGGGAGAGCGGTCAGCAGCAGGACGACGGCTACGAGAGCGGGTACCGGAACGGAGCCCACCCGATCCCCTGGATGGGCGTCGGCTTGTAGGCCTTGGCCGTCTTCGCGGCTGCTTTCGGCGCGGCCTTCGCGGCGGCCTTCGCCTTCGCCGGCTTCTTCGTGCGTGCTGGTTTTTTCATGGCGCGCAATTTACAGTAAGCGTCACATGCCGGTCAAACGAGCGCGGCTTTCCAAGCGTGTCGCGAAGCTCGTCGGCGCCGAGCGCGTGTGTCGCGTGGCCACCGTCGGCGAGGCGGGCACGCCTCACCTGGTGCCGGTGTGCCACACGCTGGTCGGCGATCGCATCTACTTCGGCTCCGGCGACGACGCCCGCAAGGTGCTGAATCTCGGGCAGAACTCCCGCCTCGCCGTCACCGTCGATCTCTATTCCGAGGACTGGTCGCAGATCAAGGGCGTGATGGTGCAGGGCACGGCGAAGCTCGTGCGCCGCGGCCCCGCCTTCACGCGCGCCCGCAAGCACCTCTACGCGAAGTACCCGCAGTATTCGCGCGAGGCCGCGCTGTCGGTCTCCGACTCGGTGATCGTGGAGGTCACGCCCACACACGTCTTCACCTGGGGCCTCGACTGAGCGTCCCGCCGCGCGAGGTTCGCCGCTGGGAACCTCCGCCCCCGCCGCCGCGGCGTCCGCCGCCTCCGCGCCTGCGCTGGTACGAGCGGCCCTTCGTGTGGTGGCGGCGGCACGCGTGGATCCCCGTCTGGATCACGGTCTTCCTGACGCCGGCGGCCCTGCTGTCGCTGCGGCTGATCGACGACACGAGCGTCGCCCTCGTGCTGCCGCCGCTGCTGATCGTGATGATCGTGCTCTTCCTGGCCATGCTGGCCGTGGCCGTGCGCGCGAGTGTGACCCGCTCGGTCCCGCGCGCCGTCGCCGGTGGCGGCAGCGCGCTCCTGGCGGCGGGGTTGCTCGCCCTGGCGATGATCCACGTCATCGGCCAGCGCTCGTGTCCGGAACGCATGGGCGTGGACCGCGGCATTCAGGTCGCCGCACAGATGCTGGACGCGTGGCGCAAGGGCGAGGCCGCGCCGGCGGACGTGTGGGCGAGCGCGACCGTCGCCGATGCGTGGCGGTCGCGTGTGGGCAAGCTGACGCTGATCGATTACAAGGTGGTGGACTCCGGGTGCTGGGAGCGGCTGGCCCCGGTCGCCACCCAGCGGACCTGGCACGAATTCCGGGTGACGGTCCAGCAGCGCGACGGTCGATTCTCGAAGGTCGTGACCGTGCACACGCACGTCACCCGTGGGACCTGGCACATCACCGAGGTCGAGGGCCCCGAGTCTTGATGATGGGGGGCCCCGACATGGCCCCCCATACCCCCCAACGTTCGGAGCGGCCCGGCCAAGCCGGGTCGGTCCTCTATGCCCCTTAGCGTTCGGAGCGCCGCGGGGAACCCGTGGCACTCCTCGTTTCTGCGTGAGCTCTACGACGGGCCCCGCGCGAGTCGGCGCAGCGGCGCGCCGGTGAGGCGCGTGAGGATCCACTCCTTTCTGAAGCCGGCGCCGAGCCGGCGATAGAAGCGGATCGACGGCGTGTTCCAGTCGAGCACCGCCCATTCCATGCGCCCGCAGCCGCGGCGCAGCGCAATCCGCGCCAGCGCGCGTAGCAGCGCGCGGCCGGCGCCGGCCCCCCGGGCCTCGGGCAGTACGAAGAGGTCTTCGAGGTAGAGGGTCGGCTGCCCCAGGAAGGTCGAGTACGTGAAGAAGTAGAGCGCGAGGCCGACGGCGCGGCCGTCGCGGCGGCAGATCAGCGTCTCGAAGTATGGGCGAGGGCGGAAGCCGTGGCGTCGGACGGCGGCGGGGCCGATGACGCACTGGCGCTCGAGCCGTTCGTAGCGCGCGAGACCGCGGATGAGGTCGCAGATGATGCCGGCGTCACGCGCTGTTCCGCGGCGGATGCTCAGCCCTACCTTCGATAGGACACGGGTGGGACGGCGCCGCCGGGCGGCGGCCATCCTCAGGCCCCGGCGATCTGCAGCAGCAACTCCGTGTACGCGCGCGCGCCTTCGCGAAGGTTCTCCAGGGAGATGCGCTCGTCGTTGCCGTGCACGCGGCGCCACTCCTCGTCGTCGAGGACGAACGGGCTCCAGCCGTACGCGGCCAGCCCCATGCGCCGGAACACCCAGCTGTCGGTGAAGGCAACGAGGATCTCGGGCGCGACCACCACGCCGGGCGCGCGACGAGCCAGCGTGTCGGCGAGCGCCTTGTACATCTCCGTGTCGGGCGGTGAGAGGTTCGGGACCTTCGGCTCCCGCGCGAACTCGACCTGGACGTGATCGTCGGCCACCACGCGCGTTACCCAGTCGCGCACCTCGCCTGGGTCGTCGCCGGCCAGCACGCGGCAGTCGATGTCCGCCACCGCCTCGGGCGGGATGACGTTGAGCTTCTGGCTGGCGCGCAGCATGTTGACTGCGAAGGTGGTGCGCACCATTGCCGCCCAGTCGCGGCGCGCGAAGAAGCGCGCGCGAAAGGCGGGATCGTGCAGCGCAGTCGCGAGGTCGTCCAGGCCGCGACCCGCAGCAGGCGGCAGCACGCGCGCGAGCGCCCGGAAGTACTCCTGCACCTCGGGCAGCACGCGCGGTGGGCGCTCGGCGGCGAGGAGCCGGGCGAGAGCCCGGATGAGCCGATGCGGCGCCGTGTCGGGCCAGGGCATCGAGCCGTGGCCGGGTGTGTCGCGCGCGGTGAGGCAGAGCGGCAGGCCCGTCTTCTCGGAGATGACGATGTGCGCGAAAGGCGCGCGCTTGTCCGGGTCGATCTCGATGCCCCCCAGCTCGGTCAGCGCGTACTCCGCGCCGGCCAGCCAGTCGGGGTGGTTGGCCGCGATGAACTGGGCGCCGAACGCGCTGCCCGCCTCCTCGTCGGCCGTCGCGAGGAAGATCAGGTCGCGCTTGAGCCGCACGCCGGCGCGCGCGAGCGCGAGCAGGGCGGCGAGCTGCAGGATCCCGGTGGACTTCATGTCGATGGCGCCACGGCCGTAGAGGAAGCCGTCCCGGACCTCGCCGCCGAACGGATCCACCGTCCAGAAGCGCCGGTCGGCGTACACGACGTCGATGTGGTGGTGCAGCACGACGGCGCCGAGCGAGCCGTCCCCGCGCACGCGCGCCACGAGGTTGGCGCGGCCGGGCGCCGACTCCACCGTGCGGCTCTCGATGCCCGCGCGCGCGAGCACGTCGGCCAGGAATCGTGCGCCGGCGATCTCGTTGCCGGGCGGGTTCGTGGTGTCGATCGTGAGGTAGGCGCGCAGCAGATCGACGGCCTCGGCGCCGACGGCGGTGAAGTCGATCATGGCGCAGGCACGGTGCTACCCGGCACGCTGGGACGCGCCGCAGCGGCACGCTGGGGCGCGCGACGCGGGGACGGCTCCCCGATGTGCACGTGCGCGCCCGTGGCCTCGCCCGCGACGGCGCCGCGGAAGGCGAGGAAGGACACGCCGCGCGCGCGCAGCCAGGCCATGAGCGCCTGGCCCTCCGCGCTATCGGGATGCACGGCCACGTCGAGCGCGTTGCGATGATCGAAGCCGAGGCGGTCGTGCGCCGGCGTCTGCCCGAGCGCGCTGACGGGCAGGGCGCGGTGGAAGCGGTCGGCGAAGAAGCGTTCGACGCTCGTGACCTGGGCCAGCGTCCAGTCGCGGAGCCCGTGGAAGCGCAATAGCGTGGGCGTCACCAGCAGCGCGCCCGGCTTGGCCGGCGGCAGCGATGCCAGCACCACGGTTGCCGCCGCTTCCGCCTCCATCCGCTCGGCCTGGGCGATCTCGGCGTGCGTGGCCGCGAGCGCCGCCTCGGCGGTGGCCAGCGTCTGCTCGGCCGTCTCCGCTTCGCGCCGCGCGATCAGACCGTCCTCCGCCAGCTGCCGGCGCGTCGCCAGCGTCGCGCGCGCGTGCGTCACCGCCTCCTCGCGGAAGGGCAGGAGGTTGGCGAGGCTGGCGCGGTACTCGCGCGCGGCGCTCACCAGCTCGGATGGCACGGCCGAGGGCGCGCCCGCGACGGGCCCCGCCGCCAGCGCCGCCAGCGCCAGCGCGCACGCCATCGGCCATCGGCTCATGGCGCTCATGGTACCGTGCGTGTCACTTGACCTCGCGAGGCGCTGGCCCGCAGAGTGGCGGAATGACGCGGCTCCTCCTGCCCGACGACGTCGTCTTCACCTGCCAGCAGTCGGGCGCCTGCTGCCGCAACGACTGGCTCATCGGCGTCGACGACGCAGCTCGCGCGCGGCTCGAGGCGGTGGACTGGACGCGGCTGCCGCCGCCGCTGCCGCCGGGCCCGAAGTTCCGGCCGCTGCCGTTCACGCTCGCCGGCGGCGAGCGTGCGACGTTCGCGCGGCGGCCCGACGGCGCCTGCGTCTTCCTCGAGCCCGACGAGCGCTGCGGCATCCACACGCGCCTCGGCGCGCCCGCCAAGCCGCAGGTGTGCCGCGAGTTCCCGTACTCGTTCGTCGAGACGCCGGACGGCGTGGCGGTGGGTGTCTCGTTCGCGTGCACGGCCGTGCGCGCCCACCAGGGCCGCACGCTGCCCGCGCAGGAGGCCGAGGTGCGCGCGGTGCTCGCGGGCAGCACGCGCGTGCGTCGGCTGCCCGATCCCCTCGTCCTCTACGCGTCCGTGGACATCACGTGGGCGCAGTATCGTCCCATCGAGGCAGCGCTGCTCGCGCTGCTCGCCCACGACGAGTGCACGCTGCCGACGGCGCTGCTGGCGGGCAGCGTGCTGATCAGCCTGTGCGTGGGACTCTCGCAGGTGGAGGCCAAGGCGCGGCGCGAGGGCCGCGCCCCGACGGAGACGCTGGTGGGCGGCCTCGCCCAGCTCGAGGCCGATCGGTATCGCAAGGTGATCGCCATCGCGGCGCAGGCGCGTTACCCGAGCCGGCCGCGCCTCACGCCGCTGGCGCCGCTCTACACGTGGCTCGAGTTCTCGCGCCGCCGCCCGTCGCGGCTCGGCCTCGTGCTGGCGCTGTACCGTAACTTCTTCCGCTTCCGCCGCGGGCGCGGCCACCTGCCGGACTGGATCACGGGCGGCCCGCCCTTCGACCTGACCGACGTGCAGGCCGTGCGCTTCGACGCCGACGCGCCCGACATCGAGCCGTTCCTGCGCGAGTACTGGCGCCACGTCGTCTTCCGCAAGACGCTCACGCCGCTGCACGGCGTCTTCCGCGGCTACCAGACCATGCTCGCGCTCTACGCGTTCACGAAGTGGGCGGCCAAGCTCACCGCGCGGCGTCGTGGCCGGACGGCGGTGGCCGCGGCCGACGTGCGCGATGCGGTGCGGCTGATCGAGCAGCGCTTCGTGCTGCACGCCCGCTTCGCCGACGTCTTCACGCTGAGTCCGGTGCTCACCGTGATGGCCGACCGGCTGTTCCAGGATCCGGCCTTCGTGCGGGGAGCGGTGTTGGAGCCGGAACGCCCGTAAACCTATGAGTTTCCCGTGCGTTGTAAATACGGGAAAAACCTTGACGCAGATCGCGCCGACGCCTTAGGTTGGTTGAGACCCCTGTTTTCGCGTCCGGGCGCGCCCGGTGGACCGTAACGAGGAGCGAGACATGGCCAGGCTCGACGCCTTCTTCAAGCTGATGTTCGACTCGGGCGCCTCCGACCTGCACATCACCTCGGGACAGCCCCCGATCTTGAGGGTGCACGGCGACCTCGAGCGCATCAAATACGATCCGATGGACGACGAGACGCTGCGCGCGATGCTCTACGAGATCGCGCCCGAGCAGACCATCAAGAAGTTCGAAGAGACCGGCGACGTCGACTTCGGCTACGAGATCCCGGGCGTGGCGCGTTTTCGCGCCAACTATTTCATGCAGAAGTACGGTTGCGGCGCGGTGTTCCGGCAGATCCCGACCAAGGTGCTGACCGCCGACGACCTCGGGCTGCCGCCGATCCTCAAGAAGTGCGCGATGCTCCCCAAGGGGCTCGTGCTCGCCACCGGCCCCACCGGTTCCGGCAAGTCCACGACGCTGGCGGCCATCGTCGACCACGCCAACAAGCACCGCAAGGACCACATCGTGACCATCGAGGATCCGATCGAGTTCGTGCATGCGAGCCAGGGCTGTCTGGTGAATCACCGCGAGGTGGGCTCGCATACGCGGTCGTTCGCCGCCGCCCTGCGCGGCGCGTTGCGCGAGGACCCGGACATCATCCTCGTCGGCGAAATGCGGGACCTCGAGACGATTCGCCTCGCGCTGGAGGCGGCCAACACCGGTCACCTCGTGCTCGGCACCCTGCACACCACCAACGCCTCCAAGACCATCGACCGCATCATCGAAGTCTTCCCGGCCGAGGAGCAGGCGCAGGTGCGCAACGGACTCTCCACCGGCCTCAAGCTGGTCGTGGCGCAGAACCTCTTCAAGCGCGTCGACAAGAAAGGCCGCTGCGCGGCGCTCGAGATCCTCGTGTGCACGGCCGCCGTGGGCAACCTGATCCGCGAGGGCAAGACCGTCCAGATTCCGTCGGCCATCCAGACGGGCAAGCAGTTCGGCATGCAGACGCTCGACGACGCCATCATGGCGGTGCTGACGAAGGGCTGGATCAGCGCGGAAGAGGCGTATGACAAGGGCATCGACAAGTCGAAGTTCCGGCCGATGCTGAAGACACCGCCCGACGAGCTGAACCAGTAAGGAGCGGCCATGCGGAAATCCGAGATCGACGACCTGCTGGGCGTGATGCTGGAGTCGCACGACAACGTGTCGGACCTCAACATCACGTGTGACCGTCCGCTGCAGGTGGAGGCGGCCGGCGAGCTGGTGCCGGTCCCCGTCGACCCCGCGATCGAGAACCTCACGCCGTTCCAGACCGAGATCTTCGCGCTCAACCTCGTCAACAACGACCGCCGCCTCACCGAGCACCTGCTGCGGCAGGGCTCCTGCGACTCGTCGTATTCGCTGCCCGGCCGGGCGCGCTTCCGCGTCAACATCTTCTCGCAGCGCGGCAACTTCTCGATCGTCCTGCGAAAGCTCGAGACGATGATCCCGACCATCGAGGAGCTCAAGCTCCCCGAGGCCTTCAAGAAGATGCCCGGCGAGAAGAACGGGCTCATTCTCGTCACCGGTGCCACCGGCTCGGGCAAGACGACGTCCCTCGCCGCCCTCCTCAACGAGATCAACAGCACGAAGTCCGTGCACGTCGTGACCCTGGAGGATCCCGTCGAGTACGTGCATCCCAACCGCAAGTCCACCTTCAACCAGCGCGAGCTGGGGCTCGACTACGACTCGTTCGCGAGCGGGCTGCGCGCGGCCCTGCGCCAGGCGCCCAAGATCATCCTCGTCGGTGAGATCCGCGACCGCGAGACGGCGGAGCTGGCGCTGAAGGCCTCGGAGACGGGCCACCTCGTGCTCACCACGCTGCACACCGTCAACGCGGGCCAGGCCATCGGCCGTATCGTCGGCATGTTCGACCAGGAGGAGGAGAAGCAGATCCGCCAGCGCCTCGCGGAGACGGTGCGCTGGATCGTCGGCCAGCGGCTGGTCCCGAAGATCGGCGGCGGACGCTGGGCCGTGCACGACATCCTGGCCAACACCATCCGCTCCAACGAGCTGATCATGACCGGCGAGCAGGAAGGCAAGACGTTCTACGATGTCCAGGAGGTCGGCGAGCCCTATCTGATGCTCACGTTCGACCAGGCGCTGCTGCGCTCGTACGAGCAGGGCATCATCACCGAGGAGACGGCCATCGCCTACTCGACGCGCAAGAGCGTGGTGCAGCGGGGCATCGACCAGGTGAAGCAGAAGCGGGGCGAGAAGACGAGCACCCTCGAGGGGCTCCGGCTCGACATCGACTATAACCGCAAGATCGGGAAGCGGTAGGCCGATGGCGAACGAGCCCCACGGTCAGGTCCAGTTTGGCGCGCAGCGCCTCGTCCTCGTGTGCGAGAACGCGCCCGAGCGGCAGATCGTGATCAAGGCCGCCCTCGAGCAGCTCGGCTACACGATGCTCCCTGCCAGCACGGCCGAGGAGGCGGGCGAGCGGCTGCGCCGACACGCGTTCGACATCGTGATCGTGGACGAGCGGTTCGAGTCGAGCGGGGTGCTCGATAACGCGGTGCTCAAGATGCTCAACACGATGCCGATCGGCGCCCGCCGGCAGGTGTTCGTCGCGCTCCTCAGCCGCGAATTCAAGACCTTCGACAACATGATGGCGTTCGCGCGCTCGGTGAACGTCGTCGTCAACCTCAACGACCTGCCGCACCTGCCCGCCATTCTGCGCAAGGGTCTCGAGGACAACAACGACTTCTATCGGATCTTCAGGGAGATGCTCGCCGAAGTCGGCAAGCGCTGAGCATTCGAACGCCGACAGCATGACGGCGTTTGCGCGATGTGTGAACGCCCGTCGTCAGCCCGCGTGACCCGTCGTACTGGCCCCGACCCTCCGCCGAAACGTTTACGACAACGGCACTTCGACGGTGCGGCCGTCCGCGCCGACGGGGGTTGCGTACCCTGTGCGTACCCGGTGACGGATTGACGCGCCGATTGTAGCGTTGACCTCGGGTCCCGCACCGCCCGGGATGGCGATGCGCAACGCAAGTATCAACGCGGTGACGGATTGGCCCGGTCCGACGATGGGGCGTGCGCCTCGTGGCCGGCATACCTCGCTCGGCAACGTCGTCCACCCACAGCGCCGGCGACGCCGAGCCGGGGTGGGAATGGCGCGGCTCTCACGCGTCGGCGGCGACGGCCTCCGTGCTGGCGCGCGCCGGTTCGGCCCGCGCGTTGCAACATCTGCCGGGTGATGGATCCCGCAGCGAACGTCTCGACGGGCACCGGAGTGAATGCCGTGTCGCACTCGGTCCTCACCGACGAGGCGGTCGCGCGATTTCAGCGGCTCGGCTTCCTGGTCGTGACGGGCCTGACCACCCCCGGGGATCTCGAGACCGTCTCGCGCCTGCTGGCGGGCCTCTACCGGCGCTTTCACGAGCTCGCGGGCGCCCGGCGCGCCCACGACCTCGGCAGCGAGCAGCACAATGCGCGCCCGATTCTCGAGATCAATCAAACCGTCGACCTCGAGCCGCAGCTGGCCGACACGCTGACCTTCAAGCGCTGCGCCGCGCTCGCGGAGCGGCTGCTCGGACGCGACGTCGAGTACCGTTTCGATCACGCCATCTACAAGCCGGCCTTCAACGGCGCGGCCACGTCGTGGCACCAGGATGAGGCGTACGCGCTGGAGCGGAAGATCTTGAGCGCGCACTTCTGGGTGCCGCTGCAGGACGTCACGCGCGACATGGGATGCATGGAGTTCATCCCCGGCAGCCACCGCGGCGCGCTCTGGCGTCATCACCGACGCGATCGCCTGCGCGACGCCCACGCGCTGGAGGTGGTCGGACTGGACACGTCGCAGGCGGTCCCGTGCCCGATCCGTGCGGGCGACGCGACCGTGCACTTTCCGCGCACGGTTCACTACACCGGACCCAACCGTACCGGGACGCCGCGCCTGGCCTGGGCGCTCGAATTCGGTCCGCGGCGTGGGCTCGGCGTTCGTGTGATGGCGAAGGCGCGGCTCGTCTGGCGCCGCGCCACCCGCTGACCCTCAGCGCTTCTTGAACGGCGAGGCTTTCCCGAGCCCGGTGGCGGCCTGCGCCTGCGCGGCCTTCGCCAGCGGCGTCGCCGCCTTGCGCGCCAGCGCGACCGTCAGCTCGTAGCGCTTGTCGGCGTTCGGATCGGAATTGAAGGCGGCGATCCAGACCGCGCGATGCTGCTTGCCGAGCTGCTCGATCTTGGTGCCCCCCACACGGTGTTTGCGCGGCGCCTGGGGCGTTCCGTCCATCGGCGCCACCACGACCCATGCGTGATCGGTGGCGGCGCCGTTCTCCTTGAGATGGATGTCGACATCGGTCGGATCGGAAAGCCCGCCGGCCTGCACGCTGAAGACGCGCGCGGTGAGCGGCCCCGTGGTCACGCCGAACGTGTGCGTCGTGAAGCGCTCGGCCGCCTCCGTCAGCGTCCGCGATTGCTCCGGGCGACCGCCCGGCTGCTCGGGCCGCGTCACGATCGTGGTCGAGCCTTCCGCATCCGTGATGGCGCCCTGCAGCCACACGCCCGGCTCGGGCAGCGCGTGGACGAGGACGTCCTTGAGAAAGTCGGGATAGGTCTTGTAGAGCCGGCCCTCGGCCACGATGTAGAGATAGAGCTCATGCCCCAGGGCATACGTCTCGTCTCTCGCGCGCGTCGCGAATTGCGGGTTGAGGCGCGAGAGCGCCGCTCGCACGAATCCGGACTCCTCCTTCTCGAACCGCTGCAGCAGGATCGCGTAGCCCTCGGCGAGCCGTCCGTCCTCGAACTCATCGCTCTTCGCCAGCGGCACCGAGAGCAGGTACGGAAAGCGCGCGAGCGCCTCGCGGGCCGCCTCCGCCGGCGGCAGGCCGCGCTGCGCGAGCGACTCCCAGCCGCGGCGCGCGCCGACCCACCACTGCGCGGTCTCCTCGGCCATCCGTTCGAGCAGCTCCTCGCGCGCGCGCCGCTCCTGCGGCGTCTCGACCTGCACGCGCTCGCCGGTCAATCGGATCTCGACGACGAGCGGCGAGCCCGGCGGAGCCACACGGTCGCCGGCGACGACCGGCGGGCCGGTGGGGGCGCCGCCGCCGCCACTCCCCGGCGCGCCGGCGGCGGCGCGCATGCCACCGCCGACTGGAGCGACCCCGGGGACGGGAACGTCACCCGCCGCCGGCGTGGCCCCGACGGGTGCGGCGCGGGCCGTCGGCACGATGGGCGCTTCGGGCGCCTCGGCCACCTCGGCCACCTCGGGCGTGATGATGATCTCGCCCTCGCGGCCCAGCTTGCCGCGCACCGTTGCGAGGGCGAGTGGGCGGCCAAAATTCTGGCTGATCGAGTCTTGCAGCAGCGCGCAGCGCTCGTCGTCGAGCCGGTTCCACCCCTCGGCGAGCGCGACGAGCTCGGCGAAGGGACGGATGCCTCCGCTCACCATCGTCGTGACGCGCTCGAGGTCCGCGGGCTGGGCCGCCGACAGGGCGGCGTGCAGCTCGCGCGCCTTGGCCTGGCACTCGGCCAGCGGGGGGAAGTTGGTGTCCTCGCGGTGGACGAGCGTCATGACGCGGTCGAGCGCGCTCAGCGCGTCATCGCGTGCTGCCTCCCACGCCGCCCGCCGCGCGCGATCGGCCTCTGCCCCATCGATCGTGGTGACGAGCGCATCGAGGGCCTTCAGCGTGCCGAGCCTGGCCGGATCGGGCGCGCTCGGCAGCGTGCGCGCCTCGTCGAGGATGGCCAGGCGCAGCTCGTCGAAGTCGGCGGCCGTGCCCCGCAGGTCGTCGAGCAGCGCCGCGGCGGGGACCGCGCTGGCTCGCATGGCGGCGGCGGCCGCGGCGGCGCGCGCCGCGACCTCCGCGAATCGGGTACGCAGAGCCGTAAGTCGCTGCCGCAGATCATCCAGACGGGCACTCATCGGCGTCATGTCAGCGGCCGGTCAAGTATAGCCGACGGCCCCGTGACAACCGCGTGGCCGTTCGCATAGACTGTCCTGCCGGGGACGCGCGCGCGGTCCATCGGCGAGACGGATCGGCGCGCCGCCGGGCGCGGCAGACACGACGAGCGGGGAGGCGCGAATGACAGTGCGTGCGACGGCCTTGGGGATCGCGCTGGTGCTCACGCTGGGGACGGCCGCGGGACGGCAGGCATGGGCCGGCGCGCCGACGGAGCAGCTGCGCACGCAGATCGACCGCGTGATCAAGGTCCTCGAAGATCCGGAGATGGCGAAAGAGGCTCGCATGGTCGAGCGCCGGACCGTGATTCGCCGCGTCGCCAACGACATCTTCGACTTCAGCGAGACCACGCGTCGCTCGCTCGGTCCCCACTGGCACGCCCGCACGCCGCCGGAACGCGAGGAGGTCACGCGGCTCTACGCCGATCTCCTCGAGCGCTCGTACATCGGCAAGATCGAGATGTACAGCGGCGAGAAGATCCAGTTCCTCGGTGACACCATCGACGGCGATCAGGCCACCGTGCGCACGCGGCTCGTCATCAAGCAGGGCACGGACATCCCGGTGGACTACCGCATGCACCGCCTTCCGGGCGACCGCTGGCTCACCTACGACGTCTCGATCGAGGGCGTGAGCCTGGTGGCCAACTATCGCGCCCAGTTCAACAAGATCATCCAGACCTCCGGCTACGCGTCGCTGGTCAAGAAACTGGCCGCGAAGGAGCAGGAGGGCATGCAGGCGGACCGCGAGCTGACGATCAAGAAAGCGTCGCAGATCAAGTGAGCGCAGGACCGGCGCGCGACGTCGCCGGGCGCATCGCGGCGAATCTCGCGACCGTCATGCAGGGGCAGACGCTGGCCATCCGCCGCCTGCTCGCCGCCTTCGCCAGCGGCGGCCACGTGCTGCTGGAAGATTACCCGGGCACGGGCAAGACGACGCTCGCCAAGGCGCTCGCGCGCTCGATCGGCGCGACGTTCAAGCGCATCCAGTTCACGCCCGACCTGCTGCCCTCCGACATCCTCGGCGTCTCGATCTACGACCAGCGCGACCAGACCTTTCGCTTCTACGAGGGCCCGATCTTCACCAACGTGCTGCTCGCCGACGAGATCAATCGCGCCTCGCCACGCACGCAGTCGGCGCTGCTGGAGGCGATGGGCGAGGGGCAGGTCACCGTGGACGGCACCTCGTACCGGCTGCACGATCCGTTCTTCGTGATCGCCACGCAGAACCCCGTGGAGTTCCGCGGCACCTACCCCCTGCCGGAAGCGCAGATGGACCGCTTCGCGCTGCAGTTCGGCCTCGGCTACGTCGAGCCCCAGGAAGAAGTGGCCATCCTCACCGCGCAGGCGCGGCACCACCCGCTCGAGGACCTCGGCCCCTGCGCCAGCGTGGACGACGTCGCCACCCTGCGCGCGGCCGCGCGCGAGGTGCGGGTGAGCGACGAGCTGCGCCGCTACGTGGTGGACGTCGTGCGCGCCACGCGCACCGCGGCCGGCGTGCAGCTCGGCGCCAGCCCGCGCGCCTCGCTCGCCCTCATGGCCGCCGCCCAGGCGCTCGCGCTGCTCGACGGCCAGGCCTTCGTGAGTCCCGACCACGTGCAGGAGGTCGCCGGCTCCGTCATCGCCCACCGCCTCGCCGTGGATCCGCAGGCGCGCTTCGCCGGCCTCACCGGCGTCGCCGTCGTCGAGGAGATCGTCAAGACGGTGCCCGTGCCGGCTTGACCGCCGTGTGGTTCCGCCGGCTCGCGTATCGCCAGTTCCTGCTCGCCTCTCGCACGCAGTACACGCTCGCGCGCCGCCTGACCCCCGCCGGCAAGCTGGCCGCGGCCGCGCTCGTCGGGGCGATGATCTTCGGCCCCAACACGCGGCTCACCGTGTCCTACCAGGTTTTCACCCTGGCCCTCGCCATGCTCACGCTGGCCGCCATCCTGTCCGTACGCGGGCCACGCGGGCTGCAGGCGCGCCGACGTCTGCCCCGCTTCGGCACGGTGGGCGAGCCGCTGACCTACCAGGTTCTCGTGCGCAATCCCGGGGCGAAGACGCGCGCGGGCCTCTCGCTGCTCGAGGACCTGGAGGATCCGCGCCCGGACTTCGCCACGTTCGTCGCCGCGCATGAGCCGGACGAGGCGCGCCGCAACTGGTTCGACCGGAAGGTCGCGTATCACCGCTGGGCGTGGCTTCTCGAGCAGAATCGCCGGCTCGACGTCGCCGAGCACGCGGTGCCGACCATCCCCGGGCGCGCCACGGTGCAGGTGCGCGTGACGGCCACGCCGCGCCGACGCGGCCGCGCGCGCTTTCGGGGCCTCAGCCTCGCACGTCCCGATCCGCTCGGCCTCGTGCGCGCGCTGCACCCACACGAGCTGCCGGACGCGCTCGTGATCCTTCCGCGCCGCTATCCCCTGCCGCCGCTGTCGCTGCCGGGGACGCGCCGCTACCAACCCGGCGGCATCACGCTGGCGTCGTCGGTTGGCGACTCCGAGGAGTTCCTCTCGCTGCGCGACTACCGTCCCGGCGATCCGCTCAAGCGCATCCACTGGCGCTCGTGGGCGCGCGCGGGCAAGCCCATCGTGCGCGAGCACCAGGACGAGTTCTTCGTGCGCCACGGCCTCGTGCTCGACACGTTCGTCGACGCCTCGACGCCGGTGTTCGAAGAGGCGGTGTCGGTGGCGTCATCGTTCGCGGCGAGCGTGCAGACGCAGGACTCGCTGCTCGACCTCATGTTCGTCGGCACCAAGACGTACGTCTTCACGGCCGGCCGCGGCGTCGGCCACGTGGACGGGATGCTGGAGGTGCTGGCCGAGGTGCGGCCGTGCCGCGATCGCGACTTCGGCGCCCTTCACCGCCTCGTGGTCGAGCGCCACAGCCTGCTGAGCGGCCTCGTGTGCGTCTTCGTCGGCTGGGACGACGTGCGGCGCGCGCTCGTGGATCACCTGCGCGCGCTGGGCGTGCCGAGCCTCGTGCTGGTCGTCGGCGAGGACGCCGCGTTGGACGCCGAGCTGGAGGCGGCCGGGGTCCGGCGGCTCGCCCCCGGCCGGATCGCCGAAGGACTGGCCCGGCTGTGATGCCTCCCGGACTGCTCGGCGCGGCGCTTGTCTTCTGGGGCTGGCAGACGGGCTTCCTCACCGTGGGGGTCGTCATGGCCACGCTGGTCGAGGGCCGCCACCTCGTCCGCTCTCGGTGGGATCTCTCGCGCGCCGATTTCAACCGCGTCTCCGATCTCAGCGCGGTGTTGCTGGTGCTCATCGCGATCTATCAGTTCGTCGGCACCGATGCCGCGCGCGCCGTGCTGGCGATCCTGGCGTGGCTTCCGCTCACGCTGTTTCCGCTCGTGATCTGCCAGCTGTACAGCACTGCCGGCGCCGTGGACCTGTCGATCTTCTTCTGGAGCCTGCGGCGCCGCGCCAACGAGCGCCCCGACGAGCCCGGCTGGCCGATCGACCTGACGTACCCGTACGTCGCGCTGGCGGTACTGTCGGCCAGCGCCGCCAACGTCCGCACGGGGGCCTTCTTCGCCGGTGCCGTCGTGCTCGCGAGCTGGGCGCTCTGGAGCGCGCGGCCGTGCCGCTACCCCGCC
>Ga0209156_10001506_pt1 | contig 18986 bp, 12 predicted proteins | sample GraSoiAngelo_124_FD_185881 | JGI IMG/M metagenome (GOLD analysis project Ga0209156, IMG submission 185881) | Grasslands soil microbial communities from the Angelo Coastal Reserve, California, USA - 14_0927_05_20cm (SPAdes) (version 2) | ecosystem: Environmental > Terrestrial > Soil > Grasslands...
TGCTCAGAGCAAAGCCGTCGAAAGACGGTGACGCAGAGTCACGGGACTACGGCGACGCGAGGTCGCTATGTCCGCCGGACCGCCAGCGAGTCGACGCAGTAAGTCGAGACTTGGCGGTTTTTTTTTGACCATAACTGATGCATAGGAGCAACATATGCCCTTCTTGTTCAAGCTGTCGAAGCGCGTTGCGCGACTCAAACATCGCGTGGTCGTCCTCTCCACGGGGCTCCTCGCGATCGTGACGCTGTTTGCGTGCGAGAAGCCAGCCGGTATCACTGCCCCGGGCACGGACCCGGGTACGGGCTCGGTAACACGGCTCGTCATCTCGCCAAAACTCCTCTCCCTTCGACAGAACCAGGTCGCCGACTTCACGGCGGTCGCGCTCACCACGAGCGGCGACACAGCCGGCGTCGCCGTCGACTGGAGCGTGACGAGCGGCGGCATCACGGATACCAGCACGACCGGCGGCCGGCACCTCGGGCGCTATAAGGCGGGGTCCAACACCGGGACAGCGACGATCATTGCAAAGGGACGTCCGGGCGCGATCGCCGACACGGCGATCGTAACCGTGACGTCCGCGCCGGTCGCGGTCGTGACCGTGAGCCCGGCGGCTGCGAGCGTCCTGGTGGGTGGTACGCTGCAACTGGCCGCGACCACACTGGATTCGCTTCGTAACGTCTTGAGCGGCCGGACAGTGACGTGGACGAGCGGCAACCCGACCGTCGCGACGGTGACGAACGGCGGTCTGGTGACGGCCGGCGCGGTAGGCACCGCAACGCTCACCGCGACCAGCGAAGGTCAGAGCGGTGCGGCGGTGATCACGGTCGTGAGCGTGCCGGTGGCGTCGGTGGTGGTGAGCCCCAGCTCCGCGAGCGTCCAGTCCGGGGCAACGATGCAACTCAACGCGGTCCCCCAGGATGCGGCGGGCAACCCGCTGACGGGGCGGCCGGTGAGCTGGGCCAGCAGCAACACGGCCTTGGCGACGGTGAGCAGCAGCGGTCTCGTGAGCGGTGTGGCCGCGGGCGCTGCGACCATTACGGCGAGCGCGGAAGGCAAGAGCGGCGCAGCGTCGATCACGGTGACGAGCGTGCCGGTCGCCGCAGTCAGCGTGGCTCCGACATCGCCCTCCCTGCAGGTCGGCCAGACGGTGCAGCTGACCGCGACGCCTCGCGACGCGAGCGGCAATGCGCTCGGCGGTCGGGCGGTGACCTGGACAAGCTCGAACACGTCCGTCGCCACGGTGAGTGGCAGCGGGCTCGTGAGCGGCGGCGCTGCAGGCACGGCGACGATCATGGCGACGAGCGAGGGCAAAAGCGGTTCCGCAACCGTAACGGTCACTGCTCCCCCGACGTCGGGTGGCGAGTGTGCCACTCCACAGGCGGGGTGGCTGTGGTGTGACGATTTTGAGCAGGACCGGCTGAGCAGCTACTTCGAGTACGACAACGCCGGGGGCAACTTCGTGCGCGCGGCGGGGGTGGGCGTGGGCGGGTCGACGGGGATGCTGGGGCGCTGGGCGAGCGTAGGACAGAACGACGCCGGGGCGCTGCATTTGGCGATCGGCAAGACGCCGCAGGCGTATTTCCGACCGGTGGATGCGGGGACGGCCGTGTACCGCGAGCTGTATTGGCGCGTGTACGTGAAGAACCAGCCGGGTTGGGTGGGGGGCGGGGCGGATAAGCTGACGCGGGCGATGAGCTTCGCGTCGAGTTCGAGCTGGGCGCAGGCGATGATCGCGCACGTGTGGAGCGGCACGACGACCGACCAGACCTATTTGCGGCTCGATCCGGCGTCGGGCACGGACGCGAGCGGGAACGTGGTGACGACGGCGTACAACGATTTTGCCAATCTGCGCTGGCTCGGCGCGGTGCGGAGCGCGACGCCGCTGTTCGATGGGAGCCACGTGGGGCAGTGGTACTGCGTGGAAGCGCATGCGAAGCTGAACGACGCCGGGCAGAGCAACGGCGTGTTCGATCTGTGGATCAACGGGGCGCTGGAAGCGCAGGAGGCCGGCCTCAACTGGGTCGGAGGGTTCAGCGCGTACGGGATCAACGCGGTGTACTTCGAGAACTACTGGAACGCGGGGGCGCCGCAGCCGGAAGAGCGCTACCTCGACAACATCGTGGTGAGCACGCGGCCGATCGGCTGCCAGGGCAGCACGCCGGCGCCGCCGCCGCCCCCACCCCCACCGCCACCCCCGCCCCCCCCGCCTCCCCCGCCGCCTCCACCCCCGGCACCGGGCGGGGCGTTCGTGGACGAGGATTTTTCGAGTTACCTGAGCACGTTGGACCTGCTGGCCAATCCGCGCGGCACCTTCCTGCCGAGCGAGGATCTGCTGGTGCAGCAGATCGCGCTGGACCAGACGACCGGGTACGGCGGCTCGTCGCAGAGTATGCGCTACACCTACCCTGACCGGACGGCGGAAGGCGGCTCGGGGCTGAGCGGGCGGTGCACGAGCTACACGATCAGCCGGGCGATCAACACAGGGGATCCGCAGCACCTGTGGGTGGAGGCGTGGCTCAAGTTCAGCACGAACTTCACGATCGTGGCACCGGCGGCGTGGGGCTGCACGTCGAACCCGGACCTGAAGCTGTTGTTCGGGGGCGTGAGCGGCGGCGACTCGCGCTTCAATCTGCTGATGCAGCAGGCGTACTGGATCTGGGGCTACCCGGGTGGGGAAGAGGCGGCGTTCGTGCGGTCGCCGGCGCCGGCGGGCTACTACGACGGGCAGTGGCACCGGTATCGGATGGAGATGAAGGTGTCGTCGGCGACGGGGGTGGCGGATGGGATCGCGCGGTTGTGGATCGACGACGCGCTGGTGTCGGACATGCCGAATGTGGTGGTGAACCGGACGGGGATTTGGGCGGTGCATCTGGCGCGCAACATCAACCAGGGGCCCGACCACCCGCAGAATATCTGGTGGGGCCGGGTCCGCTTGTGGAACACCAACCCCGGGTGGTGAACCGGCTGGTACGCTTATTGTAGCTTATAGTAGAAGGACGCTTGGTCGGAGGGAGGGGCGGTACCGCCTCTCCCTCCGTCGCTATCCGACCTCAAGGACCGTGGCTCTGACACCACGCATCTGGGTTGCCCTGTGCTGCCTCGCTGTCACAGGGCCGTTCTCACCGCCGTCGACGACGACCAATTCGGGTAGCCACCGCGGGGTCGTTGAACCGGTGGTGGACGAAGACTTCTCGCACTACCACAACACGGCCGACCTGCTGGCCAATCCGCGCGCCACGTTCCTGCCGAGCGAGGACTTGCTGGTGCAGCAGATTACGCTCGACTCGACCGTCGGATTCGGGGCCTCGTCCCACAGTATGCGCTACACCTACCCGGATCGCACGCGGGAGGGAGGCTCGGGGACAAACGGGCGTTGTACGAGCTACACGATCAGCCGGGCGGTGCGCACGGGAGACCGCCGCCACGTGTGGGTAGAGGCGTGGCTCAAGTTCAGCACGAACTTCACGATCGTGGCGCCGGCGGCGTGGCGCTGTACGTCGAACCCCGACCTCAAGCTGTTGTTCGGCGGCGTCAGCGGAGGCGAATCGCGCTTCAATCTGTTGATGCAGCAAGCGTACTGGATTTGGGGGTATCCCGGGCGCGAGGATGCAGTCGTGCTCCGCTCCCCGCAGCCGGCGCGCATGTATGACGGGCAGTGGCACCGCTACCGGATGGAGATGAAGGTGTCCTCGGCACCGGGCGTGGCTGACGGGATTGCTCGGCTATGGATCGATGATGCCCTGCGGTCGGACTTGCACAACGTCGTCGTGAACCGGACCGGAATCTGGGCCGTGCACTTGGCGCGTAACATCAACCAGGGGCCCGACCATCCACAATCGATCTGGTGGGGCCGCGTTCGCGTCTGGGACGTCGACCCGGGTTGGTAGTCGCGACACCTGTGGCGGGCTTGCAGCGGCAGGGCTTGCCAACAGGCCGACTGGCTGGTGACGCGATGCTTGGCGCACAAGTTGCCCCATGTCAGCCGATCTCAGCCCTCGGCCTCCGGTGAATGGCTTGGCTTCCTCTTCGAGTTCTGTAGACCTCGCCCAAGCTCCGGTCGCGGCGCGCGGGGCGCCGGTCATTCGGGGCCATGGCATTCGTGCGGTTGTGCGGCTCGGTTTGGGGGTCGGCGTGCTGGTGCTCATCCTCCGGCACCTCGATCTCACGCGCTTGAGCGTCCGCTGGGACGCGCGGTTGCTGGGTGCGCTGACACTCGCCGTGACCTTGTTATTGCTCGCCCAGGCCCTGAGCGCCGGGCGCTGGAAAGTGATTCTCGGGAGCGCGGGGCCCGGAGTGTTCTCACTATGGCGGCTGTATCTGATCAGTTCATTCTTCAGCTTGTTTCTCCCCACCTCCGTGGGAGGCGATGCCGTCCGGGTGATGCTGGCGGGGCGCGCAACGGGACGCATGACGGAAGCCGCAACCAGCGTCTTGTTGGACCGTCTGCTCGGGGTCGTGGCTTTGGGGGCCTTTCTGGCGCTGGGGCTGCTGCTCGCCCCCGCCGTGTTGACGAATCTGGGCGCGACGATCGGTTGGCAGCTGCCGACCGGGGGGTGGAGGAGTGTCGGATGGGTGGGCGTCGGGGTCGGGGTGGTCGTCGGCAGCGCCGCCCTGTTAGCCGCGACTGTTGCCGCGTCGAGGCTCGGTGTAGTACGCCGCGCGTGGCTCGAGGGGTGGGCTGAAATCGTGCGGTTCGGGCGTTCGGGCCGGGCGCTGTCACTCGGGGTGGGCCTGGCTCTTTTCGTACAGGCGATCTACATCCTCGCGTGGATCGTGCTTGCTCACGGCCTCGGCTTCGATCTGCCGTGGCGCACGTTCCTGGTTTCGGTCCCACTGGTGAGTCTTGGGGCGATGTTGCCCGTGACGCTCTCCGGTCTCGGTGTGCGCGAAGGCACCTGGCTTATACTGCTGCGGCCGTATCATCTCGCCCCGGCGGCGGTCGTGGCCTATAGCCTCTTGTACTTTCTCTGCGTGGTAGTAGTCGGGTCCGTGGGCGGCGCGTGCTTCATCGCCTCGGACGTGGCGACGCCTCGCGGGTCGCGCTGAGGCGAGCGGGTCGGTGCTCAAGCAAGCCGGTTGAATCTGGCACGCGGGCGTCACTGTGTGGAGCCCGGGCGGCGTGATACGGCGCGGAGCCGGGCCATCCGCGCCCTGGCGTGGCTGTCCCTGGCGCTGGTCAGCTGTCTCGACGCCTCGTTTCTCTCGGCTCCCTCAGCCGTGGGTCCGCAGGGGGGAGCGTTCACGTTCGCGGGTGGCGCCGTGGTGCTGCAAGTACCGCCTGGCGCGGTAGCGCAGCCGGTCGGTCTCTCGGTAGAGCCCGCGCGGGCGTTTACGCCGAGCGAGCTGGTCGTGCCCGGCAGCGTGTTCGAGCTCCACCCCGTGGGGCTGCGGCTTGCTGTCCCCGTCTCGCTTTCCCTGCGTTACCGGACCTCGGCACTTCCGGCTATCGTGGACGAAAGCGAGCTGCGTGTGTTCCGGGCCACCGGGGAGGGCTGGGTGCCGGTGGCTGGGGGCGCGCCGGCCGCTGCCGGTGGCGGGACCGTGACGGCTCCAATCGACCTATTGAGCGTGTACGGCGTGCGCGGCGTTTCGGTGGCGACCGTCAGCGTCACTCCGGATACCGTCGCTGTCGCTTCGGGAGAGGTGGCGCAGTTGAGAGCAACCGCCCGTGACGCGGACGGCAACACCTTGCCACGGCGGCGGATCACCTGGTCGAGCTCCGATCCGGAGCGCGTGCGGGTGGATGCGACGGGCTTGGTACTTGCGCAGACGGGCGGTGCCGTGATCACGGCGACGAGCGAAGGGCGGTCGGGAAGCGCCCTCGTCCGCGTGCTCCCGCCGCCGGTGAAGCCGTTCCTCGAGGAGGACTTCTCCAAGTATGCCACCACCGCGGACCTCCTCGCGAATGGGCCCGGCCTTTACCTGCCGAGCGAAGACATACGGCTGGACCGGATTGCGCTCGATGCGGACGTGGCTCTGGGCGGTGCTCGGGCGAGCATGCGGTACGACTTCCCCGATCGCTCGTCGGACGCGGGACGGTGTACCGACTTCTCCATCAGTCGCAGCCTCGGTTTCGGGCGCCACACGTCGGAGGTGTGGGTGGAGGTGTGGGCACGCTTTGAGGACGACTTCCGGACGCCGGCCCCGTCGTCATGGGGTTGCGCCAGCTCCGCGGCCTACAAGTTTGTCTTCGGCCTGGTGCCGACGACGAACCGGTTCGACCTGCGGGGCGGCGTGTTCGGAGACCGCTGGGATGCCGGCTACCCGGGCAACGAGGACGCGCTGCTCGGCGTTCCGAGTCCGTTCGGCTCGGGCTTTGACGGCCAATGGCACGTGTATCGCTTTCACTGGAAGGTTTCCACGACGGCGTCCTCGGCGGACGGCAGCTACGACCTCTGGATGGATGGTGTGCCCGTAGCGCGACTCGACGGACGCAGCATGCAGGATCAGAGCGGCGCGCCGGTGGTCCTCTATGGAGTCGCGCTGGGACGGAACATCAACCAAGGTCCGGACCATCTCCAATCGCTGTGGTGGGGAAGAATCCGCGCGTGGGATACGAACCCCGGATGGTGAGCGAGCCGAGTGTGCCGCGCACCACGCGCTGGGTGCCGTTGGCGCTCGTCGCGCTCGCGCTGTTACTGCGGCTGCGCGGGCTCATCACCTTCCCCCTCGAGCAGGACGAACTCTACACGGTGCAGGAGGCGACGCAGTTGTTTCGCACGACGCTCAAGCCCGGTATCAGCGGGCGCCCGCTGTACTACCTGCTGGAGCACGTGCTGCTCGCGGCCGGCCCTGCGACGCCGCTGCTGTTGCGGCTGCCGCCGCTCCTGTTCGGACTCGCCGGCGTGTGGGCCACTTGGCGTCTCGGCGCCCGGCTGTTCGGCGTCACCGCCGGCTGGGTGGCTGGTCTGCTCGTGGCGATTTCTCCCTGGCATCTCTACATGTCCGGCTTTGCGCGGTACTGGTCGCTCGTCTACTTGCTCGTGACACTCTTGTTCTTGTGCCTGGCCGTTGCCGCCTCAACCGATCGGTCGCGGGACTATGCCGGCGCCGCCGCGACCGGAATCTTGGGGTCGCTCACTCACCCAACATTCCTGTTCGCCGGGCTGGGGGCAGCGCTGGGCGCGCAGCTGGTCATGCCGGACGGAACCTTCGGCTGGCGCTGGCCGTCGCGACGTGCCTGGCGCTGGCTTTGGGGACCTTGGGCCGCAGTGCTGGTCGCGGGATACGCCGTTCTGAGACTCACCGGACAGGTCGGGGCCCTGCGAAACTTCCAAGGTCGCGGTCTCCTGGCGACGCTGCGGCTCCTTCCCGCGATGGTGCAGTGGACGACGCCCACCGTGTGTGCGGCGGGCGGGATGGGCGCGCTGTTGCTGCTCGCCTTGCGGGAGCGTCCGGCGTGGCGTCGGTTCGGCGCGATGGCGCTGGTCGGGATCGCGAGCACGACGGTCCTGCTCTTCGTGTTGGCGACTCGGACAGACGTGTACGCCGACTACGGCATTGCGATGCTGCCCCTGGTTTTCGTGGCCAGCGGAGCGCTCGTGGCGCTTGGTGCCGAGCAGATGGTCCGCGGCGGCGGCTGGTTCGCGGCCGCGGCGGCGACGGTGATCGCCGCAGGCGTGCTGCCGTCGACGGTCTCCCATCTCTCGGATGGGACGCGCTTCGATTATCGCCCCGCGCTTCGTGCGGTAGCCGCGACGGCCCCGACGGTTCCCGTGCTGACGTGGCCGATCGTGATCGGGCGATACTACGCGCCCGGCCTGGACAACCGGGAGCTCGACCTCCATCCGGAAGCGCTGGACGCGGCGCTCGGTGCGGCAGGAGATCTCTGGGTGATCCTCTCGGTGCGCGAGTACGGGCTTGTAGGAGACGACACCGGGCAGGGATCCGCCTGGCTCGCGACGCACTGCCGCCCAGTCCTCACGCATCAAGGTGTGCGTCTCGATTCCCGCGTATACCGCGTGGAGCTGGAACGCTGCCGCAAGGTTCCTTGAAGGCGTGAGTGCCACCCGTAGTGTGGTGCGGACGCCACACCCAAGGGAGTCTGGGGCGGGACGCCGCCGCTCGGAATGAATGCGCGTAGCCGCCGTAACTGGCACGCCGCTTGCCCGACATCGCGGCATGCGCGTGCCGCCCGAACTGTCCGTGGTCGTTCCCGCCTATAACGAGGAGCAGCGTCTCGAGCGGATGTTGCGGGACGCACTGAGCGAGTTGCGACGGCGTGGGCAGCCGTGCGAGGTCATCGTCGTGGATGACGGCAGCCGCGACGGAACCAGCGCGCTGGTGCTGCGCCTGGCCGCCGACTTTCCTGAATTGCGCCTCATTCGGTTGCCTGAGAACCGGGGCAAGGGATACGCCGTCCGCACCGGTGTCGTGAACGCGCACGGCCGCCATGTGGTGTTCGCCGACGCGGACGGCGCGACGCCCTTCCAGGAGCTGGAGCGGCTCGAGCGGGCGCTTCGAGACGGCGCGGATGTGGCGATCGGCTCACGCGCGTTGGCGCAGGCCGACGTGACCGTCGCCGCGCGGTTGCACCGTCGCGTGATGGGTCGGGTGTTTCACGCGCTCGTGAGCCTCCTGGCGGTGCGCGGCTTTCGCGACACGCAGTGTGGCTTCAAGTTGTTCCGCCGCGCCGCCGCACAGGACCTCTTCTCGCGCCTGCGAGTGCCCGGCTTCAGCTTTGATGTGGAGGTGTTGCTCATGGCCCGACGGGGCGGGTATCGGGTTGCCGAGGTCCCGGTGAACTGGACGCACCAACCGGGCTCGCGGGTCGACCTGGCGCGCGATTCGCTGCGCATGTTGCGTGACCTGTTCATCATCCGGAGCAACGCGTTACGTGGCAAATATGACCGCCCCCACGTCACCCCGCTGCTCGGGGACGCCGCGAGCAGCCCGGCCCGGGTCGAGCGGCAGTCCGCCCCTCGGACGACGGTTCGAGCGCCCTAAGCGGGTGTCCGGGAGGGCGCGTTGAGCCCCGACCTCTGGGGGACGCGGCAGTCGCCGTCGAGCTCGCCACCCGTGGGGCAGCCCGCCCGCCGGCCGCGCTGGGATCTGATGCGCGTAGCGGTGGGCGCGATGCTGTTGTGCTACGTGTGGCGCGTACAGGATCTCGTTCCACTGCTGGGGAAGGTCAAGGTGCCGGTCCTGGTCTCCGCCGGGGCGATCGGCCTCTTTCTCTTGTCGACGGGGGCGATGCGCGTCTTGGGGCGCCTGCGCCACCCGCTGATCAAGCTCGCGGTGCTGATCCTCCTGCTGATGGTGCTTTCCGTGCCGACCAGCTTATACCAGGGCATGAGCGTGTCGTTTCTGCTCAACGACTTCCTCAAGACCTTCATGATGATGCTGCTCATCGTCACCACGGCGCGCGGCTTCGTGGACCTGGAACGCTACGCCGCGGTGCAAGTGATCGGGGGGGTGGTGTATTGCCTGTTCGTCCTTACGCGATTCAAGGTGGACGCGTCCGGGCGTCTCGGTTCACTCGAGTACTACGACGCGAACGACTTGGCGATGCTGCTCGTCGGTACCGTGCCGCTCATCCTGTACTTTCTCCGGCGCGGCGCGCCCAAGCGTATGCGGCTCGCTGCCGTGGTCGCCATGGGCACCTACCTGGTAACGATCGAGCGGACCGGCTCGCGCGGCGGGTTTCTCGGCCTCATCGCGGTGGCGCTCTTCCTGCTCCTGACCTTCCGCGCCTTGCCGGCGCGCGTGCGTCTCGGCTCGGTCGTGGGCGCGGCGCTGATCCTGGGCGTAGTCGCCAGTGACCGTTATTGGAATATGATGCAGACCCTGCTCCACATCCGTGAAGACTACAACTGGTCCGGTCATGCGGACGAGGGGCGCATGGAAGTGTGGAAGCGCGGGCTGGGCTACATGTGGCAACGACCGCTGACCGGTGTCGGCGTGCAAGCGTTCACCACCGCCGAGGGGACCATTTCGCCGATCGCGCAGCGTCAGGACTACGGCGTCGGAGTGAAGTGGTCCGCGGCACATAACGCGTTGGTCCAGATCGGCGCGGAGCTCGGAGTGCCAGGGTTGTTGGCATTCGTCGCGTTGATCGTGGTCGCCTTCCGGACTATGGGGCGCGTGAGCCGACACCGTCCGGACGACACTCCGGAGCGGCGCAGCGAGGCCGCCATGGCGCAAGCGCTGCGCGCCTGCCTGGTCGGCTACTGCGTCACCGCGTTCTTCCTGTCGCAGGCCTATGCGGCATACCTGTACTCGCTGCTCGGGCTCGTGACGGCCGTGAGCGTGCTCAGTCGGGTGCGGCGGGACGGGCCAACCGCGATGCCCGGGTGGCGGACCCCGACGGGCATCCACGGGTGACGCCCCACCGTTCCGACCGCGGCACCGTTCGATGAGAATCCTGTGGCTGTCTCATTTCGTCCCGTACCCGCCGCGTGGGGGAGCCCTGCAACGGAGCCACCACTTGTTGCGGCAGGCGGCACGGCGGCACGAGGTACACCTCGTGGCCATGAACCAGCGGGCGTTGCTGCCCACCCCGCAGTCAGTCGCGGAAGCCGTGGCCGCGCTGTCACCGCTGTGCTCGAGAGTCGACGTGTTTCCCAACCTGTTCGACGCCTCACGCGTGCGCTGGGCGGCGATGGCGGCCGCGGGAATCTGGCGACGCAGACCATACGACGTCCGCTGGCTGTGGCAACCCAGCTTGTCCCGCTTCCTTGCCGACCTGGCGGATGGTGCCCCCTTCGACGTCGTGCACGTCGATACCGTGGGATTGATGCCACACGCCGCCGCGTTCGGGGATCTGCCGCTCGTGTTGAACCACCATAACATCGAATCGCAGATGCTGCACCGACGGGCGGAGCGGGATCCTGGTGTGATGCGCCGCCTCTACTGTCGGCGCGAAGCTGCCAAGCTCCAGCGCTATGAGCGCGAGGCGTGCCGGCGCGCCGCGGTCAACATCACCGTGTCCGCGCTCGACGCCGAACGCCTGCTGGCGCTCGTGCCCGGAGTCCGCGCGAGGGTGGTGGAGAACGGCGTGGATATCGAGTACTTCCACCCCGCCCGCACTCGCGGGCGAGCCGGCTCCTTGGTCTTCGCCGGCACGATGAACTGGTATCCCAATCAGGAGGCGATGCGATTTTTCCTGCGGGAGGTGTGGCCGCTCTTGCTGGCTGAGAATCCGGAGCGGCACCTGACAGTCATCGGGCGCGAGCCCCCCGCGGAGGTGCTGGTAGCGACGCGACAGGGGCGGGTGTCGGCGCCGGGATTCGTCGAGGACGTCCGACCATACTTGGCGGAGGCCGCCATCTACGTGTGCCCCATCCGTGATGGTGGAGGCACGCGCCTCAAGGTGCTGGATGCCCTCGCGATGCAGAAGCCACTGGTCGCGACCGGACTGGCTGTGGAGGGCCTCGAGCTGGTCGAGGACGAGCACTATTTGCGGGCGGAGTCCCCCGCCGACTTCGTGCGACAGATTCGGCGACTGGAGGAGAGCCCCGAGCTGTGCGAGCGTCTCGGTGCGAACGGGCGCCGCTTGGTCGAAGCGCGCTACGCCTGGGACGAGATCGGCCGGCGACTCGAGCAAGCGTATGCCACGGCACGCGCTACGTCATCGACCGACGGCCGTCAACTCCGCAACTCGCGCAGCAGCGTCCACAACGCTTTGAGCCGCGCGCCGTAAGCGGTGCCGACAATCGCGGCGTACACGGCGACCCCCGCCAGAGCTTGCGTCAGTAGCCGCACCCCGACCGGCCAGGCCTCGGGGCTTGCGAGGCGCACGCCCAGCACGACGAGGGTCATTAACAGCGTGGCGCTCGCCGCCATGGACAGCGCCCTGAGATAACCGGACAGCGACAGCCGGGTCAGCCGCAGCACGTACGCCAGGAACAGCGGCATCACGAATACCGGATGTCCCACCAGCCACGCGGCCGCCACACCTGCAGTGTCCCACCGAGTGCCGACGTAGAACAGGATCGGTAGGATGAGCGCCGCCAGGATTGCGAACTGCATGTTCCGTTTCGTATGGCCGGTGGAGACGATGATCTGAGGGAGCAGCGGACTCACGGATCGCAGGGCGGCCGAGAGCGCCAGGAGCCGCAGTGGAGCGATCGCCGGCCGCCAGTGATCCCCCAGGGCGAAGATCACGAATTCGTCGGCGACGAGCGCGAGGCCCACAGACGCCGGGAACGTGATCAGCGCCAAGCCCTCGGTAAGGTTCTTGAGGTAGCGTTGTAACGCGTGCGGATCGTGCTGCACCGCGGAAAACACCGGCGGAGTCACGCTCCCGACGAGGGCGGTGACGCGATCCACTGGGATGCTCGCGATCGTCCAGCCAACCGTGTAGGCCCCCAGGGCCGCCTTCCCGAGCACTCGTCCCACGACCGCGAAGTCGGCGTTGCTATAGAGATACCAGGCGATCCGCGCCACCACGACGTGCCAGCCGAAGCTCACCGCGTGAGCGATCGACCGGAAGTCGCGAGGCCAGGCTACCCGGTGCGGGCGCCAGACGGCCACGAGGAGCGTGCTCACGGCGCGTCCGATGACCGGGCCGATGACGAGCGCCCAGTAGCCGGCGCCGGCGAACGCCAGCGCCAGCGTGCCGCAGGCGGCGACGAGCGCTTCCGCGCCGTCCGCCCAGGCCAGCCGGCGGAAGTCGAGCTCGCGGCTGAGCAGTGCCCGCGGCACGATCTGCAGCGCCCCCACGAGAAAGCTGAGACTGGAGACGATGATGATCCACCGGACCGCGGGCTCGGCGAAGAACGCGGCCAGCGGCGTCGCCAGCAGCGCGGACAGCGCGACGAACCCGCCCCCCATGACCAGCGCCAACCCCCCGAGGCGCGCGATCTGATCCTCGGCGAGGTCGCGCTGCGTGATGATCGCTGCTCCGAGACCGAACTCGTTGACGAGCTGGACGAATCCGAGATAGACCGCCGCCATCCCCACGAGCCCGTAGTCATTGGGCCCGAGCAGACGGGCGATGATGAGCGTGGAGGCCCAGCTGATCACCTGGGTGGCCCAGCGCATCGCCCCGGTCCACGCGATGCCGCGGACGAGCGAGTGGTCGAGCGCCCGCGCGCTCCCTGGAGCCGGTGGTGGCCGAGGCGGTGGAGGGGAGGCGGGGGCAGTCACGGCCGGCGTGCGATCGTCCACCGAGGCCGGTGGCGCCCCGCTCACTCGTCGCCTCGCGCGGCTGCGCCGGCGTGGAGCGTCCCGGCGCCGCGTGGCTCGAACGGGCCCGCCGGGGGGGACGACGGACCTTCCAGGTAGAGGCGATGCCACGTCGAGAAACACAGCAACGCCCACAGGATCGTCTCGCGGTTGTGCCGGTGGCTGAAGTGGTCCCGTTGCAGCTCGGTGACGGTGACAGGGTCGAAGTACCCCAGCCGGCCCGTGCGCTCCGCCGAGAGCTCGTCTTGGAGCACCGGGCGCAGCTCGTGGCGCAGCCACGCGGACGTGGGACCGACGAACCCGCGCTTGGGCGCTCGGAAGTGCTCCGGCGGCAGCCGGTCCGCCAGGGCCCGTCGCAGCAGTCGCTTGGGTTCCCAGCGGCCAATCTTCACGTGAGCCGGCAGGGGGAAGACGTGCTCTACGAGGTCATGGTCCACGAGCGGCACGCGAATCTCGAGCGAGTGCGCCATCGACAGCCGATCGGAGAGCGCCAGGACATCATCCGCCAGAAACGTCTTGTAATCCAGGTAGAGCGCGGCCGCGAGTCCGTCGGGGGCGCCGCCGTCGCGATACAGCTGGCGGAAGCGCTCCTGTGCCGCGTTCCCGGTGATGCCGGCGCGGATGTCGCGCGCGTACAGCCCGGCACGCACGGCCTCGTCCGCCCGGTTCAACAGGGCGAGGTAGCGGTCGGGGGTGTCGCCGTCGCCGGCGCGGACGAATCGTTTCAGCCGGTCGACGCCGAGGCCACCGGACCAATCGGGCAGGAGCTGCGCCAGACGGGCGGCCCCGTGCCGCAGCCCCGCGGGAAGGCGGGCGTAGCGCCCCGCCGCCAGCAGCCCCAGGTGGCGCCGATAGCCCGCGAACAGCTCGTCGCCGCCGATGCCGGTCAGCGCGACCTTGTAGGAGCTCCCGACGGCCTGTGACAGGGCCCACGTCGGCAGCGCGGAGTCGTCGGCGTGCGGCTCGTCGAGCGCGCGCACGATCGGCTCGAAGCAGTCCCGCAGGTCCGGCGCGATGTCGACCACGCTGAGGCGCACGCCGTATCGGGTCGCGAGCGAGTGTGCCAAGCCGGTCTCGTCCGCCGCGTCTGCCCCTGAGCCGCCGTAGCGCGCGGTAAAGGCGTGCGGCGGTTGCCCGTGCGGCGCCGCAGCGCGGGCCATGCTGGCGACCACGGCCGACGAGTCGAGACCCCCCGACAGAAACGCGGCGACTGGTACGTCGCTCACCAGATGGGCCGCGACCGACTCGTCCAGCCAGTGCCGCACCTGGTCCTCGACGTCGGATGGGGCGGCCGCGGCGTGACGTGGCAGGTCCCAATACGAGCGAACCATCAGCTCGGCGCTGCCGCGCCACACCAGCCAGTGTCCTGGCTCGAGCTTGCGGACATCGCGGAACGGCGTCGCAGGCGCAGGGATATAGCCGAGCTGGAAGTACGCGTCGAGCGCGTTCCAGTCGAGGTCACGCGTCGTGAGGCCGGCGGCGACGAGCGCCTTGAGCTCCGAGGCGAAGGCGATCCCCCAGGGAGCCGTCACGTAGTACAACGGCTTGATGCCGAAGCGGTCGCGCGCCAGGAAGAGCGAGCGGGTGCGGGCGTCCCAGATCGCGCAGGCAAACATGCCACGCAGCCGTTCCACGACCTGGGGCCCCAGCTCTTCGTACAAGTGCACGATCGTCTCGGTGTCGCTGTGGGTGCGGAGCACGTGGCCGCGTGCGACCAGTCCCGTGCGCAGCTCGCGGTAGTTGTAGATCTCGCCGTTGAATACGATCGTGTGCGAGCCGTCCTCGGTGGCCATGGGCTGCCGCCCGCCCGCAAGGTCAATGATGCTGAGCCGGCGCATCCCCAGGCCGACCGGACCGGCGACGAAGCAGCCTTCGTCGTCCGGCCCGCGATGGCGAATCGTGCGGCACATCGTCCGGATCAGGGAGGGATCGACGGCGCGCTCGGCGTCCCGGTAGACGATGCCTACGATGCCGCACATACGACGGCGGGCTCCTCCGCGGGCCGGGGTGGGGCGCCGGTGATCGCTTCGATCGCGGTGAACAGCCGGTCGGCCTGCTCGCGGCGACTGAAGCGGGGATCCAGCGCCAGACGCTCCGGCCACTCCCCCCGCAGGTGTTGCAGGTAGCGCAGGTGCAGCACACCGGCGAGCGTGTCCACCGCACGGGGGGCGACCACGTCGGCGTGCGAGCCCCGCAGCAGCTGCTCGACGGCACTGCCGTCGTCGGCGAGCGCCAGCAGCCAGGCGTCGAACTGCATGTAGTCGAAGATCTTCGCAGGGATGGCCATATCCGAATCTTGTGGCAGCGTCACGAGCATCGTGGCTCCCGACAAGAACTCGAGCGCTTCGCGGCGGGGTCGCGGGGAGTACGTGCGGACGAAGGCGTCGATGCCCTCGGCTGCGGCGATCTGGTCGATGGGCACGCCATCGAAGGTGCGCACGTCTCCCATGAACTCGAGGCCGAACTGGGCCGGGGTGAGGTGGCGCTCGCTGATGAGCTGGGCCGCAGCGCGGAACAGCGCGCGCGGGTCACGATCGAGATAGATGGACCCCGCGTATCCGATGACGAAGCGCCGCCCGTGCTGCGACGAGGGCACGGACTCTTCGTCGCAGCCGTTGGGGACGGCGATGATCCGGTTCGCCGCTGAGCGGTACACGCCGCGCATCACGTTGCGGAGCGGATCGGTGTTCGCGACCACGATGGCCGCTGCCGCCACGGCCTGTCGCTCGTAGCGTGCAGCCAGCGCGTACCACACGGGGCTTGCGATCGCCTCCGGCAGGCGCTGTACTAGACGCCACGGATCTCGCAGGTCGATCACCAAGGGGAGGCCGGTGCGCCGCGCCACGAGCCGCCCCGCCTCGTGTGCCATGTGCGGGGGCCCGCAGCTGATCACCGCGCAGTGCACGCCGGGCTCGACCAGCTGCAACGCGCGCCGCGCCGCGCCGCGGGCCCAGCGTCTGGTGCGGGAATACTCGAGGCACGCGAAATACGCGCGCGCGATGTCGCGTCGCTCGCGCGGTCGCCACCGCATCTCTCGGCGCCCGAGCGATTCCGGGCGTCCCGCGAGGCCGGGAGGCCGCGCGTCGCCGCCGTGCGAGATGCGCCGTGGCAGGCGGCGCGCCGCCTCGTAGAGGTGCCAGACGAGCTCCACCCCCCGCTCTACCCACCCGCGCGGAGCAGGGAGGCCATGGACATGCACTCCGGGCGGCAAGTCGGCGGTGCGGCTGGGGTCGGTGCGGGGCATGCTCCCGGGATCGAGGGTGATGACGTCCAAGTCCCACCCCCGCTCCACGGCGTGCCGCGACAGCTTCTGCCAGCGCAGGGCGCCGACGGCGGCGTCGGGCGGGAAGTGATAGCTGATGAGGAGCAGTCGGGGCCGGCGCGGGCCCGACACCGGCCGCGAGTGGCGCGCGCGTGTGAGGTCGAGCACCCGGGCCACGACGGCCACCATCCGCTCGCGGTGGGCCACGAACAGCACGGCCACGTAGGTGAGCGCGCCTGCGAGCACGACGAGACCGAGCTGGAGCCAATGGGACCACCGGTCGGGCATCGCCGCGCGCAGCACCATCACGCTCAACGCGATGCCGAAAGCGGCGCTCGCGGCCGGCCACAACGAGCGGATGTACTCACTCCATCGCATGTCGAGGATGCGCAGCGTCTGCCGGAAGAACAGGGGAATCGTCAGGACCGGATAGCCGACGACCCAAGCGAGCGCGACGCCCGTCGTGCCCCAGCGCGCGCCCAGGTACATCATCAGGGGGAGGCTCGCGGCCACCAACAGGTTGAACTGCATGTTGAGCCGGGCGCGCCCCGTCGCGATCAACATCGAGGGCAAGAGGTTCAGGATCGAGCGGAACCCCCCGTACAGCCCGAGCAACCGCAACGGCATGATCGCAGGCCGCCACTGCTCTCCGAGCACCGTGAGCACGAACAGGTCGGCCACGAGGGCGAGCCCGACCGAGATCGGGAAGGTGACGAGGGCGAGCCCCTCGGTCAGGCCCAGGAGATAGCGCCGCAGCGCGTGGGGATCGTCCTGGACGGCGGAGAACACCGCGGGCGTGACCTGTCCGATCATCGCGCTGACCCGGTCTACCGGGATGCTCGCGATGTCGGAGCCCTTGGTGTATGCGCCCAGGGCCGCCTTCCCCAGCAGCCGGCCGACGATCGTCAGGTCGGCGTGACTGTACACGTACCAGCAGAGCTGTGAAATGACGACGTACGATCCGAAGTTGACGGCACCGGCGATGGAGCGCAGGTCCCGTGGAAAGGCGATGCGGTGCGGGCGCAGCCAGCAGTACACGCCGGTCACCACGAACCCGCTCACGACCGTCCCCCAGACCAGCGCCCAGTACCCCAGGCCAAACCACGCCCCGGTCAACGTGGTGACGCTCCACAGGAGCGCTTCGGCGGCGTCCACCCAGGCGAGGCGGCGGAATTCCAGATCGCGCGCCAGCAAGGAGCGCGGCACCACCTGGACGCCGCGCGTCACGAACGTGAGGCCGAGCGCCATGATGATTCCCTGAACCGCCGGCTCACCGAAGAACCCCGCAATGATACCCGAGAGGCCGATCGACAGGACGAAGAGGGCCGCGCTCGCGACCACGGCCAGGCCACCGAGCTGCGCGATCTGATCTTTGGTGAGGTCGCGTCGCTGCACGATGGCGAGGCTCAGCCCCAGCTCGTTCACGAGTTGCACGAAGCCGGCGTACACCATGGCCATCGCGAACAGCCCGTAATCGGTGGGCGTGATGAGGCGCGCCACGATCAGCGTGGCGGCCCAGCTCACGAGCTGCGTGAACCACTTGATGCCCCCCGTCCACGCGATCCCCTGCGCGAGGGAGCGGTCGAGGTTGGGCGTGGACTGGCTCATCCTGGCTTGGGAACAGCAAGAGCAGGGCCATGTAGCTCGCGCCCCCGCCACGCCGCGTCGTCGCGGCCTGGTGTGGCGGCGCCGCAACGCACGCAGGCCACAGGTTGGCTCGATTCCGCGAACGGCACGATTGGAGGTACGGCACAGAACTTGTTCTGACATATGCGGGAGAACGCACCGTCGACGGCGCGATCAACAGGAGAGCCCGTGACTCTGGAAACGTTCAAGCAATACGTGCCCGGCCCTCTCAAGCAGGCGGCCCGTACCGCATGGCAACGGCAACAGCTGCGCTGGGGAATGCGGCACCTGCTCGCCCTGCCGACCGGCGCGGTGCCGCAGCGGCAGCTCCTGGTCGAACTGCGCGCGGCATGGGACAACGACGGCTACACCGCGGACATCGACTATCTAGCGGAGGTCGCGCGCCTCGCGGCAGTGACGCCCGGACCGGTGCTCGAATGCGGCAGCGGCTTGACGACGCTCCTGCTCGGCGCGCTCGCCGGGCGGCGCGGCGTCGAGGTGTGGTCGCTGGAACATGACGTGGCGTGGCGCCGGCGCGTCTCGGCGGCGCTGCGCGAGCACGTCGCTGGGCAGGTGTACCTGTGGTTGTCCCCCCTCAGCGATTACGGCGCGTTCGACTGGTACGCGGCGCCGCTCCCCCTCATGCCGGAGCAGTTCCGGCTCGTGGTGTGTGACGGGCCGCCCGATGGCACGCGCGGCGGGCGCTTTGGCTTGCTCTCGATCATCGGCAATCGTCTGGCTCCGGGGTCCGTGATTTTGCTCGACGATGCGAGCCGCGAGAGCGAGCAAGAGGCGGTGAGTCGCTGGAAGCGCGCGATGCCGCTCAGTGTCGTGCTGCGGCGGCTGCCGGGCGGGGCGCTGGCCGAGATCACCCGATGCTGACGACGATCGTCGGTTTGCAGCGATCGGCCGGGCCCGGCGGCGCACTGCCGGCCGCTCCGCCGTCCGCGGGTTCCCCAGTCCAGCGCGA
>Ga0209156_10001508_pt1 | contig 18982 bp, 15 predicted proteins | sample GraSoiAngelo_124_FD_185881 | JGI IMG/M metagenome (GOLD analysis project Ga0209156, IMG submission 185881) | Grasslands soil microbial communities from the Angelo Coastal Reserve, California, USA - 14_0927_05_20cm (SPAdes) (version 2) | ecosystem: Environmental > Terrestrial > Soil > Grasslands...
GCGCAGCCGGCCGATGGAGCCGAGCAGGATCGTCATCGAATCGCGGCCGACCGGGTCGAGCGACACGGTCCACGGCTCGGTGTTGCCGAGCGACAGCATGGTCGTGGTGTAGCCGGCGCCGCCGGCCGAGCGCGCCCGGCGCGCGAGCTCCTCCAGCAGGGCGTAGTTCTGGAAGTACCACGGGAGCGTGCCCGGCGGCACTCTCACCAGCTGGTGGCGCGTGGAGTCGCCCTCCGGCAGCGTGGAGATCGCGGTGTCGCCGGCGAATTCGACCGTGGCCTTCGTCTCGGCGGGGCCCGGCGCGCCCGACACATTGTGTTCGACCAATTCGAAGCGCTGGGCGGCGCCGCCCGGGCCGAACGTCACGGTGTAGATGCGGTGCACGGTGCGTGGCGCGCGTGCCACCTGCTCGCCTTCGAGCCGGCCGGCGGTGCGGGAGTACCGCTCGAGCGCCAGCGTGTCGCGTCCCAGGCGCACGATGAAGGCGCCGCTCTGGGCGGCGAGCGCCGCGGGCGCGAGCAGCGCCGCGAGCACGGCGACTGGCGCGATGCCTCTCCGTCGGATCATGTGACTCGAATCGACTTCACTTCGTCGTTCTGCGCAATCTTGTTCACGACGTCCATGCCCTTGGTGACCTGTCCGAACACGGTGTGGACCCCGTCCAGGTGGCGTTGCGGGGCGTGGCAGATGAAGAACTGGCTTCCCCCCGTGTCCTTCCCGGCGTGGGCCATGGAGAGCGTGCCGGCCACGTGCTTGTGGACGTTCTTATGGGTCTCGCACTTGATCGTATAGCCCGGTCCACCCGTGCCGACACGCCCTTTGCCGGTCTTGGAGTACGGGTCGCCGCCCTGGATCATGAAGTTCGGGATCACGCGGTGGAACTTGGTGCCGTCGTAGAAGCCCGAGTTCGCGAGCTTCACGAAGTTGGCGACCGTGTCCGGCACTTCGGCGGTGAACAGCTCCAGCTCGATGGTGCCCCGCGCGGTCTCGACGATCGCTGTGTTGTTCGGCATCGGGTCTCCCGGGCTAGGTGAGCAGCGGTTTGAGATCGGCGGCGGTCGCGACAGGGAGGGAGCACGTCGTGCCCACGCACACCGTGGCGGCGGGCCGCTCCGCGGTCTTGCGGATCACGACCTTGCGCGGCCGGTACGTCTGGAGCGCCAGGAGGTGCATGGCGCACGCGGGTCCCTCGCCGCGCGGGCCCGCCACCTCTATGCGGGTGACGGGGTTGAGCGCCCAATCGAGGGCGCGCAGCAGGGTCGCACCGTACAGTGAGAGCTGGGCCGCCGCGCCCGCGAACGTAGCGAGCTGGCGGTCGAGCAGCCGGCGCCACTGCGGGTCGTCGGTGATGGCCGCCGCCCTCGCCAGCACCAGGGCGGCGACACCGTTGGCCGAGGGAGTCGGCGCGTCCTGAATCGGCTTGGCGGGCGTCGCGAGGTAGGCGGCGCCGGCGCGATCGCGCGCCAAGTCCGAAAACCCGCCGTCCGCCTCGTCCCAATGGACCCGCACGCAATGGCGCACGACCGCGAGCGCGCGGGTGAGCCACGCGTCCTCGCCCGTCGCTTCGTAGGCGTCGAGGAACGCAGCACCCGCCTGGATGTTGTCGTCCAGCAGGCCGTGCGGCTCGGGCCGGCCGATCACGTGGGCCATGCCGCGCGCGTCGTCCCAAGCTTCGGCCCAGATGCGACTCAAGACCTTCAACGCGAGCGCGTTGCACTCCGGGCGGTCGAGCACCGCACCGGCGTGCAAGAAGGCCGCGGCCATCATGGCGTTCCAGTTCACATAGGGGGTCGTGTCGACGTACGGCGCCTTGCGCCGGGCACGGGCGACCTTGAGCCGGGCGAGCGCAGCCGCGAGCGTCTGCCGCTCGGCGGCGTCCGCCGGGTCCGCTTTCCACCACAGCACGTTCTTCTCGTGGTCGTGCTGCATCTCGCCGGGGATTTCTACGTCGTATACGCGACGTATCACTTGAAACGCCGTTTCGTCATTCAACGCCTCTCGCAGCTCCCCGGGCGTCCAGGTCCAGTAGTCGCCGTCGTCACCGAACTCGACGTCCGCGTCCTGCGAGGTGTAAAACGCGCCGCGTGCGGGGTCCGAGAGGGTCTCCAGCACCCACGTCACGATGCCGTGCGCCACCTCCGCGAAGAGCGGCGTGCCGTAGACGGCGTACGCATTCACGTACGAGTGCAGCAGCTCCGAGTTGTCGTAGGCCATCTTCTCGAAGTGGGGCACGATCCAGCGCTCGTCCACCGCGTAGCGGTGGAAGCCGCCGCCCACGTGATCGCGGATGCCGCCCTTCGCCATCCCGGTCAGGCTTTTCTCGGCCACCTCGCGTATCCAGTCCTCACGCGTGTCGTGCCAGCGGGCGAGCAGAAAATCGCAGCCCGCGGGGTGAGGAAACTTGGGCGCGGTTCCGAAGCCGCCGTAGCGGATGTCGAACAGGCGCGCCATCTGGCCCGCCGCCTCGGCCAGGATCGCCGGGGTGACCTGTCCGGCCTTCGCCTCGTTCAAGGACTCCGTGACGTGCTGGCGGATCGCCTTGGCGTTCTTGGCGACGCGCGCCCGGTCGCGCCGATACAGCTCCGCGACCTGCTTCAAGACGGAAATGAATCCGGGGCGTCCGAACTGATTGTCCTCGGGCGGAAAGTAGGTCCCGCCGAAGAACACCTCCCCCTCGGGTGTCAGGAACGCCGTGAGCGGCCAGCCGCCCTGCCCGGTGAGCGCCTGCACCGCGCGCTGGTAGCGGGAGTCCACGTCCGGCCGCTCGTCGCGATCGACCTTGACGCACACGAAATCACGGTTCAAGAGCTCGGCCACCTCCGGATCTTCGTACGACTCGCCGTCCATCACGTGGCACCAGTGGCACCACACGGCGCCGATGTCCAGCAGGATCGGCTTGTCCTCGGCGCGGGCCCGCGCGAGCGCCGCCTCCCCCCAGGGGTGCCAGTGCACCGGCTGGTGGGCGGCGGACTTCAAGTAGGCAGAGGGCTCTGAGGCGAGGAGATTCGGCATTGGCGGAAATCTACACCCGCGAGCTCGGACACCAGCGATGCACCACGCATTCCCCGCACCTGGGACGCCGCGCGATGCAGACCTTGCGCCCGTGCTGAATCAGGGTGTGCGAGAACCAGGTCCACTTGTCGCGCGGTACGAGGGCCATCAGATCGCGTTCGATCTTCACGGGATCCCGCTGCTTCGTGAGACCCAGGAGCGTGGACAGGCGCTGCACGTGGGTGTCTACCACGACGCCCTCGTTCTTGCCGAACGCCGTGCCGAGCACCACGTTGGCGGTCTTGCGGCCGACCCCGGGGAGTAGGACGAGCTGCTCCATGGTGGCCGGCACGGCGCCGCCGTGCCGCTCTACCAGCGCCTGAGCCATGCCGAGGATCGACTTCGTCTTATTGCGGAAGAACCCGGTGCTGTGGATCTCCTGCTCGAACACCCGGGGGTCGGCGGCGGCGTAATCGCGCGCCGTGCGGTACTTCGTGAACAGGGCGGGGGTCACCAGGTTCACCCGCGCGTCGGTGGACTGCGCCGAAAGAATCGTGGCGACGAGCAGCTCGAGCGGATTACGGTGCTGGAGCGCGCACGTCGCGTCGGGGTAGGCTTGCTCGAGGCGCGTGATGATCAGCTTGAGCCGCGCGCGCAGCCGGGCCGGCGTCTCGGCCCGGCGCCGGGTGGCCCGTGGCTTCGTCGGCATGCGTGGGGTGAAGCTAACGGCTCAGCGGTGGGGCAGGAATCCGTTCAGCGCCCGCACGAAGTCTTCCGTCGCTTCCACGTGGGGGGCGTGACCGGTCGCCAGCTCGATCACTCCCGTGTCGAGCAGGGCGGCGGTTTCCCGAGCCGACTCGATGGGCAGGGGATCGTAGACCCCATGAACCACCACGGCCCGCGGGGCCCGGCCTTTCGGAAAGGTGCTGCGGAGCCGATCCCGCAGGTCGTAGGTGCCGAGGCTCTGCCACACCGCCTGCTGAGTCCGGGCCGTGACGCGGAACGGCGTCAGCTCCTTCGCCCGGCTCGGGTCCTTGAAGTACCCCGCGACCGATAGCGCGAACGCGAGGCGGCGATACTTTTCGGGATCACGCTGCGCCAGCCCGGAAGCGGAGAGCTCGGCCCGCGCCTGCACGATCCGCGGGTCGGCCAGGCGGGCCGAGAGCCGGCGCTCGAACTCGTCGCGCCACCGCGCCGTCAGGGGCGCCGGTGCGACGAGCGCCAGCCGCCCCACCCGGTCGGGGTGTTCGAGGGCGTATAACACCGCGAGCAGGCCGCCCCAGGAATAGCCGAGCAGCGTGACGCGGTCGATGGCCCAGTGCTTGCGGAGCGCCTCGAGGTCGGCGACGTGCTCCTGCCAGCCGACCGGCACGTCGCGGGGGACGGGTGACTGCCCGCCGCCGCGCTGGTCATAGAAGCGCAGGGCGCGGCCGTGCGCCAGGCGATCGTACTGGGGCAGGAGGTAGGCAAAGTCTGCGCCCGGCCCGCCGTGCAGCACGACGACCGGTGGGTCGGTTCCCACGCGCCGAGTGTGAAGGCGGACGCCGCCCAAGTCTACCAACGCTTCGACCGCCTCGCTGTGCTCGGTGCCGGTCATGGGGTCACAAGTTACACGGTCATGAAGCCCGTTCGCCTTCCGCCCGTCCTGACGGCGCCGGGAATCCGGCGCCTCGGGCTCGCCGACGTCGCGATCCTGTGCCTCGTGGGCGGGGCGATCGCGGCGCTGATTTCGTTTGCGCGTGAGTTCGAGGCACCGCTCCGGCAGGCGGTGCAAATCGACCTGCGTCCCACCGCGCTGCCGCGCTACACGCTGTACTCGCTGGCCCGCGGCGTGATCGCGCTCGCGATCTCGTACCTCTTCGCGCTCGGCTTCGGCTGGGCGGCGGCCAAGTCGCGGGCCGCCGAGCGGGTGCTCCTGCCGATGCTCGACATCCTCCAGAGCATCCCGGTGCTCGGGTTCCTTCCGGGCCTCGTGCTGGGACTGATGTCGCTCTTCCCCACGCGCAACATCGGTCTCGAGCTGGCGGCGATCTTGATGATCTTCACGGCGCAAGCCTGGAATCTGGCGCTCTCCTTTTACAATTCCCTCAAGACGCTCCCCGACCAGCTGCGCGATGCCTGCAAGGTCGCCGGGTGGCGTCCCTCGCGGACGTTCTGGCAGCTCGAGGTGCCGGCCGCGGCGCAGGGCCTGGTGTGGAACGGGATGCTCTCGATGGCCGGCGGCTGGTTTTTCCTCATGGTCAACGAAGCGTTCCGCCTGGGAGACCGCGATTTCCGGCTGCCGGGCATAGGCTCCTACATGAGCGTGGCGCTCGATCGGGGCAACGTCCCGGCGATGGCGCTCGCCATGCTCGCGATGGTGGCGATGATCGTGAGCGTGGACCAGCTGGTGTGGCGACCGCTCGTGGTGTGGGTGGAAAAGTTCCGGCTCGACGAGACGGCGGGGGGAGAGGGAGGAACGCCGACCTCGTGGGTGCTCGAGTTCCTGCGGCACGCGCGCCTGCCGCGACGCGCGGCGCTGCTGCAGCGACGCGCGTACCGCACGGCGCGCCGGGCGGCGCGGCCGTTCGAGCGTCCGCTCGCTATCGCGGGGCCGGTGATCCTGCGGGGGCCGCGCTTCGCGCTCGGGCATCCGGTGGCACGGTGGGTCGGTGGCGCGCTCCTCGCCCTCGGGGTCGCGCTGGCTGCCGCCCTTGGGGCCTGGCAGATCTGGCTGTTGTTGCGCCAGCTCGGCGCGCGTGATTGGGGGGCACTGGTCGGGTCCGCGGCCCTGACGTTCGCCCGCGTGATGGGGGCCGTGCTCGTGTCCACCGCGTGGGCGCTGCCCGCCGGCGTGCTGATCGGTCGCTCGCCCCGTATCGCGCGCCTGCTGCAGCCCGTGATCCAGGTGGTCGCGTCGTTCCCGGCGCCGATGCTGTTCCCGCTCGTGGTGCTCGCGTTCGAGCGGGCCGGCGTGGGGCTGGGACTCGGCGCGGTGGCCCTGATGGTGCTCGCGGGACAGTGGTACATCCTGTTCAACGTCATCTCGGCGGTGGCCGCGATCCCGGAGCAGCTCAAAGACGCGGCCAACGCGTTTCAGCTGCCGCCGCTGGCCCGCTGGCGCTCGCTGTATCTGCCCGCGGCGTTTCCCGCGCTCGTGACGGGCTGGGTCACGGCGGCCGGAGGCGCATGGAACGGCTCGATCGTCGCGGAATACATCGAGGCGGGGGGCACGCTGCGCACCACCTCTGGGTTGGGGAGCCTGATCAGTGACGCCACCGCGCGTGCCAACTTTCCCCTGCTCGCGGGCGGGATCGTGCTGATGAGTCTGATCGTGGTCGGCTGGAATCGTTTCGTGTGGCGCGCGCTCGCCGGCTGGGCCCAGACCCGGTTCGGGATGGCGCAATGACGCCCGGCCCGGTGCTGCTCGAGGTGCGCCACGCAACGCAGCGGTTCCGGCTGCCGAACGGACAGGTGCTCGAAGCGCTGCGCGACGTGTCGCTCAGCGTGTGCGAGCACGAAGTCGTGGCATTGGTCGGCCCGTCGGGATGCGGTAAGAGCACGCTGCTGCGCCTGTTCGCCGGCCTGGCGCGCCCGGCAGAGGGGACGGTCGAGTACCGCGCGCGCCCGCTCGACGGCGTGCTCGGCGCCGCCGCGATGGTGTTCCAATCCTTCGCGCTGCTGCCCTGGTTCACCGTGACGGAGAACGTGGCGATGGGGCTCGAGGCGCGCGGCGTGGACGGGGCGGCCCGCCGGGATGCCGTGGCGCGCGCCATCAACCTGGTAGGGCTCGACGGGTTCGAGCAGGCGTATCCCAAAGAGCTGTCGGGCGGGATGAAGCAGCGGGTGGGCTTCGCGCGGGCGCTCGCCGTAGCGCCCGAGATCCTGCTCATGGACGAGCCGTTCGGGGCGCTCGATCCGCTCACGGCGGAAAACCTCCGCAGCCAGGTGGTGGATCTGTGGCGCGACCCGTCCACCGGCGTGAACACGCTCGTGGTCGTGACGCACAGCGTCGAGGAAGCCGTGTTCCTCGCGGGGCGCATCGTGGTGTTCGGCTCGCATCCCGGGCACGTGCGCGAGGTGCTCGTCAATCCGCTCCCGTACCCGCGGCAGGAGCGCACACCCGACTTCGAGGCGATGGTGGACCGGCTGCACGCCGTGCTCACGGCGACCCTGCTCCCGGAGGCGGCGCCGGCGGCGCCGCAGCGGCTGATCCCGTTCCCGCGGGTGCACGTCTCCGAGGTCACTGGTCTGCTGGACCACCTGCTCACCCGACCCGACGGCAAGGGCCACGTATTCGAGCTCGCCGAGGACCTGGGCGTGGATTATGACCGGATGACCGCCGTGGTGCGCGGGGCGGAGCAGCTGGGGTGGGTGACGACGCCGGGCGAGGTCGTGCAGCTCACGCTGGCCGGGCGCGAGGTCATGGCGATGGACGACTCGGCCCGCAAGGACGCGGCGCGCGCGCGTCTCAAGAAGCACCCGTTGTTCGGGCGGGTCATCGCGATGCTGGCGGAGAGCGACGGGTCGGTGGAAGACGAAGAGGTGCTCGCGGACATCACCATCTACTTCCCGTTCATTCCGGCCGAGTCACTGTTTCAGACGATCGTCGAGTGGGGCCGCTACGCCGAGCTGCTGGACCACGACGCGGCGGCGGGGCGGCTGATGCTCGCCGAGCCGGTCGAGGGAACGTCGGACGTCCGAGCGGACTGAAACGACGACGCGCGGCACGCCTCGGGGGAAGAGGAGCACCGCGCGCCGGCGCAGGCGATCTGATCGTCTTGTGCATCCTCCTTGCTCAATGTGAAACCTGGAGAATGGAGCGCCTGGTCGCGCTCCGGCGGGGCGCTCCCGGCAAAGGGCGTACCGGCCGTCGCGCGCAGCGTCCGAGAGCGGACTGTGGCCGATGGGCCGCGAAGTGTGGCCCACGTCTGTCGCTCCGGCGCGGCCACGCGGAGCCGGTGATCTGCGGCACGCCGCGTTTCAAAGCAGCACCGCCAGCGCATCGGCCACCTCCTTCACGGCGCGATGATGCGCGTCCGTGAAGCCCGCCGGAACATCCGAATCGATATCGATCTGCCCCAGAACGGTCGCCCCGCGGCGAATCAGCACGACCAGCTCGGATTTCGTGTCCAGATTGCACGCCAGATAATTGGCCGCTGCACCGACATCGGCCACGTTCTGGTCGCATCCGGTCGCGACGGCCGTCCCGCATACGCCCACGCCCACGGGGATACGGACGTGCGGCGTCGCACGCCCCGCATACGCCTCGAGCACGAGCTCGTTGTCGTGGAGCATGTACGCATACACGGAGGTATACGGCGCGCCTTCGGCCCGGATCCTGTCACAGGCCATCTGGAGCAGGTCGCGGCGCGAGGCGTCCCGCAGGTGCGCTGCGCGCAGCGCCCGCACGATTCGGCTCGGCTCGAATGTGGCGGTCATGCTCACGCTATATCTATCTTTGGCCCGACCCTCACGGAAGTTGGCCGGTGTCCGTCCGACTGCTCGCGCTCATCCCCGTGGCCGTGGCGATCAGCCTGGCGCTGTCGGCGGCCGTGGACGCCGTGGCCCTGCCGCTGTTCCTCGACACCACGGGGACGATTCTCGCGACGGCGCTCGCCGGATCGACCGTGGGCATCGCGGTCGGCGTGCTCACGTCTGCCGTGAACACGCTCCGCAACCCCACCTTCTGGCCGTTCGTCGTGGTCCAGATCATCGTGGCGCTGTACGCTGGGCTCGCGGCGCGCGCCGGCCTGTTTCGCAGCTTCAAGACGGCGGTCCCGGCCGGGCTGGGCCTCGGGGTGATCGCGTCGCTCACCTCTACACCCATCTCGTATTTCGTGTTCGGCTGCACGACGACGGGCGGGATCGCGCTCACCACCGCGCTCGGCAAGGCGCTCGGGCTGGCCCCGTTGGGCGCATGTTTCTTCGGAAGCTTCGTCTCCGACTTCGGCGACAAGGCCGTAACCTTCGCCCTGGTGGCGGCAGTGCTGCACGCCCTACCGCGCCGCACGGCGGCGCGCTTCCCGCTCGCGCTGCGCGCCATGGGCGCGACGTGAGCGCACTGCACCCCTTCTCCCTCCTGGCCATCGCCGCGGCGCTGCCGGCGTTCGCGTGGATCCTGCCGGCGCCGGGGGGAGCGCTCGCAACCGCGCTGGTGGCGCTCGGGCTGACGCTGACTCCCGGCGCGGGCCCGGGGTCGACGGCGGGCTGGTCCACCCCGGGCCGGCGCCCGGGGTTCGTGACGTTCCGGACGGCCCTCGTCAGCGCGGCGCCGTTCTGGCTCTTCCTGCTGCTGCTCCACGACGTACCCACGATGGTCAGGATGGGTCTCCGGATCACCACCATGGTCGCGAGCTTCGTGTGGCTCGTCGCGGCGCTCTCCCCCGACCGGTTGGTGGAAGCGATGGTGGCGCGCCGGTGGAGCCTGGCGATGGCGTATCTGTTCGCCGCGACCCTGTCGGCCGTTCCCATCCTGAGGGCGCGCGCCCGGCGCATCGTCGAGGCGCAGCGCTGCCGGGGGCTCTCGCCGCGCGGCAGCGTGGCGAACCGGCTGCGGGCGCTGCGCGCGCTCGCCCTCCCGCTGGTCCTCTCGGCCCTGCACGAAGTGGACGAGCGCACCCTGGCGCTCGAAACGCGCGGGCTCGGGACGGGCGTGCGCCGCACGCCACTCGCCGCGCCGCTCGACCGCACGGCGGAGCGGGCGGGGCGCTGGGCGCTGCTGCTGCTGTGTCTCGCGGCGTTGATCTGGCGCCTGGCATGAAGATCCTCGGGCTCGACGACGTCACGTTCTGGTATCCCGCCACGGCGAACCCGGCGCTCGAGAACGTCTCACTGGACGTGGCGCCCGGGGACATCGTCGCGCTCGTCGGAAGGGGCGGAGCCGGCGCGTCGACGCTGCTCCTCATCGCGGCGGGTCTGGCCCCGCGCGTGACCGGCGGCCGGCTCGCGGGCTCGGTGGGGCGGGGAGGGCGCGCCGGGATCGTGCTGCCGACGCCGTGGACACAGGTGTCGGGCATGGCGTTCACGGTGTGGGACGAAGTGGCGTTCGGGCCCGCGAACCTCGGGTGGCCGGTGCACGAGATCACCCGTCACGTGGACCGCGCGCTCGAGCGGCTCGAGATCGCGCCCCTCGCCTCGCGTGATCCGGCGACCCTGTCCGGTGGTGAGCTGCAGCGCGTGATCATCGCCGGCATTCTCGCGATGGATCCGGACCTCCTGGTATTGGACGAGCCGACCGCCGAGCTCGACCCCGAAGGTGCCCGGGCGGTGTGGCGGCTCGTGCGCTCGCTCGCGGGCGAAGGGAAAGCCGTGCTGCTGGCGACGTCGGACGTGGACGCCCTGCCGGACGTGGCGGACCGCATCGTCTGGCTCGAGCAGGGGAGCGTGCGGGCGATCGGTGCGCCATCGCTGCTCGCCGAGGACGCGATGTGCGAGGCGGGTCTCGGCACCACCGTCGCGGGCCTGTGGCGCGCGGCAGGGCTGGGTGCACCCTACCCGCTCACCGTGGTCGACGCGGTACAACGATGGCGCTGACGGGGGCACTCGCCTTCGACGGGGTCGCATTCTCGTACGGGAACGTCGCCGCGCTGAGCGATGTCTCGTTCGAGGTTGCCGCGGGAGAACGCGTCGCCTTGCTGGGCCGCAACGGCGCCGGTAAATCGACCGTCGTCCGCCTCGTCACGGGTCTCGTCCGCCCCGACGAAGGGACCGTGTGGATCGGTGACTGGGACACCGCCGGCCGCGCTCCGGAGCAGCTGGCGTGGCGCGTCGGCTCGTTGTTCCAGCACGCGGACCAGCAGCTCTTCGCGCGGACCCTGCGCGAGGACGTGAGTTTCGGTCCCCGGGCGCTCGGCTTCCCGGCCCGCGAGGTCCAGCGCCGCACCGACGAGGCCTTGGACGCGCTCGGCCTCCACGCCTCCGCGGCGCAACACCCCTACGACCTGTCGCCGGCGCTGCGGAAGCTCGCGGCGCTCGCCGGTGCGCTCGCCCTCGAGCCCGCGCTGCTGGTGCTGGACGAGCCCACCGCAGGGCTCGACCGCGCGGGGCGCGCGCGCGTGGCGGAAGCGGTGCGCGAGCACGCCGGGCGGGGTGCGGCGTTGCTGGTGGTGACGCACGACCTCGCCTTCGCCGCCGAGACGCTGCAACGCGGGATCGTGCTCGACCGCGGACGTCTCGCCTGCGACGAGCCGCTGGACCGTCTCCTCACCTCGGCGGAACGTCTCAAGCCGCTTGGTCTCGTTCCGCCACCGGTAGCCGCGCTCTCGGTCGCGCTCGACCTGCCGGGGCGGCCGGTGCGCGAGCGTGACGCCGCTCACACACTGGCCCGCGTTGCCGGGGGTCGCTCCGCGTCCTAGATTGCTCGCGCGCTGTATGGCGACTCTCGACACGATTGCGACACGCTTCGCGCGCTGTGTGGAGTTGTTTCGCGACCCGGGTGCGAAGGACGCTCAGAAGGCGGAATTCCGGGTGCTGCTCGGGCTGCTCCAGGAGCTCCCGGTCACGCTCACGGTCGCGGCCGGCCACCTCGAGCTGAACGGCGTGCCGTGCGAGGCGGCCGCGCTCACCAGGTTGATCCAGCGGCTCGACCTGCACGGCGTCGGCACGATCACCCTGCCGCAGAATCCGGCGCCCGGTCAGCTGTTCGAGCTGCTCAGGGCGCTGGCCGACCAGCCGGGTCTGGAGGACTTTGCCACACGCCTCGGCGGGTCGGGCGCGGCCGGGATTCGTGTCGCCAGCGCGGGCGAGGCGGCAGCGCCACCGCCCGCCCCGCCATCGCAGCGTTCCCCCCACGATGGTGTCGGCCCCGTGGTTCCCGTCATCCCTGCCGCCGATGCCACCCGGCCCGCGGTGCCGACGCTGGGGACGGACGGCATCCTGCGCGGCGAAGCGATGCGGGACATTCGGTCGGTGAAGTTGAGCGGCGTCCCGATGGTGACGCACGATCCGCCGCCCCCGCCGGCTGCGCGGGCGCTGCCGGGAGAGGCGGCGGCGCAATCCGGCGAGCCGCAAGAGCCGACGTTTTTTCCGTCGGTCCCCTCGACCCCCCAGGGCCCCGCGGTCCCCGTGCCTCCCGCCCCGCCGGTACGGCCTCGATCGGGGGCGACGCCGGGCGCGGGGGCCGCGACCCCTCAATCCGGGGCCGGCGCCGGCGGCGTGCTCGCCGAGCTGGAGCGCAACCCGGCGGGTGGAAACGTCGGCGACCTGTTGGCCGGCGTGATCGAGCAGGCGGAGGCCGCCGTCAAGCGCAACCGCCTGGAAGAGGTGTTGCGACTGGTCGCGGGGATCGTCCGGATCGAGGAGCGGCTGCCCGAGGGGAGCGGCGCGCGGCGCCAGTACGGGATCGCGGTGCGCCGCATCTGCACCAAGCCGGTGCTGGAAGCGGTAGCCCACCTCGTGGGCGCGCCGAAGCATCGCGCCGAGGCGACCCTGGCGTTGCGGCGGGCCGGCGCCGTCGCCGTGGAGGTGCTGCTCCGTATGCTGGTCGCGGCGCCGGGGATGAGCGAGCGCCGCGCGATGTTCGACGCCTTGACGCAGATGACCGAGGGCATGGAGCAAGTGGTCCAGATGCTGGATCATCACGAGTGGTTCGTGGTCCGCAACGTGGCGGAGCTGGCGGGAGAGCTGGGGATGGAAGCGGCCATCCCTGCGCTCAGCCGGCAACTCGACCACGCCGACGAGCGCGTCCGTAAAGCGGTCGCGTTGGGACTCGCCAAGATTGGCTCGCGCAACGCCGCAGAGCCGTTGCGGCGAGCGCTGCGCGACAAGTCGCCGGAAGTCCGCATGCAGGTGGCGCTCGGCATCGGCGGCCGGAAGTCGAGCGCGCTGGCGATGCCGCTCGTCGTCGCGATGGATGAGGAAACGGACGAAGCCGTGCAACGGGAGCTCGTGCTGGCGTTGGGGCGGATCGGGAGCGCCGACGCGGTGCAGGCGCTGATCAAGTTCGCGCAGCCCACGGGCCGGATCTTCGGCCGCAAGCCCGTGGGATTGCGCGTCGCGGCGGTCGAAGCGCTGCGGCTGGCCGCGACCCCGGCGGCGGTCGGCACCCTGCAGGGCCTGTCCGACGACGGCGATAAGCAAGTGAGGGCGGCCGCGCGCACCGCCCTCAAGGAGCTCAAGCGGCAGCCACGCGGCTGAACAACGCGCCGTTCAGCTCGGAACGAAGCTGATCTTGGGATCGAGCCGGCGCGCGAACGCCGCGAGCAGCCGCGCCGCGCGCTCCAGGTCCTCCACGGCGACCATCTCGTTCGGGCTGTGCATGTAGCGGTTGGGGACGCTCACGAGCCCTGTGGGAATGCCGCGCAACGCGTTGTAGATCGCGTCCGCGTCCGTCGCGGTGTCGTGCGGGGCCGCCTGGACGGTATAGGGGATCTGCTCCCGCTCGGCGCACTGCACCAACAGCTCGAACACCACCGGGCTTACCGAAGAGCCGCGCGCCAGCACCGGCCCGCCACCCAGCTTGTGCTCCCCTGCCCGCTTCTTCTCGGCGCCGGGGTAGTCGGTGGCGTGCGTGACGTCGACCACGAGCGCGACCTGCGGGTCGAGCCCGACCGCGCTGGTGCGCGCGCCGCCGCCCGTCCACGCGATCTCCTCGCGCGTCGTGGCGACCGCGAACACCGCCGCGTGCTTGGGCCGGTCCTTCGCCAGGAGCCGCAGCACTTCGGCCACGACGTAGGCGCCGATGCGATTGTCGATGCTGCGCGACACGATGCGCCCGTTCGGCAGCTCCTGCACGTCCGCGTCGAGCACCGCCGGATCGCCCACCCGCACGTGTTCGAGCGCCTCCGCCCGGTTGGCGGCGCCGATGTCGATCCACAGGTCGGTGATCTTCGAGACCTTGTCCATGTCCTCCTTCTTCATGAGGTGAATCGCCTGCTTCCCGACCACGCCGCGCACCGGGGCTTTCGGTCCGGCGATCACGACCCGCTGCCCGACCAACACCTGCGAATCCCATCCCCCGATCCCCGCGAAGTAGAGGTACCCGTCATCATCGACGTGCGTCACCTGGAGTCCGATCTCGTCGATGTGGCCGGCGAGCATGAGGCGCGGCGTGCCTGCCGGGTTCAGCGCGGCGACCGAGTTGCCGTGCACGTCGGCCTTCACCTCGTCGACGAACGCTTTCACCTCCTCGCGCCACACGCGGGCGGGTGCGGTCTCGAAACCGGAGGGTCCGGGGGTGTCGAGCAGGCGCTTCAGGAACTCCAACGTCGGTTTGGTCATGGGTGCGCTGGGGTGGAGAGCGGAATGCCGAGCCGGCGACGGACGCTGTCGGCCGCCGCACCGGTCGCGAGCGTGGGCTGGTGGTCGACCCGGATGGGAATCGCCGACAGGCGCATCCGCTTGTCGGGTCGCACGACGACCCGCAGGATCGCGGAGAGGCGCGTCCACGGATCGTTCTGCAGGAACACGAAGTTGCCGAGCGACTGGACGATCGGCTTGCCTCTGTATCGCACCACGGGCTGCAGCACGTGGGGGTGATGCGCGAGCACCAGGTCCGCGCCGGCGTCGATGAGCCCGTACAGCAGATCCTGATGGTACTTGGGTGGTGCGTCCACGAATTCCTTGCCGCCGTGCACGCTCACGACGACCAGGTCGGCCCGGCCGGTTTGCTTCAGGTCACGGATCGCGGGATAGATCCACCCCGTATCTCCCCAGGCCACGTAGTTCGCCCCGGCGTGCCGGTAAAACGTGTAGGGGGCCGGGTTCCAGGCACGCGTGATCGCGAAAAAGGCGATGCGCCAGCTGCGGCGCCGCACGATCACCGGCTGCTCGGCCATGTCGCGTCCGAACCCGGATCCCACGAACAACACCCCGGCGCGTGTCAGCTGGCGCATCGTCTCCTGCAGCGTGCCTTCGCCGCCGTCCCACGCGTGATTGTTGGCAGTGCTCACGATGTCGAACCCGGCTCGGGCGAGGGCCAGCGCCGCGAGGGGCGGGGCGGTGAAGGCTGCGCCCGAGTCGTCCACCTGGCCGGTATCCGCGGCAATCGGACTCTCCAGATTCCCGAACGTGATGTCCGCGTTCCGTAACGTGTCGAGCAGCAGGCGAAACGAGTACAGCGTATCCCCCGCGATCAGCCGCTCCCGCGCGGTGCGCCGGCCCAGGTTGATGTCACCGACGGCGTACAGGCGGAGCGTGCCCCGAGCCGGGGGCGCCTGCGCCACGGCCAGCAGCATGTTGCACGCAACCAGGAGGTTCCGCGTCATCGCCGTCGAATCTCAGCGAACCTGCGCGCCACCGTCAACCGTGGATCAACCGCGCGAGCACTTCCGCCGCGTCGACGAGGCGGGGCCCCGGCCGGGAAGTATAGGCGTTGCCGTCGAGAAACTCGACGCGCCGGTCGAGCAGCGCCCGCGCGTCGCGGTCCGTGACCAGGGCCAGCTCGTGGCGCGCCCGCTCCACGTCGAACCCGCACGGCGCGACGATCACGAGATCGGGCGCCAGGGCGCCGAGCTCCCGCCAGGAGCGCGTCACGGATGGCGCGCCCGGAACACCGGCGACGTCCTCGCCCCCGGCGATCTCGATCAGCTCGGGGACCCAGTGCCCCGCGACGTACGGCGGGTCGAGCCATTCCAGAACCACGACCCGGGGCGGCGTCGAACCGGCCAGGGCAGCCTTCCGCACGCGCCGCAGGCGGTAGGAGAGGCCCGCGATCAGCTCGTCCGCTTCGTCGCGCAGCTCCATGGCCTCGCCGACCTTGCGGATGTCGACGAACACCTCGACGAGCGTGTGCGCGTGCAGCGTCACGACCCAGGGTGTGATACGGAGCGAGGAGACGATAGCGGCGAGCTGCTCCTGGCCTACCGCACACACGTCGCAGATCGCCTGTCCGATGATAACGTCCGGACGCAGCCGGCCGACCAGCTCGACGTCCACTTCCACTGTGGCGGTACCCTCGCGCCTCGCCGCCGCCAGCGCGACGTCGATCTCGCCGGAAGAGAGTCCGGGGTCGAGGCGGGAACGGGTCACGCGCGCCAGAGCACGCGCCTCGGGTGGATAGTCGCATTCGTGGGTCACGCCGACGAGGCGCCCGAGCGCGCCCAAGGCGGCCACGATCTCGGTGGCGGCAGGCAGCAGGGAAACGACGCGCATCGCTATCTACGTAGCGCACGCATGCCGAAATGTAGGGGCGCGGCATATGTAGGTGCGTGGCAATGTAGGGGCGCAGCATGCTGCGCCCCTACGTTGCCCTACTGTGGCGGCCGTATCACTGCTCGCGCCGCCCCACCGCGTACAGCAGCGCTCCCAGCAGTCCGAAGAGGCCGAAGGCGAGGAGATTGGAGTGGGGCAGGTTCCCGAGCGCGGTGAACACGGGCAGCCGCTCGGCGAGCGCGTCCGCGGAGCCAAGGACGCCCGCGACCGCCGCCAGCACGATGCCGCAGATGGCTCCGCCGGCGATCAGGCCGCTCGCGAACAGCACCCCGGGTCCCGATTCGACCTGGGCGAGCGATTGCTGCCCCGCCTGCGCGCGCCGCTCGATCAGCCACCGCACCACGCCCCCGGCGAACATCGCCGACGACGTGGAGATCGGCAGGTAGACCCCCACCGCGACCGGCAGCGCCTGCACCCCCATGAGCTCGATCGCGATGGTGATGAACACCCCGAGCAGCACCAACACCCACGGCAGCTTGTGGGTGAGGATGCCGTCGGTAATGAGCGCCATGATGGTCGCCTTGGGAGAATCGAGCCGGGGAATGGTCCTGCCGCGATACTCGTGCACGCGGCCGCCGATGCCGGGGTCGAGCACGTAGCGCAGCTCGCGACTCTGGGGATCCATCAAGTACTTGCCGGCCGCGACGCCGTCGGTGACGACGTACACGCGGACCACCCGATAGGTGGCGTGGTCCACCGAGTCGCTGCCGGCAATGCGGAACCCCGCCATGGTCGCGGGCAGGACCTCGACCGGCGCCCGGCCACCCGCCGGCGGCGCCAGCGCCTGCGCGCCGAACGGGGCGTGCGTCTCGGGGACGGGATAGGTGTACGCCCGGTTGAGCAGCGTGAGGGTCCAGCCGACCACGAGCGCCGAGCCCAGTGCCCCGATCAGGATGGCGATCTGCTGGTTTCGCGGGGTGGAGCCGACGAGGAAGCCGGTCTTCAGGTCCTGTGACGTGTTGCCCGCGTTCGCCGTGGCGACGGCCACCACGGCGGCGATCGAGATCGCCTGCACGCGGTGATCCACGCCGGTCCAGCCGATGGCGACGAAGATCAGACACGTTCCGAGCAGGGCCGCGATGGTCATGCCGGAAATCGGATTCGCGGAGGAGCCGATCTGGCCGCAGATGCGGGAGGACACGGTGGCGAAGAAGAATCCGAAGATCACGATCAGCGCGGCGCCGAGCAGGTTGACGCCCAGCTGCGGCAGCAGGGTGAGGACGATGGCGAGGGCGATGGAGCCGCCGACGGTGAGCGAAATGGGAAGATCGTGCTCGGTTCGCAGCCGGGTGACGGCCTGGCCGAGCCGGGACGCGCGCAGCTCCTTCCAGCTCGAGGCGAACGAGCTCATGATCGTCGGGAGTGAGCGCGCCAGCGCGATGATTCCCGCCGAGGCGACGGCGCCGGCCCCGATGTAGAACACGAAGCTGGAGCGGAGCTCACCAGGACTCATGTCGCGGATCAGCTTCACCGCCGGGAACCCGAATGGCTCCGTGAGGCCCGACCCCACGAGCTTGATCGCGGGGGCGAGCACCAGGTACGCGAAGCAGCCGCCGGCGAACAGATAACCGGCGATGCGTGGGCCGATGATGTAGCCCACGCCCAGGAGCTCCGGAGAGATCTCCGAGGAGATGGCCGCGCCGGGATAGAAGGCGAGCGCCTTCCCGGGCACGTCGGGCCACAGCTTGAGCCCGCCCATCAGGAATTTGTAGACAAAGCCGACGCCGAACGCGTGGAACACCCGCTTGGCCTGGAGGCCGCGCTCCTCGCCCGCGATCAGCACTTCCGCGCACGCCGTGCCCTCGGGGTAGATCAGGGTGTCGTGCTCCTTCACGATCAACGCGCGGCGCAGCGGGATCATCATCAGGATCCCCATCAGCCCGCCCGCCGTCGCCAGGACCGCCACGCGGCTGATGTCCAAGTCGTAGCCCATCAGCAGAATCGCCGGGATCGTGAAGACCACCCCGGCCGCCACCGAATCGCTGGCCGACCCGGTGGTCTGGACGATGTTGTTCTCGAGAATCGACGTCCGGCCGAGCGCCCGGAAGATCGTGATCGAGAGCACGGCGATGGGGATGGAGGAGCTGACCGTGAGCCCGATCTTGAGGGCCAGGTACACGCTCGAGGCGCTGAAGATCAAGCCGAGCAGCACGCCGAGGACGAGGGCGCGCGGCGTCAGCTCCGCGGGGAAGTGAGTCGCGGGGATGTAGGGCTCGTGCTCGGCCATATGGGCGGAGAATCTGGCCGCCCCAGGCGGGGCGCGATAGAGGTGGCACCCACCTGTGGCGAAGTCGCCAACAGCGGTTGCGCCGGCTCAACACGGACTATGACCGCTGGCTCGCGCTCTCTCGTTGCGGGGCGGTGTGGCGAGGGGGCATGTGCATTGCTCGCGCCTGCAAGGTTGTAGTCCCCGTGCCATGCGTTCTCCGGAGGTGTGCATATGCGCCGCGTCCCGGTAGTGCTCGTGTCCTGTATTGCGCTTGCTGGGTGCGATTCTCTGAGCCCTAATGTGGCGACCCCGGGAACGCCGCCCGGACCGAGCTTCCAGCTCTCGTCGAGCATCGCGCGCGGCTACGTCGCAGTCGATCTGGGTAGCCTGGGGACCCCATACAGTGAGGCTCTGGCGATCAACAATGGTGGACAGGTCGTGGCCGTAGGCCTGCCGGGGCGTGAGCTCTCTGTGTTTCTGTGGCAGCACGGCGAGCAAACGGTACTCGGCGAAATGGGCGATTGCGTGGACCACCACGACCTCATCAACGAAGCCGGGCAGGTGGTGTGTGGCGGCTCGCGCTGGGCGGACGGCGTGACGACGGCTCTCGGCATGTCGGCGGAGGCGATCAATGAGCCCGGTCAGATCGCG
>Ga0209156_10001509_pt1 | contig 18957 bp, 17 predicted proteins | sample GraSoiAngelo_124_FD_185881 | JGI IMG/M metagenome (GOLD analysis project Ga0209156, IMG submission 185881) | Grasslands soil microbial communities from the Angelo Coastal Reserve, California, USA - 14_0927_05_20cm (SPAdes) (version 2) | ecosystem: Environmental > Terrestrial > Soil > Grasslands...
GCCTGGGGTCGTGCTCGAGCAGGCGCGGCGCCTGGTCGAGGCGGGCCATCCCGAAATCGTCCTGACGGGCGTGGACCTCGGCCACTTCGGCGCCGATCTCCTGCCGCGCGCGACGCTCGCCGCGCTCCTCCGTGAGCTCGTCGGGCTCCCGGGGCTCCGCTGGGTCCGGCTCTCGTCGGTGCTGCCCGCGTACTTCACCCCGGAGCTGCTCGAGCTCGTGACGACGGCGCAGCGGATCGCGCCGCACTTCCACGTCCCGCTGCAGAGCGGGAGCGATCGGGTGCTGCGCCTCATGCGGCGCCCGTACAACACGCGGATGTATCGGGATCTCGTCGAGCGCCTGGCTCGCGCCTTCCCCGCGCTGGGCCTGGGCGCCGACGTCATCGTCGGGTTTCCCGGCGAGCGCGAGGCGGACTTCGAGGCGACCCTCGGGTTCGTCGAGGCGCTGCCGTTTTCCTACGTCCACGTCTTCCCGTACTCGTCCCGCGAGGGGACCGAGGCCGCACGCCTCGGCGACCGCGTGGACGCGCCGACGCTCGCGCGACGGAGCCGCGTGCTGCGCGACCTCGCGCGGCGGAAGAACTTCGAGTTCCGCCGGAGGCTCGCGGGCGGGGTCGAGGAGGTGCTGGTGCTCGAGACGCGCGCCCGCGCCACGGGCCGGCTCGTCGGGCTCAGCGGGAACTACGTCGAGGTGCAGTTCGACGGGCCGGACGGGCTCATGGGCCGGCTCACGCGCGTGCGGGTGACCGACGTGGAGCGCGATCGCACGCTGGGCGAGGTCGCGTGATGGCGGGGGGCGCGGCCGAGGGCGCCGTCGGCGTCATCGGGGGCAGCGGGCTCTACGAGTTCCCCGGGCTCGCCGACGTCCGGTGGCGCCGCGTGCGGACGCCCTTCGGCGAGCCCTCCGACGCGTTCTGCACCGGGCGGTACCTCGACCGGCGCGTGATCTTCCTGCCGCGCCACGGGCGCGGCCACCGCGTCATGCCGAGCGAGCTCAACTTCCGCGCCAACATCTGGGGGCTCAAGGCGCTCGGCGCGGAATGGGTCATCTCGATCTCCGCCGTCGGGAGCATGAAGGACGCGATCCGCCCGCTCGACCTAGTCGTCCCCGACCAGTTCTTCGACGCGACGAAGCGGCGGGTCTCCACCTTCTTCGGCGACGGCATCGTGGCCCACGTCGGCATGGCGGAACCGGTCTGCCCGGTCCTTGCGACCGCGCTCGAGAAGGCGGCCCGCCAGGCGGGCGCCACGGTGCACCGGGGCGGCACCTACGTCTGTATCGAGGGGCCGCAGTTCTCGACGAAGGCGGAGTCGCGGGTCTACCGGGGCTGGGGCGTGGACGTGATCGGCATGACGAACATGCCCGAGGCCAAGCTCGCCCGCGAGGCGGAGCTCTGCTATGCGACGCTCGCGCTCGCGACCGACTACGACGTCTGGCAGGAGACGCACGAGCCGGTGTCGGTCGAGGCGGTCGTCCGGAACCTCCTGAAGAACGTCGCGACCGCCAAGGACGTGCTGCGCGCGGCGATCCCGGCCATCGGCCCGGGGCGCACGTGCGAGTGCCCGAGCCTCCTGCGGAATGCGGTCATCACGCATCCGAAAGCGTTCCCGCGGCGGACGCGGCAGCGCCTGGGGCTTTTGCTCGACAAGTACTTTCCGGGCGAGCGGCGCCGGCGCGCGCCTGCCCAAAGGAGCCGTCGTGGGTGATCTCCTGGTGGTGGGCTCGGTGGCGCTCGACAGCGTGGAAACGCCCTTCGGCAAGGTGCGGGAGGCGCTCGGCGGCTCGGCGACGTACTTCTCGTACTCCGCGAGCTTCTTCACCCAGGTGCGTCTGGTCGCCGCCGTCGGAGAGGACTTCCCGGAGGCCCATCTAAGGCTTCTCGCCGATCGCGGCGTGGACATCACGGGGCTCCAGACGTCGAAGGGGCGCACGTTCCGCTGGGCCGGCCAGTACAGCTACGATCTGAACGAGGCCAAGACCCTCGACACGCAGCTCAACGTGTTCGCCACCTTCCGCCCCACGCTCGGCGACGGGCTCCGCCGCGCGCCGTTCCTGTTCCTCGCCAACATCGACCCCGAGCTCCAGCTCGACGTCCTGAGTCAGATGAAGGAGCGCCCGCGGCTGGTCGCCCTCGACACGATGAACTTCTGGATCCAGGGCAAGCAGGAGGCGCTCCGCCGCGTGCTCGCGGAGGTGGACGTGGTCACGATCAACGACGGCGAGGCGCGGCAGCTCGCGAGCGAGCCGAACCTGATCCGCGCGGCGCGCGCAATCGCCGGGCTCGGCCCGCGAACCGTCGTCGTCAAGCGCGGCGAGTACGGTGCGCTGATGCTGACGGACGGGGCGTTCTTCTTCGTGCCGGCGTATCCGCTCGAGTCCGTCTACGACCCGACGGGCGCGGGCGACACGTTCGCCGGCGGATTCATGGGCTACCTGGCCGCCCAGGAGCGCGTGGACGCGGCGGCGATGCGGCGCGCCCTCGCCTACGGGTCGGTCATGGCGTCGTTCACCGTGGAGGACTTCTCGCTGAAGCGTCTCACGCGGCTCAAGCCCGCGGACATCGCGGACCGCTACGCCGCCTTCCACGACCTGATCAGACTCGAGCCATGAGCGAGGCGAAGTACGGGAGGCTCCTCGACGTCCTGCGCGGCCTGGAGAGCGTGGTCGTCGCCTTCTCGGGTGGCGTCGACTCGACGCTCCTCGCGCGGGCGGCGAAGGACGCCCTCGGCGCGAAGGCGCTCCTCGTGACCGCGGACTCGGAGACCTACCCGGCGAGCGAGCTGGCGGAGGCCCGGCGGCTCGGCGAGCTCCTGGGGATGCGTCACGTCGTTGTGAAGACCGAGGAGCTCCAGAACCCGGACTACGCGCGGAACCCGGCGAACCGGTGCTTCTTCTGCAAGGAAGAGCTGTTCCTGAAGCTGGCGCCGATCGCTGCGCGCGAGGGCGCGCGGGCGCTCGTCTACGGCGCCAACATGGACGACCTCGGCGACCACCGGCCGGGGATGAAGGCCGCCGAGCGCTCCGGCGTGCGCGCGCCCCTGATCGAGGCCGGGCTCTGGAAGACCGAGATCCGGGAGCTGTCGCGCCGGCTCGGCCTGCCCACCTGGGACAAGCCCTCGTTCGCGTGCCTCTCGTCGCGCTTTCAGTACGGCGACCGGATCACGGCCGAGAAGCTCCGCCGGGTGGATGCCGCCGAGGAGTTTCTACGCTCGCTCGGCTTCCGCCAGTTCCGTGTCCGTCACCACGACCGGCTGGCGCGCCTCGAGATCGCCAAGGACGAGCTCGCGCGACTCTGGGAGGAGGGGCGCCAAGAGGCGATCGTGACGCGCCTTCGCGAGCTCGGCTATCTCTACGTGGCCGTAGACCTCGCGGGGTTCCAGTCGGGGAGCGCGAACCTGCTCCTGGCGCTCGGCAGGAACGCGAGCGGTGGATAGGGAGACCCTGAGGAAGCTCCTCGAGGACGTCGAGGCCGGCCGCCTCGACGCGCGGTCGGCGGTGGAGCGTCTCCGAAGGCTGCCCTACGAGGATCTGGGGTTCGCCAAGGTGGACCATCACCGTGCGCTCCGCGGCGGCGGCGCCGAGGCCGTCTTCTGCCTCGGCAAGACGCCGGAGCAGGTGGTCGCGATCGTCACGCGGCTCGCCGGGGACCACGCCAACGTCCTCGCGACCCGCGCCGACGCGCGCGTCGCTGCCGCCATCGCCGCCGCCGGCCTCCCCCACGCCTGGCACGCGGACGCGCGGCTCGTGGTCGTGCGCCCGGAGCCGGTCGAGGGCGTGGGGCTCATCGTCATCGCGGCCGCAGGAACGGCTGACCTCCCGGTCGCCGAGGAGGCGGCGCTCGTCGCCGAGGCGCTCGGCAACCGGGTCGAGCGCGTGTACGACTGCGGCGTCGCCGGCCTCCACCGGTTGCTCGACCGCTACGACCTGCTCGCCGACGCGAACGCGATCGTCGCCGTCGCGGGGATGGAAGGCGCGCTCCCGAGTGTGATCGGCGGGCTCGTGGACCGGCCCGTCATCGCGGTGCCGACCTCGGTCGGGTACGGCGTGTCGTTCGGTGGCTTCGCCGCGCTCCTGGCCATGCTCAGCTCCTGTGCGCCCGGCGTGTCGGTGGTCAACATCGACAACGGCTATGGCGCGGCGCACCAGGCGAGCCAGATCAACCACCTCGTCGCGAAGATCCGATGACGCTCCGGGGCGCCGGGGGCGGTGCGGCCCTCTTCGACCACGACGGCTGCGACACGCCGCGGCCATTCGGTGCCGCATGAGGGTGGTGTACTTCGATTGCCCGAGCGGTGCGGCCGGGGACATGATCATGGCCGCGCTCGTGGACGCGGGCGCGCCGCTCGAAGCGCTGCGGGCCGAGCTCCGGAAGCTCCCGCTCGAGGGCTTCGACCTGGTCGTACGCCAGGTGACGAAGGGCGCCTTCCGGGCCACCAAGGTCGACGTCGAGATCGACCCGCACGCCCACCCGCAGCACCGCTCGCTCGGGGACATCCTCGGGATCCTCGAGGCGAGCGCGCTGGCGCCCGCGCTCAGGGGACAGGCCGCGCGCATCTTCACACGCCTCGCCGAGGCGGAGGCGCGCGCCCACGGCACGACACGCGAGGCCGTCCACTTCCACGACGTCGGCGCCGTGGACGCGATCGTGGACGTCACGGGCGCGGTCGTCGGGCTCCACCTCCTCGGGGCCGCGGCGGTCCACGTGTCGGCGCTCCCGCTCGGCGGGGGCTTCGTGGACGGTCCGCATGGCAGGATCCCGATCCCGGGCCCGGGCACGGCCGAGCTCCTCCGCGGGTTCCCGGTGGTGGACACGGGCGTGCGGGCCGAGCTGGTGACGCCCACGGGTGCAGCGATCCTGACGACCCTCGCCGCCTCCGCGGGTCGGATGCCGGCGATGACGGTCGACGCGATCGGCTACGGCGCCGGGACGATGGACCTGCCCGGCACCCCGAACATCCTGCGCTGCTTCGTGGGCGAGACGGCGGAGCCCGGCGGCGACGAGACGGTGCTCCAGGTCGAGACGACGATCGACGACATGTCGCCGCAGCTCTACGAGCCGCTCGTCGAGCGCCTCTTCGAGGCGGGCGCGCTCGACGTGTTCCTGACGCCCGTGATCATGAAGAAGGGGAGACCCGGGGTGGTCCTGACCGCGCTGGCCCCCCACGACAGGCTCGACGCCGTCTCGCGCGTGCTCTTCGAGGAGTCGCCGACGATCGGGGTCCGCTGGTCGGAGCGGCGCCGGAGCCGGCTCGCGCGCGAGGTGGTGACGCTCCCGACCGCCTACGGCGTGATCCCGTTCAAGGTCTCCCGCCTGGCCGGGCGCGTCGTCACCGTCACGCCGGAGTTCGCCGAGGTCCTCCGCATCGCGCGCGAGAAGGCGCTCCCGGTGCGCGAAGTCCTGGACCAGGCGCGCGCCGACGGTCGGCGACTCCTACACGATTGACAGGCCCCCGATGAAGTCTTAGTCTCTCTGACGCAAACGAGACGCCTGCGCCCAAAACGCCCAAGCCCGGAGGACGAGCCGTGAATGTGCCAGTGACGATGACGATCAACGGCCAGAAGTACAGCCACGAGGTCGAGCCCCGCCTCCTCCTGGTGCACTACATCCGCGAGGTCGTGGGCCTGACCGGGACGCACGTCGGCTGCGACACGAGCCAGTGCGGGGCGTGCACGATCCACCTGAACGGCCAGGCGCTGAAGGCGTGCACGATGTTCACGGTGCAGGCCGACGGGGCCAAGATCACGACGATCGAGGGCATGGCGAAGAACGGCGAGCTCCACCCGATCCAGCAGGGCTTCTGGGAGAAGCACGGCCTCCAGTGCGGCTTCTGCACGCCGGGCATGATCATGACGGCCGCCCAGATCCTCGAGCGCCACCCCAAGCCGACGGAGGAGCAGATCCGCCACCAGCTCGAGGGCAACCTCTGCCGGTGCACGGGTTACCACAACATCGTGAAGGCGATCCAGTGGGCGGCCGAGCACATGCCGGCGAAAAAGTAGGGGGCCGCCATGGCGACGGTCACCGAGGGTCGGCTGTTCGGGAAGTCGATCAAGCGGCGCGAGGACCCACGGTTCATCACCGGGCGCGGGACGTACGTCGACGACGTGAAGCTGCCGGGCATGACCTACGCGGCCTTCGTCCGAAGCCCGCACGCTCACGCGAGGATCAAGGCGATCGACGCGGCGCGGGCGCGGAAGGTCCCGGGGGTTATCGCGGTCTACACGAGCCAGGAGATCAAGGTCGGGGGGCTCCCCTGCGGCTGGATGCTGCCGGGCATCAAGGTGCCGACGCGGCCCGTGCTCGCCCAGGGCAAGGCGCGTTACGTGGGCGAGCCGGTCGCCATCGTGATCGGCGAGACCCCGTACGCGGCGAAGGACGGCGCCGAGGCCGTGAGCGTGACGTATGAGGCTCTGCAGGGGGTGAGCGACGGCAAGAAGGCCCACCAGAAGGGCGCTCCACAGCTCTTCGACGAGATCCCCTCCAACCAGTGCTTCTACTGGACGATCGGCGACAAGGCGGCGGCCGAGGCCGCGTTCAAGTCCGCCGCGACCGTCGTCTCCCAGCCGCTGCTGAACCAGCGGCTCATCCCAAACGCGATCGAGCCCCGCGCCTGCGTCGCCTCCCATTCGCCGGCGACCGACGAGCTGACCCTTTGGGTGACCTCGCAGAACCCGCACGTCCATCGCCTGCTGATGGCGGCGTTCGTCCTCGCGATCCCCGAGACGAAGATGCGGGTGATCGCGCCGGACGTGGGCGGCGGCTTCGGCTCGAAGATCTTCGTCTACAACGAGGAGGTCGCCGTCTCCTGGGCCTCGCGGACCCTCAAGCGGCCCGTGAAGTGGACCGCCGAGCGCCGCGAGAGCTTCCTGAACGACGCGCACGGCCGCGACCACGTGACCGAGGCCGAGATGGCGTTCAGCCGCGAGGGCCAGATCACGGGGCTCCGCGTGAAGACCCACGCGAACCTCGGCGCCTACCTCTCGACGTTCGCGCCCCTGATCCCCTCGTACCTCTACGGGCCGCTCCTTTCGGGCGTCTACAAGATCCCCGCGATCTTCTGCGAGGTCTGGGGGATGCTCTCGAACACGGCGCCCGTGGACGCATACCGCGGCGCCGGCCGCCCGGAGGCGACCTTCCTGCTCGAGCGCGTGATGGATCGCGCCGCGCGGCAGCTCCGGCTCGACCCGGCCGAGCTGCGGCGCAAGAACTTCATCCCGGCGTTCACGGGCGGCACGCCGTACCAGACGCCGGTCGCGTTCGCGTACGACAGCGGCGACTACGAGCCGGCGCTCCGGCGGGCGCTCGAGCTCTCGGGCTACGAGCAGGTCCGTCGCGAGCAGACCGCCGCGCGGCAGAAGGGCCGCTACCTCGGCATCGGCGTGACCACCTACATCGAGGCCTGCGGGCCGGCGCCCTCGGCCGTCGCGGGCGCGCTCGGCGCCGGCGCCGGCCTCTGGGAGTCCGGCCAGGTGCGCGTCGACCCGACCGGCACGGTCACGGTCTTCACGGGCTCGCACTCGCACGGGCAGGGGCACGAGACGACGTTCGCGCAGATCGTCGCCGACGAGCTCGGGATCCCGATGGAGCAAATCGAGGTGGTCCACGGCGACACGGCGCGGATCCCGTTCGGCATGGGCACCTACGGCAGCCGCTCGGCGTGCGTCGGCGGCAGCGCCATCGTGAAGTGTCTCGACAAGATCAAGGAGAAGGGCCGCAAGATCGCCGCGCACCTCCTCGAGGCCGGAGAGCAGGACCTCGTCTTCCAGGGCGGCACGTGGTCGGTGAAGGGCTCGCCCGATAAGAAGAAGGCGTGGGGCGAGGTGGCGCTGATGGCCTACCTCGCGCATAACATCCCCCAGGGCATGGAGCCCGGCCTCGAGGCGACGTCGTTCTACGATCCGGTCAACTTCACGTTCCCGTTCGGCGCCCACGTGGCGGTGGTCGAGGTGGACGCGGAGACGGGCGCCGTGACGATTCTGAAGTACGTCGCCGTGGACGACGTCGGCAGGGTCATCAACCCGATGATCGTCGACGGCATGGTCCACGGCGGCATCGCCCAGGGCGTCGGCCAGGCGCTCTGGGAGCACGGCATCTACACGGACGACGGTCAGCTGCTCTCCGGCACGATGATGGACTACGCGATGCCGAAGGCCGACTCGCTCCCGAGCTACGTGACCGACCGCACGGTGACGCCGAGCCCGATCAACCCGCTCGGCGTCAAGGGCGCGGGCGAGACCGGGACGATCGCCTCGACGCCCACGATCGCGAACGCGGTCATGGACGCGCTCGAGCCCTTCGGGGTCAGGCACCTCGACATGCCGCTCACGCCGGGCAAGATCTGGAAGGCCGTCGCGGCCGCCAAGAAGAAATAGAGGGAGGCGCCACGCCATGTACCCCGCCGCGTTCCAGTACCACGCGCCGAAGAACGTCAAGGAAGCGCTCGGGTTGCTCGGCAAGCTGAAGGACGACGCCAAGATCCTCGCGGGCGGCCACAGCCTGATCCCGATGATGAAGCTCCGGCTCGCCCAGCCGAAGCACCTCATTGATCTCGGGCGAGTCTCCGGGCTCTCCGGCATCAAGGCCGACGGCAAGGCCCTCGCGATCGGCGCGATGACGACCCACTGGGAGATCGAGTCGTCGTCCACGGTCAAGTCGAAGCTCCCGGTCCTCGCCGAGGTCGCAGCGCTCATCGGCGACCCGGCGGTGCGCAACAAGGGCACCGTCGGCGGCTCGCTCGCCCACGCCGATCCCGCCGCCGACTGGCCGGCCGCGATGCTGGCGCTCGGCGCCGAGCTCGTCTGCGAGGGCCCGAAGGGGAAGCGGAAGGTCGGCGTGGATCAGTGGTTCCTCGGCCTCATGGAGACGGCGCTCAAGGACCGGGAGATCCTCGTCCAGGTCCGCGTGCCGCTCCTGCCCGCGGGCTCGGGCGCGGCGTATCTGAAGTTCCCGCACCCGGCGTCGCGTTTCGCCGTGGTCGGCGTGTGCGCCGCGGTGACGCTCGACAAACAGGGGACGTGCACCAAGGCCAGCGTCGCCGTCACCGGTGCCGGCACGAAGGCGCTGCGGGCCAAGGGCGTCGAGGCGGCGCTGGTCGGCAAGAAGCTCACCGCGGCAGCGATCGAGGCCGCGGCGCAGAAGGCCGCCGAGGGCGTGGACGTCCAGGCCGACCTCCAGGGCTCGGTCGAGTACAAGGCGCACCTCTGCCGCGTGTTCGCCAAGCGCGCGCTCACGGAGGCCGTGAAGCGAGCCGGCGGCTAGTCGACGGCGCCCGTCGGTCCCGATGATCGCGGCGGTCGTGCTGGCCGCGGGGCTGGCGCGGCGGATGGGGCGGCAGAAGCTCCTCCTGAACCTCCAGGGCAAGCCGGTCGTGCGCTGGGCCGTGGAGCGGCTGGTCCCGCACGTCGGTGACATCGTCGTGGTCACGGGGCAGGACGACGCGGCGATCCGGGAGGCCCTTTCCGGGCTGAGCCTCCGCTTCGCCGTCAATCCGAGCCCACAGGCCGGACAGGGGAGCTCGATCGCCGTGGGCGTCGCCGCGCTCCCGCCGTGGACGCAGGCGGCCCTCATCGCGCTCGGCGACCAGCCGCGCGTCCCCGACGCCGTCGTGCCCGCGCTGCTCGCCGCCCTCGAGCGCGCCGGGAAGGCGATCGTCGCGCCGGTCTATCGGGGCGCGCAGGGCACGCCGGTGCTCTTCACGGCCGCGATCTTCGCAGAGCTCAAGGCGCTCACGGGTGACGCGGGCGCGCGCGCGGTCGTGACGAGGCACGCGGAGCGAGTCGAGCGCGTCACCTTCGATCTGCCGATGCCGCCCGACGTGGACACGCCCGAGGACTTCGCGAGGCTTCATGTACAATGACGTGTCATGCGTGACGAGATTCGGAAGATCCAGGAGCTGATGGAGGCGGCGGACTACGTGACGGATGCGCCGGTCGCGACGTCCGTCCACCTGGCGATGCGCCTGCGGAAGCCGCTCCTGATCGAGGGCCCGGCGGGCGTCGGGAAGACCGAGGTCGCGAAGGTGATGGCGCGGATGCTCACGACCAACCTGATCCGGTTGCAGTGCTACGAGGGCCTCGACGCTTCAACCGCGCTCTACGAGTGGAACTACCAGAAGCAGCTCCTGCACATCAAGCTCGACGAGACCGCGCGCAACAACCGCCCGATCGGCGAGAAGGAGCACGAGATCTTCTCCGAGCCCTTCCTGCTGCGGCGTCCGCTCCTGCAGGCGATCACGCAGGAGTCGCAGGCGCCGGTGCTCCTGGTGGACGAAGTCGACCGCGTCGAGGAGGAGTTCGAGGCGTTCATGCTCGAGGTCTTCTCGGACTGGCAGGTGACGATCCCGGAGATCGGGACGATCAAGGCGACGCACGCGCCGCACGTCGTCCTCACCTCGAACCGGACGCGCGAGCTATCGGACGCGCTCCGCCGGCGCTGCCTCTATCTCTGGATCGACTATCCCACGCTCGAGAAGGAGATCCGGATCATCGGGCGCAAGGTGCCGGGCGTGAACGCGCGGCTGGCGCGCGAGGTCGCGAAGTTCATGGAGACGCTGCGCGAGGTGCGCCTGGCCAAGGTGCCGGGCGTCGCCGAGACCCTCGACTGGGCGCAGGCGCTGGTCTCGCTGCACGCGGACCACATCGACGCGGGCCTCGTCGACGAGACGCTCGGCTGCATCCTGAAGGACGCGGACGACCTGAAGCGCTTCCGCGCCGAGGTCGCCAAGGCGGGCCTCGCGCCCTTCCTGCCCGCCCAGGGCTAGACGATGGCGGCGCGCGAGCTGTCGAGCGCCGTCGCGCGCTTCGCGGCGCTCCTGCGCCGGCACGGGCTGCCCGTCACCCTCGTCCACGTCACCGACGCCGTGCGCGCGCTCGACCACCTCGACATCGGCGACCGCGGCGAGCTCTACCTCGGTCTCAAGACCGTCTTCGTGGGGCGCCCCGAGGAGACCGGGGCCTTCGACCGGTGCTTCGAGGCGTTCTGGCGCCGCACGCCGGACGGCGAGGGCATCCCCGGGCTCCTCCAGATCCCGTCCGGCGAGGCGGGGGAGAGCGACGCCACGCTCAAGTCGTCAGGCCAGAAGCGCGAGTCGCTGGCGCTCGACACGTGGGGCACGGACGAGGACGAGGGGCAGGACGCCGGCGAGCCCCTGAGCGTGCCCGCGGCCTCGGACACGGAAGCGCTCGTCGGGCGGGACTTCGCGACCTTCGGCGCCGAGCAGCTCGACGAGATCCTGCGCCTGACGCTCAAGATCGCGCGGCGCCTCGCCCACCGGATCACGCGCCGGCGGCGCCCGGTGAGGCGGCGCGGCCGCGTGGATCTGCGGCGCACGCTCCGGGCGAACCTGACGAAGGGCGACCTGATCGACCTCCGCTTCCGCGAACGCAAGCGCAAAAAGGTTCGCCTGCTCCTGCTCTGCGATGTCTCGGGCTCGATGGACCTCTACAGCCGCTTCCTCCTCCAGTTCCTGTTCGCCCTGCAGAGCGTTTTCGGGCGCGTCGAGACCTTCACGTTCTCGACCCGGCTCACGCGGATCACCGACCACCTCCGCGCGCGCTCCTACCGCCAGGTGCTCCGCCGGCTCTCGGAGGTGCGCGACTGGTCGGGCGGGACGAAGATCGGCGAGTCGCTCGCCCAGCTGAACCGCGACTGGCCGCAGCTCGTGGACCGCCGGACGATCGTGATCGTCCTCTCCGACGGCTGGGACACGGGCGAGCCCGAGCTCCTGGCCGAGGCGCTCTTGCGCATCAAGCGCCGGGCCGGGCGGGTCATCTGGCTCAACCCGCTCCTGGGCAACCCGTCGTACGAGCCGCTCACGCGCGGCATGGCGGCGGCGCTCCCGCTCGTGGACCATTTCGCGCCCGGCCACAATCTGGCGGCGCTGCGCGATCTGGCGACGAAGCTCCATCTCTAGCGGTATCATTGGATCCCCATGGCTGAGCTCTTCGACCACATCGATGAGTTGCGCCGCTCGGCGCGCAAGGTCGCGGTCGCCACGCTCGTGAACACCCGCGGCACCACGCCCCGCAAGGAGGGCGCGAAGATGCTCGTCGGCGAGGGCGGGGCCGTCCTCGGCTCCGTCACGATCGGCGGCTGCGTGGACGCCCAGGTCATCGAGCAGTCCGAGGACGTGCTCGGGACGATGCGCCCGCGCCTGATCGAGATGAACCTGGGCGACGAGGAGGCCTGGGAGATCGGCCTCACGTGCGGCGGGACCATCGAGGTCTTCGTGGAGCCGGTCGCCTTCGACCGCCCGGACGATGCGGCGCTCGCCCTCTACGAGCGCGTGCGCGGACATGCGGCCGCCGGCCGCGCGGGCGCGATCGTGACGCGGCTCGACGGCCGGCCGGGCGCCAAGCTCCTGGTGCTCGACGACGGCACGGTCGAGGGGACGCTGGGCGACGCGTTCCTCGACGAGCGGTTCGTCCGCGAGGCGCGGGGGGCGCTCGAGTCCGGCGCCTCCCGCACGCTCTTCCTCGAGGGCACGCGCGCCTTCGTCGAGGTGTTCACGCCCCCGGCGCTCCTCCTGGTGGTCGGCGCGGGGCACGTGGCGATGCCGCTCACGCAGCTCGCGCGCGTGCTCGGCTATCGCATCGCGGTGCTGGACGGCCGGCCGCGCTTCGCGACGCGCGACCGCTTCCCGGACGTGGACGACCTTCGCATTGGGATGCCGTCGGAGCTCGTCAGGCAGTACCCGCTGATCGCGTCGACGGCCCTCGTCCTCGTCGCGCACGACTACAAGTACGACCTCCCGGTGCTGCGCGAGGCGCTCGGCTCCGACGTCGGCTACATCGGGATGCTCGGCTCTCCGCGGCGCGGCGCGGCGCTCCTCAAGTTCCTCGCCGAGGAGGGCGTGAGCGACGCCGCCCTCAAGCGGATCCGCGTCCCGATCGGCCTCGACCTCGGGGCCCGCGGGGCGCCGGAGATCGCGCTCGCGATCCTGGCGGAGATCCAGGCAGTCCGCGGCGGCGGCACGGGCCAGCCGCTCAGCGTCAAGGTGAAGTGAAGGCCATCGCCCAGCGCCGCGAGACGGCGAGCGCCGACGTCCTCGTGGACAAGGTGCTCTGCCACGACGTCCGCGACGCGACGGGGAAGGTCGTCGTGGACAAGGGCGCCCGCCTCGCCGTGGAAACCGCGAAGAGGCTGCTCGATGCGCCGTGGCAGGAGATCCACCTCGTCGCGCTCGAGCCCGGCGACCTCCACGAGGAGGAGGCCGGGCGCCGCCTCGCTGCGGCCGTCGTGGGCGACGGCGCTGCGGTGAAGGCCTACACGGGCGGCCAGTGGACGCTCACGGCCGGACGCCGGGGGCTGCTGCGGATCCGGCGGCCGGCGCTGGCCGAGGTCAACGCCCTCGAGGGCATCTCCGTCTTCACGCTGTTCGACCTGCAGCCCGTGGAGCCCGGCGAGACGGTCGCCAAATGCAAGGTCACCCCGCTCGTGATCCCGGGCGAGACGCTCCGCTCGGTCGAGCGCGCCGCCCGTGCGGCCGGCGGCCTCGTCGCGGTCGACGCCTTCCGCCCTGTCACCGTCGGCGCCCTCGCCCAGCAGCGGCTGGAGGAGAAGCAACGGGCGCGCTTCGAGGCCGCGCTCACGCAGAAGGTCGAGTGGTTCGGAAGCACGCTCCTGCCCGTGCGTTACGCGACGGGCTCGGCGCGCATGGTCGCCGACGAGCTGACGGCGCTCGCCCGCGCGGGAGCGCGGGTGCTGGTCGTCGCGGGGGCGAGCGCGCTCGACCCGCTCGATCCGGTCTTCGGCGGGCTGACGCTGCTGGGCGCGCGGATGGAGCGCCACGGCGCGCCGGCGCATCCGGGCAGCCTCCTCTGGCTCGCCTTCTGGGAGGGGACGCCCGTGCTCGGCATGCCCACCTGCGGCATGTTCTCGCAGGCGACCACCTTCGACCTCGTGCTGCCGCGTCTCCTCGCGGGGGACCGGCTCGACAACCGAGCGCTCGCCGAGCTCGGCCACGGCGGCCTGCTCTCGCGTGACATGGCGTACCGCTTCCCGCCGTATCGCGCCAACGCGCAGCGCGGGGAGCTCGAATGAGAATGAGCGACGCGCACCTGGCTCCGGCCACCCACGACTCAAGCCGGCCTCACGGACCCCGCTACAAATGACGGTACAGATAGGGCCCTACAGCGACGTGATCCGCGAGCGCTGGCGGCGGCCGAGGTTCCGCGGCGAGCTGCCCTCCGCGAACGCGGTCGCCGAGGACGTGAACCCCCTCTGCGGCGACCGGGTGAGGCTCATGCTGAGCCTCGCCGACGGCCGCGTCGCCGCCGCGCGGTTCGCGGGGGACTCGTGCGCGATCTGCGCCGCGTCCGCCGACGTCACGGCCGAGTTGATCGCGGGCCGCCCCGTCGCCGAGGCGCGGCGGCTGGCGGCGGCCGACGTCCTCGCGGTGCTCCAGGCGGACATCCGCCCGACGCGGATGCGCTGCGTGACGCTGCCGCTGTCGGTGCTCGAACAAGCCCTGAACGGCCACGGACGATGAGACTCGACGAGAAGACGCGGCCCGATTTCCCCATCCTCTCGCGGACGATCAACGGCCACCCGCTCGTCTATCTCGACTCGGCCGCCTCGAGCCAGAAGCCGCGAAGCGTCGTCGAGGCCATAAGCCAGTACTACGAGCGGAGCCACGCCAACGTCCACCGCTCGATCCACACCCTTGGCGAGGAGGCGACGGAGCTCTACGAGGCCGCGCGCGACCGTGTCCAGCGCTTCATCGGCGCGGCGCGGCGCGAGGAGATCATCCTCACGCGCGGGACGACCGACGGGCTCAGCCTGGTCGCCGACGCCCTCTGCCGGGGGCTCGCGCCGGGCGACCAGGTGCTCGTCACGGAGATGGAGCACCACTCCAACCTGATCCCCTGGCAGATGGCCGCGCGGCGTCAGGGCTTGAGGCTCGCCGCCGTGCCCGTGACGGGCGGGGGGCTCCTCGACCTGGACGCGCTCGACCACCTGCTCGACGAGAGGACGCGCGTCGTCGCCTTCGCCCACGTCTCCAACGTCCTCGGCACGATCAACCCCGTCACGGAGATCGTCAGACGCGCCCGCCGGGTCGGGGCGACGACGGTCGTCGACGGGGCTCAGGCGGCGCCTCACCTCCCGCTCGATATGTCGGTGCTGGGGTGTGATTTTTACGCCTTCTCGCCCCACAAGATGCTCGGCCCGACGGGTATCGGCGTCCTTTACGGGCGGCGAGAGCGCCTGGAGCACCTCGAGCCGACCCGCGGCGGGAGCGAGATGATCAAGGAGGTCTGGATCGACCGGGCTCAGTGGAACGACCTGCCGTGGCGCTTCGAGCCCGGCACGCCGCCGATCGCCGAGGCGGTGGGGCTCACGGCCGCGATCGAGTACCTCGAGAAGCTCGGCATGGAGCGCGTGGCCGAGCACGAGCTAGCCCTGGCGCGCCGGACGCTGGACGGCCTCGCCGCGATCCCGGGCGTGAGAGTCTTCGGGCCGCCGCGCAGTGCCGCCCGCGGCGCGGTGGTCGCGTTCGCTGTCGACGGTCTCCACCCCCACGACGTCGCGGCGCTGCTCGACGCCGAGGGGATCGCCGTGCGGGCCGGGCATCACTGCGCCATGCCCCTCATGCGCCGGCTCGGCGTCGTCGGAACCTCGCGCGCGAGTTTCTCGGTCTTCAACTCCCCCGACGAGGTCGAGCGGTTGCTCACGGCGGTCGCGGGCCTCCGAGCCCAGCTCTAGGCAGGACGCGGTGGACCGCCCCGGGCCTCGCAATCCCTTCGTGTCCCCCCGGTTCGGGCAGATCGCGACCTTCATGCTGCTTCCTCAGGCGGAGACGGCGCGGGACCTCGACGTCGCGCTGCTCGGCATCCCGTATGACGGCGGCACGTCCTACCGGACCGGCGCGCGCTTCGGTCCGCGCGCCGTCCGCGAGCAGTCGTCGCTGATCCGGTCCTGGAACCCGGTGCTCAAGGTCCACCCGTTCGAGAAGCTCCGCGTTGCCGACTGCGGCGACGTGGACGTCGTGCCCATCTCGATCGAGCGCACGTACGAGGCCGTCGAGCGCCGGATCGCCGCGGTCACGGCCGAGGGCGCCTTGCCCGTCTGCGTCGGCGGCGACCACTCGGTCACGCTGCCCATCCTCCGGGCGCTCGCGCGCCGCCACGGCCCTCTCGGCGTCGTCCACTTCGACGCCCACCCGGACACCTGGGACGAGTACTTCGGCTCGAAGTTCTTCCACGGCACGCCGTTCCGCCGCGCGGTGGAGGAGGGGCACGTGGACCCGCGGCGGATGATCCAGGTCGGGATCCGCGGGCCGCTCTACGGCGCCGAGGACTTCGAGTTCCATGACCGCCACGGCATCGAGGTCGTCCGGATCGAGACGGTGAAGGAGCAGGGCACCGCGTGGGTCGCCGAGCGGCTCGCCCGCCTGCGCGGCGGGCCGCTCTACTGCTCGTTCGACATCGACGCGGTGGACCCGGCATACGCCCCGGCCACGGGGACGCCCGAGGTCGGCGGGCTCACCTCGTACGAGGCGCTCGTGCTCGTGCGCGCCCTCGTCGGCCAGGCCCTGGTCGGCGCCGACGTCGTCGAGGTCTCGCCGCCGTACGACGGGCCCGGCCAGATCACCTCGCTGCTCGCCGCGAATCTCATGTTCGAGCTCGTGAGCGTCCTGGCGCGGGAGCGATGAGGGCGCGCGGCGCCCTGCTCGCGGCCCTGCTCCTGGCGCCGGCGACCGGGGGCGCCGCGCCCCTGCCCGTGGCGCACATCGAGATCGAGGGCGTGATCAGCCCCGTGACGCTCCGCCTCGTCGGGCTCGCCATCGACCGCGCCCAGGCCGAGCGTGCGCAGGCGCTCGTGATCCAGCTCGACACCCCTGGCGGGCTCGAGCGCTCGATGCGCTCGATCGTCCAGCGGATGATGAACGCCGACGTGCCCGTGGTCGTCTACGTCGCCCCGACGGGCGCGCGCGCGGCGTCCGCCGGCGTCTTCATCACGATGGCGGCGCACGTGGCGGCGATGGCGCCGGCGACGAACATCGGCGCCGCGTCGCCGGTGGCTCTCGGGGGCGGCGCCGACAAGACGATGCTGAAGAAGGTCGAGAACGACGCGGCGGCCTTCATCCGGACGGTCGCCGTCGAGCGCGGCCGGAACGCCGACTGGGCGGAGAAGGCCGTGCGCCAGGCCGTGTCGATCACCGAGCGCGAGGCCGTGAAGCTCAAGGTCGTCGACCTCATCGCCGACTCGCTGCCCGACCTGCTCGAGAAGCTGCACGGCCGCGTCGTGAAGCTGCCGAAGGCCACGGTGACCCTGGCGACGAAGGGCGCGCCGGTGAGGCCAATCGAGATCGGCTTCCGCGATCGCGTCCTGAACGTCATCACCGACCCGAACGTGGCCTACATCCTGATGATGCTCGGCATGCTCGGCCTCTTCTTCGAGCTCTCGAACCCCGGTGTCGTGCTGCCGGGCGTGATCGGCGGCATCTCGCTGATCCCGGCGTTCTTCGCCTTCCAGAGCCTGCCGATCAACTACGCGGGGGTGCTGTTGATCCTGTTCGGCATCGTGCTCCTGATCGCCGAGATCAAGATCGTGAGCCACGGCGTCCTGGCGCTCGGGGGCATCGTCTCGATGGCCCTCGGCTCGCTCATGCTCTTCGACGCGCCCGAGCTGGGCTTCCGGGTGTCGTGGTGGGCGATCGTTCCGATGGTGGGGCTGACCTCGGGCCTGTTCCTCTTCGTCGTCGCGGCCGGGGTGCGGGCCCTGTCCGGCCGGCAGCTCCTGGGCCCGAGCGGGCTCGTGGGCACGCTCGGCGTGGCGCGCGAGCGGCTGGCGCCCGAGGGGCACGTGCTGGTCCACGGCGAGCTGTGGCGCGCGGTGGCGGAGGGCGGCCCGCTCGAGCCGGGCGCGCAGGTGCGCGTGCTCGCCATCGATGGGCTCACGCTGAGGGTCGGCAAGGCCGACGCCGAGAGGGGGAACCCATGATCTCGATCGACTCGCTGCTGGTCCTCGTCGTGGTCTTCGCGGCCATCTTCTTCATCGCTTCGTTCGCCAAGATCCTGCGCGAGTACGAGCGCGCCGTCATCTTCCGTCTGGGGCGGAGCACGCGGGCGATCCTGAACCCTGGCGGGCAGGGGAACGGACCCGGGCTGGTCCTCCTGGTGCCGATGATCGACAAGATGGTCAAGGTGAGCCTGCAGACCGTCGCGCTCGACGTGGCGCCCCAGGACGTCATCACGCGCGACAACGTCTCCATCAAGGTGAGCGCGGTCATCTACTTCCGCGTGGTGGACCCGGAGAAGGCGGTGATCGCCGTCCAGGACTACCTCTACGCGACGTCGCAGATCGCGCAGACGACGCTGCGCAGCGTCCTCGGCCAGGTCGAGCTCGACGACCTCCTCTCGGCGCGGGACAAGATCAACCAGCAGCTCCAGCGCATCATCGACGAGCACACGGAGCCCTGGGGCATCAAGGTCGCGACCGTGGAGGTCAAGCAGATCGACCTGCCCCAGGACATGCAACGCGCGATGGCCAAGCAGGCCGAGGCCGAGCGCGAGCGGCGCGCCAAGGTCATCAACGCCGACGGCGAGTTCCAGGCGGCGGCGAAGCTCGCCGACGCGGCCCAGGTCCTGACGCAGCACCCGATCGCCGTCCAGCTCCGGTATCTCCAGACGATGCGGGAGATCGCCTCCGAGCGGTCCACGACCACGTTCTTCCCGCTGCCGCTCGATCTCTTCGGCCCGCTGCTGCGGGCGTTCAACAAGGCGGACGACGGCACGAAGTCGTGAGGTAGAATACGCTCGTTTCCGGTCTCGGGGGGTTAGCTCAGTTGGGAGAGCGCGGCGTTCGCAACGCCGAGGTCGAGGGTTCGAATCCCTTACCCTCCACCAATCATAATCTCGCGGAGTTACGGCGCACGCCCTGAGAGTTGCCGTGAATCGCCGCGTTTTGCCGTAGGAGCGTCTCTCGATTCTCCTTCGCCGCGACCATCGAGACG
>Ga0209156_10001512_pt1 | contig 18939 bp, 19 predicted proteins | sample GraSoiAngelo_124_FD_185881 | JGI IMG/M metagenome (GOLD analysis project Ga0209156, IMG submission 185881) | Grasslands soil microbial communities from the Angelo Coastal Reserve, California, USA - 14_0927_05_20cm (SPAdes) (version 2) | ecosystem: Environmental > Terrestrial > Soil > Grasslands...
TACGGCCGGCTCGACCCGCAGAGCGGCGCGATGCAAGTCTGGGACGCCCCGCGCGGCCGCGGTCCCTACGGCATCGCGACGACGCCGGACGGCGCCGTGTACTACGCCTCGCTCGCCGGCAGCCACATCGCGCGTGTGGACCTCGACACGGGCGTCGCCACGGTCATCGAGCCGCCGACGAAGGACCAGGGCGCGCGCCGCGTCTGGTCGGACGGGAAGGGCCGGATCTGGGTCAGCGAGTGGAACGGGGGGAACGTGAGCCGCTACGATCCGGCTACGAGCGCCTGGAAGACGTGGAAGCTCCCCGGCGCAGCGCCGCGCGCCTATGCCGTCTACGTGGACGACAAGGACATGGTCTGGCTCTCCGACTGGGGGGCCAACGCGATGGTCCGCTTCGACCCGGAGACCGAGAAGTTCCAGGCGTTTCCGAGCGAGCGCGGCGGCGCGAACGTGCGCCAGATCCTCGGGCGCCCCGGCGAGGTGTGGGCGCCGGAGTCCGGCGCCGATCGGCTCGTCGTCTATCGCACGAAGTGACGCCGTGAAGCTGCTCTTCTTCGACGACTTCAGGCTGGGCGTGCTCACGGGCGACGCGGTCGTCGACGTGTCGCCGGTGGTGCGCGACATTCCGCACACCGGGCCGCACGATCTCGTCAGCGGGCTGATCGAGCGGTTCGCCGACTACAAGGGGCGCCTGGCGGACGCGGTCGGGCGGGGCCGGGGCGTGCCGGTCGGCCAGGTCAGGATCCGCCCTCCCCTGCCGAAGCCGTACAACATCGTCGCGATGGCGGTGAACTACATGGAGGACGGCACGCGCGCCGAGCCCGCGCCCATCAACGCGTTCCACAAGTCCCCGAACGCCGTCATCGGCGACGGCGACACCATGGTGCTGCCCGACGTCCCCGCCACGATCTTCGAGGGCGAGGCGGAGGTGGCGCTGGTGATCGGCCGGCGCGCCTCGCACGTGCGCGCGGCGGAGGCCATGAGCTACGTCTTCGGCTACACCAACTTCATCGACGGCTCCGCCCGCGGCCTGCCGCCCGCCGGCAACACCTTCTACCAGATGAAGTCGCGCGACACCTTCGCGCCGATGGGCCCCTACCTGGTGACGGCCGACGAGGTGCCCGACCCGCACGGCCTTCACGTACGGCTCTGGGTGAACGGGACGCTCAAGCAGAATTTCAGCACGAGCGACATGGCCCACCGGATCCCGCGGTGCATCGAGTGGGTCACCTCCATCCACACGCTCGAGCCCGGCGACGTGCTCGCGACCGGAACGAACCACCGCGGGCTCAGCGCCTTCCAGGATGGCGATATGGTCGAGCTGGAGACGGAGCGCCTGGGCCGCTTGCGCGTACGGGTCCGCGACGAGCTCAAGCGCACGTGGGCCCGGGAGACCCGGCTCGAGCGGCAGGAGAAGAAGCTCGAGGGGACGACGCCGCAGCTGACGGGGAAGCACGCGCAGAAGCAGGACGGGTAGCGCTCAGCGACGCGCGCTCATCCCGTCCGTGTTGACGAGGTCCTTGGTCGTCCAGCCGTCCAGGTCGTACTCGGCCATGCACGTCTCGGCGAACTGCTTCCAGCGCTCGTACTGGCCCGACGCGAGCGCGCCGAACAGGGCGTAGCGCCGGATCTCCTCGTGGCTGCCCGAGTAGTTGATCTCGTAGAGCTCGTGGCGCCCGCCGAACTCGCTGCCGATCGCGTCCCACAGGAGCTTCATCAGCTTGACGCGGCCCACCGCGTCCACCCCGCCCGAGCCACGCAGGTAGAGGTCGAGATACTTGCGAAGGTCCGCCGTCTTGAAGTCGCGCGCGTGTGAGTTCAGGTAGATGAGCCCACTCGCCACGGTCTTCTCGATGAGGTTCTTCACCTGGACATAGGCCTCGGGCGCCAGCACCTGGTACGCCGCCGCCGGCTCCATGCCGGGCAGGATGCAACCGCCCGTCCACGGGTCGGCGGTCTTCGCCATCGCGTCCGAGAGTCCCCAGATCATGTTGCGCCACGCGATGACCTCGCCGAGGTTCGCCTCGACGCCCCGGAACGTCCGCGACCCGGTGATCTCCGTCGCCTTGATCATGAGGCCCGTGATGAAGTCGAGCTTCACGGCGAGCCGCGTGCAGCCGTGGATGAGGGCGCGCGGGAGGAAGCCGGTGCGCGGGAAGAAGTTGTTCGCCTTCTCGACGTCGGCGTACACGAACACGTCCTCCCAGGGGACGAACACGTCGTCCATGACGAAGATCGCGTCGTTCTCGTCGAGCCGGCTCGAGAGCGGGTAGTCGAAGGGGCTGCCCAGCAGGGCGGCGCGCATCTCGTTCGAGACGCGGCAGATCAGCTTCACGCCCTTCGCGTTCGTCGGCACCATGAACACGACTGCGAAGTTCCGGCCCTGCACCGGGATGAGGCCGTGGTGCGCGACGAACGTGAAGTGCGTCAGCGCGGAGCCCGTCGCCACCACCTTGGCGCCCGACACGTGGATGCCCGCGTCGGTTTCCTTCGTGACGTGGGCGTAGAGGTCGGTGGGGCCGCCGGCCGCGCCGGGCGCCATGTTGCGGTCCACCGGCGGATGGATGATCGCGTGGTTGATGAACGGCACGCGCTCCTGCGCGAACCGGTACCAGCGCCGGGCGTTCTCCTGGTAGGGCGCGTAGAACTCCGCGTTGGCCCCGAGGGTCGCGAGGAACGCCGCCTTGTAGTCGGGTGAGCGCCCGAGCCAGCCGTAGGTGAGGCGCGCCCACGCGGCGATCGCGTCGCGTCCCGCCACTTGCTCCGGGAGCGTCGTCGGGGCGCGGAAGTAGCGATGCGTGAACCCGCCCCAGTCGGTCGGCATGGTGAGGATGCCCGCGCCGCGTGTGTGGTCCTCGTGGAGCGCGTCGTACAGGCGGGCGAGCATCCGGGCGCAGTTCTGGAACGCCGGGTGCGCGGTGATGTTCTTCACGCGCTCGCCGTAGATCCAGACCTCCCGACCGTCGTCGAGGCTCGCCAGGAACTCCTTGCCCGTGTACGGCAGCGTCAGCGTCTTCGGTGTGGCTCCCGTGGCCATGGACGCACCCCCGTGGCGGTCAGGTCTTCAGCGCGAACTTCTGGAACGTGTGGCAGCCGGCGGGCGCGAGCCCGCGGCTCACCGCGAACGTCCAGGTCACCTCGCTCACGTAGACGTCGCCCCGCGAGTCCACGGCCAGACCGTGCGGCGCCGCGAAGCTCCCGGGCGCGCAGGCGTCGGCGCCGCCCCACCGTGCCAGCACCCGGCCCTCGCCGTCGTAGACGCTCACCCGGCCGCAGCGCGCCGTGTGGACGGGCCCGTGGCGCTGCGACGTCTGGCCCTGGTGCCACGGAAGCTCGGAGACGTAGGCGCGGCCCTGCGCGTCGAACACGAGGTGGGTCGGCCGCTGCGTGTCGGTCCACTCGGAGAGGTACTCGCCGTCCGGGCTGAAGATCTGGATGCGATCGTTCTCGCGGTCGCAGACGAAGACGCGCCCGTCCGCGGCGACGGCGATGCCGTGCGGCAGGTAGAACTGGCCGGGGCCGCCGCCCGGCACGCCCCACGACCGTCTGAGCTCGCCGCTCGGCGAGAACCGGTGCACGCGACAGTTGCCGTAGCCGTCGGAGACGTACAGGTCCCCCGTCGGCGCGACCGCGAGGTTCGTCGGGCGGTTGAATGGGCCGCCGGGCCGCGCGACGCTCCCGGTGTTCTTGCCGTCGTAGCCGGTCGCCGACGGCGTGTTCATGGTCCCGAGCGTCAGCAGAAGCTTCCCGTCCGGCGTGAACTTCCGCACGGTGTGGTTGCCGTCGTCCGTGCAGTAGAGCATCTCGTCCGGGCCGACGGTGATGCCGTGGGTCCGGTAGGTGAACTCGCCTCCGCCCCAGGAGCCCACGAACTTGCCCGTGCGGTCGTAGACGATGATCGGATGATCGCCGCGGCAGATCAGGAAGACGCGATCCTCCGAGTCGACGGCCACGCCCGCGACGTCGCGGTGCTCGTACCCCGGAGGCAGCTGCTCCCAGCCTGGGACCACCTCGTAGCGCAGCGCCTGCGTCTGCATGCGGCCCGACCTCCTCGGCGGCGCGCTCCGCGCGCTCCCCGCCCCGCGACGGTTCGCGGCCGGAGTATGGAAGCGGCGCGGCACCGAGTCAAGCCGCCGAGGACGGCGCGAGCTTGACGATGGACGGCATGACCTCGGCGGCGAACAGGTCGATCGAGGCGCCCGCCTCGGCCTCGCCCATGTCGCCGAACATCATCCGGCAGACGAAGTAGCTACACCCGCTCTCGGCGACCTGGCGCTCGATCTCCTCGCGCACGCGGCCCGGCGTCCCCACGATGGCGGCGCCCCGCTGGCGCGCCTCGTCGAAGTCGCGGGCGAAGTTGACGGGGATCGAGTTGAAGTCGCTCCAGAGCTTGGTCAGGTTCGCGTACCAGACGGCGTAGTTCGGCCGGGCGAGGGCTTCGGCCTCGGCCTCGGTGGGCGCGACGATCACCTGGCGCGACATGCCGAGCTTCGGCATCGGCGCCGTGCCGTGCGTGTGCTGCCACACCTCGCGATAGCGCTCGAAGAGCGGCCGCGCCCGCTCGCTGGTCGTGTTGGTGATGACGTGCACCTTGTGCGTCGCCGCCCACGCGGCTCCGGCGAGGTGGCCGAGGCCGTACCAGAGCGGTGGGTGCGGCTGCTGGAAGGGCCGGAGGACCATCGGCACCCTGCGGAACGTGTAGCGCCGCCCGCGATGGTCGAGGACCTCGCTCGTGAGCCCCTGAAGCACGATCTCGAGCGTCTCGAGGTAGATCTCCTCCGTCTCCAGGTGGTGCAGGTCGAAGTACGCCATCTCGTACGGGACGATGCCCCGGCCCACGCCGAAGTCGAAGCGCCCGCGCGAGAGCTGATCGAGCATGCAGACCTCCTCGATGAGCCGGAGCGGATTGTAGAGCGGCATGCAGTAGACGCACGGCCCCAGCCGGATGCGCCGGGTCCGCTGGGTGGCGGCCGCGAGGAAGATCCCCGGCGCCGGCGCCGTCCCCAGCGGCGTCGCGTGGTGCTCGGCCAGGTGATACGCGGCGAACCCGGCCGCATCGTACTTCTCGAGGAGACGCAACCGGCTCTCGTAGTGCTCGTGGAGCGGCACGTCGCGACGGTCGAGATGATCGAAGATCCCCAGCTCCATGTCAGACCTGGCCGACCCACGACGCCTCGGCCACGGCGCGCCAGCGCGCGCGGATCCGCTCGAACGCGTCCCGCGGCGGCGCGCCGGCGGCGAGCAGCGCCGCGTTCTGCTGCCAGCGCTCAACCTTCGTGGTGCCGACGATCGCCGTGTGCACGCCCGGCACGCCGAGCGTGAAGTTGAGCGCGGTGCCCACGGCCGTGTCCGGCCCGGCCTTCAGGAACTCGTAGTCGAGCGTCCGCAGGCGCGACCAGTAGGTCTGGTAGTAGGACGCGGCCGGCTTCCGCGCGTACCGCCACGCGGCGTTGGCCAGCGGTCGCTTGGCGATGACGCCCATCGCCTTCTCACGCGCCAGCGGCAGCGAGAGCTCGATGGCCTCCTGGTCCGCGATGCTGACGGAGGTCTGGAGCGTGTCGAAGCGACCGGACTCGACCGCATAGCGCGCCGCCTCGCCGTCGCCGCTGTACCCGATGTACCGCGTGAGGCCCCGCTCGCGCGCCTGCTCGAGCGCGCCGATCGCGTCGCCCCGCCGGAGCTCGGCGAGCGAGCAGCTGTGGAGCTGGACGAGGTCGAGGTAGTCGGTTGCGAGGCGGCGCAGGCTGCGCTCGATGCTGGCGAGGAGCGAGGTGGGCCGCCAATCCTCGCTCGGGAAGCCGCGGGCGTGCCCGCACTTGGTGAGGAGGTAGCACTCGCGGCGCCTCCCGCCGATGGCCCGGCCGATGAGGGCCTCGCTGTTCTCGTAGCACTCGGCCGTGTCGATCACGTTGAGGCCGGCGTCCAACGCGCCGCCGAGGAGCCGTGCGACCGTGCGGTCGCTCACGCCCTGGTAACCGATCTCCGCGCCCCCGAAGCCGAGGACGCTCGCCACCATGTCGGTCTTGCCGAGCCGGCGCCGATCCATACCTCGCGGAGACTAGACCCCGGGAGGCAGGGACGTCAATAAGTCCAGGCCGGTAAATGACGGCTGGGGGGCCGCGTCTTAAGGGCTAGCAGTCGGCTCCACCAAGGAGGAAATGCCATGAGACGCGTGGCTGCCGTGGTCCTGATCGCGATCCTGCTGTTGCCCGGCGTGGCGCTGGCCGGCTCGTCCACCGACGCCGCCCTGGGCCTCGGCGCGTTCGCCGTGTTCAACCAGATCATCTCGGGAACGGGCATCTTCGGGCGCCCCGCGCCCATCGTCCAGCCGGTCGTGATGACCCCGCCGCCGGTCATCGTCGTGCCGCCGCCGCCCGCTCTCGTGTACCAGGTCCCGGCCCCCGTGTACTACCGGACCTACGTGCACTACGTGCCGGCGTACCCGGTCTGGGTGCCGCCGGGCCGCGCCCCGCACGGCCGCTGGCAGAAGCACGGGTGGCGTCATCACGACGATTGATCCGCTGATCCGCGACTGATCCGCTGAAGCCAGCCGGACCTCCGCCCACCGGGCGGGGCCCGGCCGTGTCACGCCACACCCGCGCCACTGCCGCTTCGCCGTGCTAGGATGCGCGCGGCGGCCATGAAGGTCACCCACGTCACGACGCGCGTGCTGAGTACCCCGGCCGACAACCCGCTGGTCGTCGGCCTCCCCGCCCCGAGCGACACGCGCGAGTTCGTCACGCTCGAGCTCGGCACCGACCAGGGTCTCGTGGGCCTGGGCCTCACGTTCTTTGGCGGCGCGCTGACGCAGGCACTCAAGACCGCCGTGGATGGGCTCGCGCGCCTCGTCGTCGGCGACGACCCGACGCAGGTGGAGGCCATCGCCCTGAAGCTGCGGCGCGCCGCGGGCGGCGCAGGCCCAGGCGGGATCTTCACGCTGGCGCTCTCCGCCATCGACATCGCGTGCTGGGACCTCAAGGGCAAGGCGGCGGGCCAGTCCGTGTGCGCGCTCCTGGGCGGCCTGCGCGACCGCGTGCCGACGTATGCGAGCGGCGCCCTCATGCGCCCGCATCCCGTGGACTACCTGGGGAAGGCGGGAAAGCGCCTCAGGGACATGGGCTTCAGGCAGATGAAGATGCAGTGCGGGAGCGAGCCCACCGTGGCGGCCTCCCTCGAGCGCGTGCTCGTGGTGCGCGAGGCCGTCGGCCCGGACGTCGACCTCATGTGCGACATCAACCAGCTCTGGAGCGTGAACCACGCGATCGAGGTCGGGCGACGCCTCGAGCCCTATCATCTCTACTGGCTCGAGGATCCGGTCGCCCACGACGACTACGCCGGCCTCGCGCGCGTGGCCGACGCCCTCACCACGCCGATCGCCGCGGGCGAGTACCACTACGGCATCGTGCCGTTCCGCCATCTCCTCGAGGCGCGCTCCATCGACGTCGTGATGATCGACCTCGTGCGCGTCGGCGGCATCACGCAGTGGATGAAAGTCGCGGGCATGGCCGAGGCCTTCAACCTCCCCGTGGTGAGCCACCTGGTCCCCGAGATCCACGTCCATCTGGTGGCGGCGATCCCCAACGGGCTCACCGTCGAGTACATGCCGTGGACCCTGCGGCTCTTCGAAGAAACGCCCGCGCTCGAGGGCGGTCGGCTCACGGTGCCGACGAAGCCGGGCCTCGGCCTCGCGTTCGATCAGGCCGCGATCAAGCGCTACGAGCTCGTCTGACGCGCTACGGCTCGGGCAGCGCGACCACGTGCAGGCGCACGGGAAAGACGCCGGCCCCCACGCTGTCGATGGCGCGCGCGGCCGCGTACGAGAGATCGATGATACGGCCGCGGACCGCCGGGCCGCGATCGTTGATGCGCACCTCTACCGAGCGACCGTTGCGGAGGCTGGTGACGCGGACGCGCGCGCCGAAGGGGAGCGTCGGGTGGGCCGCCGTCAGCTTGTACATGTCGTAGACCTCTCCGCTCGCGGTCCGGCGGCCATGGAAGGGCCGGCCGTACCACGAGGCCTCACCGGTGCGCTCGACGGACGCCGACGGCGGCGGCGAAGGACGGACGACCGTGCAGCCCGCCAAGAGGACGAGGATCAGGAGCCAGCGACCCATCGCTTCGGGTAGGGGTCAGTTCCAATGGCAGGATAGCGTTGAAGGCGCGGCAGGAGGGTGAGGTTTTGAAGATACTAGACTCAGTGGACGGCTCCGAAGAGAAGCGCAACACCTCGTGCGGATTTACAGGTTTGCTTTCCCTTGACAGCCTCCCGGAACGGCCCTAGCCTGACGCAATAGCGCAGGTGGCTCGGCGCGATAAGTCATACATGAGTGACGCGCAGCGCAGAGATCCCTCGCAGTTCCGCCTGTCGGCCTTCCGCCTCTCAGGCCGCGGAGTTTTCTGACCGTACCGCCCCTCCCCGCGTAACGCGGTAGGACCGCCGGTCCTGTCGCAGTCGCGGGTCCGTCCTGTCGTCGTCGCGACGCATCGCCTCTGGGATATGCCCAGATTTTTTTCACTGTTGAGGAGGTCAGGATGTCTGAGGTCCGATTCATGGAGCCCGCCAACACCGCGATGCCGCCGAGCATCGTCGGCACCGCGCCACAGATGCTCGAGATCTACGAGACCGTCCGGCGCGTCGCGCCGACCCGCAGCACCGTCCTCATCCAGGGGGAGACCGGGACGGGCAAGGAATTGATCGCGCGCGCCCTCCACGCCGCGAGCCCGCGGGGCTCGCGGCCCTTCGTGACGGTGGACTGCAGCGCCCTGGCCGAGAGCCTGCTCGAGAGCGAGCTGTTCGGCCACGTCCGAGGCGCCTTCACCGGCGCCGTGACCGACAAGCGCGGGCTCTTCGAGGCGGCGCACGGCGGGACGTGCTTTCTCGACGAGGTCGGCGAGTTCAGCCCGTGCATGCAGGCGAAGCTGCTGCGGGTCCTTCAAGAGCACGAGGTGAAGCGCGTCGGAGGAACCGAGAGCTTCAAGATGGATGTCCGGGTCATCGCCGCGACCAACCGTGACCTAGGAGCGCTGGTCGCCGACGGAAAATTCCGAGAAGACCTCTTCTACCGTCTGAGCGTCGTGACGATCGTCCTGCCGCCCCTTCGCGAGCGTCGCCAGGACATCCCGCTGCTCGCCACGCACTTTCTCAAGACGTACGTCGCCGCGAACGACAAGCCGGTCGCCGCGATCTCGCCGGAGGCGATGGCGTGGCTCGTCGGCTACGGCTGGCCCGGGAATGTCCGCGAGCTGGAGCACGCCATCGAGCGCGCCGTCGCCCTGACGACGAATTCCGTGCTCCGCCCCGACGACCTGCCGCCCAAGCTCGGGCGCGCGGCAGGACGCGAGGGCGCGGTCGCCGGGCCGCCCCTGAGCCTGCGGGAGGTGGTGACCCGTCACGTGCGCCGCGTGTTGAAGGACGCACGGTGGAACAAGAAGCTCGCCGCTCAGCTGCTCGGCATCCACCGGCGGACCCTCTACCGGCTGACGAAGCGGTACGGCATTCCCCTGGGCGAGGGCGAGCGTGAGTGAGGCGGAGTGGCTCACGCGGCCGCGTGACGGCCACACACAGCCAACGATGCGAACTCGCTGCGCTTCTCCCGAGAGGCGGCCGCGCGGTGTGACGCTTTGATCGCCGTCGGCGCGGCGACGCGCGCCACAGCCTGCCGACGCGCGCTCGCGGCGCCAGTGTCGGCGGTCACTTAGACAGGACGCCCGTCGCCTCAGCGTGGCGACGGGCTGGCAGGCGCATTGCTCCGCTGCTCGGCGCTCGCGTCGACACCGAGGGGTGGGAGTCGCACAACGCAGATTGAAACGTATCCGCGAAAGGAGGCAATGCGATGCCCGAGAAGACGCACGTGACCGCACCGCAAGCGCAGCACCAGCCGATGGAGCTGTCCTGGGAGAACGTGTCCGAGCCCGGCGCCTACGTGGACGTGGGCACCGGGGAGCTCTATCGGATTCCGCAGGAGGCGCTGCTCCAGGGAGCCTCGCCCGTGATCCGGAAGGAGAGCGTCAGGCCGGCGCGGCTGGTGCAGCTCAGCAGGAACCCGTTCATCATCACGTTCCAGGCCCGCATGCTGGCCTGCGAGCACAACGTCCAGCCCAATTTCTGAACGTCGCTCGACCGCGACGACGACCCGATCGCGTGACGCGCGAGGAGGGCGGTGCGGACCTCTCCGCCCAATCGGTCACGGCGGCGTGCACAGGCCCGACCAGGCCACCGCTGCCGTGACCGGTTCCCCGGCTCGCGCTTTCCCCGCCGCGCAGGACGGAACGCTGTAAAATCCCTCCAGCCCGTTGACCTCGATCGAAGGGGTTGCCCATGGCGACGCGACCTCCCGAGGATGCGCTGCTGGCCGACCTGGACAAGGTGGTGCGGGACACGCTCGCCTATTTCGAGGGGCCGGGGCGGGCGAGCAAGGCTCGCGTCGACCGATGGCAGGCTCGCGACGTGCTGATGCACTTCATCTACTTCCACGACGCCACCGCGTGGGGCATCCAGTCGGTGGCGACGGGCGGCCCCCTCTGGCCGGTGCCGGGGGACTCCGACACCGTGAACGAGGTGTGCCGGCGCCTGCACGAGCACGAGAGCTTCGACGAGCTCCTGATCCAGGTGCGACTGGCCCACGCCCGGCTGCTGCGTGCCGCTCGCGGCGCGCCGGATCTCGACACGCCCTGCTTTCGGCGGGCGAACGGTGACACCATGACGGGACGCCAGCGGCTCGAGCTGCTCGCCCGTCACTGGGCCGAGCACGTTCAGGAGCTGCGGGCGGCAGCCAAGGCGGGATAGCTCGGGCCGAGCACCTGCGCTTCGGGCCGCCCCGCTCCTGGTGTACCCTCTCGCATCAGCGAGAGGAGCGACCATGGATCTTCTGAACGGCAGGGTGGCGGTGATCACCGGCGCGAGCAAGGGCATCGGGCGGGTCATGAGCCGCCTTTTCGCGGCCGAGGGCGCGGCTGTGGTCTGCGCCGCCCGCTCCGGCGCGCTGGTGGAGGAAACGGCCGCGCTCATCGCCAAGGAGGGCGGGCGGGCGGTCGCGGTGACGGCCGACGCCGCCAAGGAAGCGGACGTGAAGCGGATGGTCACCGCGGGCCTGCAGGCCTTCGGCAAGATCGACACGCTCGTCAACAACGCCGGTGACGGCGGGCCGACCAAGCCGGTGCAGGAGTACACCGAGGAAGACTGGTTCTACACGATCAACTCCTGCCTCACCAGCTCGTACATGTGCATCCGCTTCGTCGCGCCCGAGATCATCAAGGCCGGCGGCGGGGCCATCGTGAACATCTCGTCGGGGGCGGGACGTCGCGGGCTCCCCTACCGCATCGGCTACTGCTCAGCCAAGGCCGGCCAGGTTGGGATGACCTACGGCGTGGCCCTGGAGCTGGCGCCGTACAACATCACCGTCAACTGCGTCGCCCCCGGCGCCATCGAGGGCGATCGCATCGACCGCGTCATCGAGGGGCAGGCCAAGGTGCGGGGCATCTCGGTCGACGCCATGCGCCAGACGCTGATCGAGCGCTCGCCGCTCAAGCGGATGGCTCGAGCCGACGACATCGCAGCGGCCGCGGCGTTCCTGTGCAGTCCGCTCGCGCGCAACATCTCGGGCCAGGTCCTCCCGGTCAACGCCGGGGAGCCGGCCGGCTGACCCACACGGAGATCTCATGGCCCACAAGGGAATGAAGTTCGGCATCTTCCTCGCGCCGTTCCACCGCATCGGCGAGAACCCCACGCTCGCCCTGGCGCGCGACATGGAGCTGATCGAGTGGCTCGACTACCTCGGCTACGACGAGGTCTGGGTGGGCGAGCACCACTCGGCGGGCTGGGAGCTGATCGCCTCGCCCGAGATCTTCATCGCCGCCGCTGCCGAGCGGACGCGCCACATCATGCTCGGCTCCGGCGTGACGAGCCTGCCCTACCACCACCCGCTCCTGGTGGCCCAGCGCTTCGTCCAGCTCGACCACATGACACGCGGTCGCGCGATGCTCGGCTGCGGGCCGGGCGCCCTCGTGTCCGACGCGTACATGCTAGGGATCGAGCCCGTGACCCAGCGGGTGCGCATGGAGGAATCGCTCGACGCCATCATGCAGCTCCTTCGTTGCGCGGAGCCGGTGACGATGAAGACCGACTGGTTCGAGCTGCGCGAGGCGCGTCTCCACCTGGCCCCGTACACCGAGCCGCACTTCCCGATCGCCGTGGCGAGCACGATCACCCCCGCCGGCGTGACGGCGGCGGGCAAGCACGGTCTCGGCGTGCTCTCGCTCGGCGCGGGCCTGCCGGGCGGGCCCGAGGCCCTGGCCGATCAGTGGAAGATCGCGGAGGAGACCGCCGCCAGGCACGGCAAGCGGATGGACCGGAAGGACTGGCGCCTCGTGGTGAACGTCCACGTCGCGGACGAGGACGAGCAGGCCCTGCGCGAGGTGGAGCGCGCCGAGCGGCACGAGACCATCACCTACTTCGAGGAGACGCTCGGCCGCCCGCCGGGTCGGGCCGACGATCCCTTGCGCGAGGGCGTGCAGATGGGCACGACCCTGGTCGGCTCGCCCGAGACCGTGATCCGCGGCATCGGGCGGCTCGAGGAGCTGAGCCGGGGCGGCTTCGGCGGGATCCTGTTCCGCGCCCACGAGTGGGCCAACCGCGAGAAGACGCTCAAGAGCTACGAGCTCTTCGCCCGCTACGTGATGCCGCGCTTCCAGGGCTCGCTCGACACCATCCGCGGCTCGAACGAGTGGGCGCGCGGCAACCGCAAGACCATCTTTGGCCCCAACGTGGAAGCCGTGCGCCGGGCCTACCTGGACGCCGGCCGCCCGATCCCCGCCGAGTACCGCCAGCGCACCTCCGGCGCGCGCGACGTGGAGCCGCCCGCTTCCTGACCGCGGGGCGGCCTCACGGCCGCTTCAGCCGGAGATCCTCGTACGGCGACAGGTAGAAGCCGGGGATCGCGTTGGCCAGGATGTCGTCCACCCGCGGCCCGAGCCCGGTCGGAAAGCCGAGGTGGTACAGCGGCGCCTGCGTAACCTGCTCGTTCAGGATGCGCTGGAGCTGGTGCAGGAGCGCCTCGCGCTTCTTGCGGTCGAGCTCCTTCGCCTGCCGGCGGAAGAGGTCGTCCACCTCGGGCAGGGCGCCGAAGGCGAAGGCGCCGTTCGCGGTGACGAACGACTCGAGCCGCGTGGCCGCGTTGCCGGAGATGCCGGTGATCGTGAGCACCACCCCGCGCAGCTTCTTCTCACGCCACGCCGTCAGGAAGGTCGCCCGCTCCATGGTGCGCATCTTCGTGCGGATGCCGACCGCGTTGAGCCATCCCATGATGGCCTCGCCCATCGCCGTGTAAGGCGGGAAGGGTGTGAGGTCGCCCGCGTCGAACCCGTTCGCATAGCCGGCCTCGGCGAGGAGCTGCCGCGCGCGCTTGGGGTCGTAGGGATGCGGCTCGAAGGGCAGGGCGAACTCGAAGCCGCGCGGGACGATGCTGCCAGTCGGACGCGAGAGGCCCAGGGTCTCGGCCTGGTTGAGCGCCTGGCGGTCGACGGCGAGGCTCGCGGCCAGTCGGACACGGCGGTCGGCCCAGGGGGACTTTGGATCCCACTGCTCCGGGAAGTCGAGCCAGAAGATGCCGAGGAGCGGCGCCGCCAGCCGCAGCCCCGGGGTCCGCCGGATGTCCTCGGCGGTCGCGCCGCTCAGGAGGAAAGCGACGTCGACTTCGCCGCTCTTCAGCGCCGCCGCGCGCGTCGTCTCGTCCGGCAGGATCCGGAAGACGAGGCGCTTGATCGCGGGGGACCGGCGCCAGTAGCCGTCGAAGGCCTCGAGGACCAGCTCCACGCCTGGCCTGAAGCTCACGAACTTGTACGGCCCGGCGCCGACCGGCGCCTTCCGGAAGCCATCCTCGCCGACCCGCTCGACATACCGCCGGGGCACGACCCAACCGGGGCTCGCGACCATGGTGCCGTAGAACGCGGGAAAGTCTGGCCACGGCTCCCTGAGGACGAATCGCAGGCGACCGGGTCCAAGGATCTGAATTTCCTTGACGTTATCCTTGAAGAGCTTCGCCGCGCCCCCCTTGTAACGCTCGAACGAGAACTTCACGTCGTCGGCCGTCACAGGATCCCCGTTGTGGAAGTGGACGCCCTGACGCAGGGTGAACTCGACAGCGAGTCCGTCCTTGGACATGCTCCACGACTCGGCGAGGCTCGGCGACGCGGCGGCGCCGGGCATGGGCTTCAGCAGCGCATCGTGGAGCGCGTAGAGCGTGAGATAGGGCGTGATGATGCTTTCGCTCTCCGCGGGGTCGAGCCAGCGCGCGGGCAGGCTGTAGTGGAGGGCGAAGGTGAGCGTCCCCTCGGGCGCCGCCGCGACGGTCGACACGCCGGCCAGCAGGAGGACCGCGCCGAGACCGGGCAGAAAGCAGCGGGCCGCCCGACGACTCACAGGTCGGCGACCTCGACCGCCTCGCCCGAGGCGGCGCTCCGGGCCACCGCCTCGGTGAACTCCATGTAGCGCACTCCGTCCTCGAACGTCGTGCGGGAGACTTTCTCGGCACCGCGAATCGCGCCGACGAACTCCTCTTCGACCCGCCAGCCGATCCGCCGCTCGGCGGGGATCGGGATCTCACGGAGCTCCGTGTCGCCGCGCCGCCCGCCGGAGAGGCGCCTGGCGTCGGCCTCGAGCCGGAGCGTGCCCTCGCTCCCGAAGATCCACACCTCGCTCGGCGGGGCCAGCGCGGTGACCGCGCTGAACCGGAGATGGGCGACGGCGCCGCCCCGGAGCGTGGCCAGGACGTCCACGTGATCGGGCACGCGCACGTCGTGCCAGGCTCCGCCGGCGTCGCGCCGACGCGGCACCGTGACCCTCGTCGCCGCCAGCACGCGGCGGGCGGGGCCGAGCCAGCGCATCATCGCCTCGTACCAGATGCCCATGTTGAGGACGTTGAGCCCGCTGAGCGACGCGTCGTGGCGCCAGTGCATCGGCTCCGCCGGATCGACGAACCGGCCCTGGGCCGCCTGCAGCTCGACCGCCAGGACCTCGCCCGCGTAGCCCTCGCCGAGCAGGCGCCGCAGGGTCGCGTCCACCTCGAGCGTGTGAGGGGCCGGCACGAGCTGGGCGACGAGGTGCGGCGCCCGGCGCGCGGCGTCGAGCATGCGCCGCCCGTCGGCGGCGTCCATGGCCATGCGCGCCTCGCAGAGGACGTGCTTGCCATGCTCGAGCGCCGCCACCGTGATCTCGCGGTGCATGTAAGGCCAGGTACCGATGCAGACCGCGTCGACCTCGCGGGCCCGCACCAGCTCGTGCCAGTCCGCGTAGACGCGGGGGATGCCGAAGTCGCGTGCGACGCGCTCGCCCGACTCTTTCGTCCGGTTGGCGACCGCCACCAGCTCGATTCCGGAGAGCTTCTGGAAGCCCGGGATGTGCCGGCTCCGGGTGTTCTTGCCGGCGCCGACGAAGCCTACCCGGATCGTCTCGCCGCTCATTGCGCGACATGGTAGCACTCCGCACCCGTGGCTGGTATCCTCTCGCACCAAGGATGATGCTCGTCCGCGCCCTCGTCCTGCTTCCCTTCGTCGCCTACCTGGTGACCCTGCCGCCCCACCTGGTCCACCACCTCTTCGAGCACGACGCGGCCGACACCGACGACTGCGCGTTCGCGGCGGCCGCCGAACGACACCACGCGGCGCCGACGCCCGTCGTCGCGCTGCCGCCCGCCCTCGGCCTCGTGTCGGCCGTCGCGCCCAAGACGGACGCGCGCCAGACCGCCCGCCCGCCACGCCCCGCCGGCGCGCGCGCGCCTCCGTTCGCCGCCTAGTCCCTCACGTCGTCCACGCCGTCGCCAGCTCGCCCGGGGGAGTCGCTGCGCGTCTCTGCGCGCCGTGCGCCCGGCGTCGGCCCAGCCTCATCATCCGACCGCACCGGAGGGGACGATGCGCAGACTCTTGGGATCCGCCGTCATCGGGAGCGTCGCGCTGCTCGCGCTGTCGCCGCTACCATGCTTCGCCCAGGCGGCGGGCGCGGCCGAGATCGAGCTGCTCCGGCAGGAGATGCGGAGGCTGCAGGAGCGCCTCCAGAAGATCGAGCAGGCCCGCGCTCCCGCGCCCACGGCGCCGGTCGTGGTTCCGGTGGCGGCCCAGGCGCCGCCGGTCGTGGCGCCGCGCCCGGGCGAGCGCGAGCTCCAGCTCGAGCGCGAGCACCCGCTCGAGACGCTCGGACTACCGATACCCGAGGTGGCGGGCCTCCGGATCTCCGGCTTCTTCGTCGGCTCCGCGAACTACAACTCGCACATCCAGATGGTGCCGGAGTTCGCGGGCGGCGCGCCCGTCAGCTCCGAGCCTCATCGCACCGACTTTCGCTTCGACCAGTTCACTATCGGCGCCTTCAAGACGTTCGCGCCCTGGCTGTCGGCGGGCGCCAGCCTCGAGGTGGAGCGCCACAGCCACCGTCACACGCACGGCTTCGATCCGGACTTCGGCTGCCTGAGCTCCGGCGCCCCCTGCACCGAGCAGTTCGGCAGCGAGGCGGCCACCACCGAGGTCAGCCTGCACCGGTTCAACCTCACGGGCGTCGCGCCCCTCGGCAAGGGCCTGGCCCTCTCCTTCGGGCGGTTCGACACGCCATACGGTATCGAGCGCCACGACGCTCCGCTGAACCTGACGGCGACCACCTCCGAGCTCCAGCGCTTCGGGCGCCCCCAGAGCATGACGGGCTTCCAGGCGGCGTACCAGTTCACGCCCTGGCTCGACGCCACGGCGTGGGTCGTCAACCGCTGGGAGAACGAGACCACCGAGGACCCCTTCGAGGACAACAACCGTGACAAGAGCGTCGGCGGGCGCATCGGCTTCACGCCGCTCCAGGGCGCCCAGCTCCTGAACTTCGGCATCGGCGGCTGGTGGGGCCCGGAGCGGGACAACGACACCCGCCACGACCGCTGGATCCTGGACGCCGACGTGACCTGGTCCCCGTTCTCCCGTCTGCTGCTGGCCGGCGAGCTCGTCTACGGGGGCGAGAACGAAGTCTCCTTCCGCCGGCGCGGCGTCCCCTTCCCGGCGCCGTCGGTCAACCGGCGCGGTGCGAACTGGCTGGGCCTCTACGCCCTCGGTCATTACGACGTCACGAGCTGGCTCGGGCTCACCTTCCGCTACGGCCTCTTCGACGACCCGGACGCCGCCCGGACGGGGGTTGCGCAGCTCCTCCAGTCGTGGACCATCACGCCCATCCTCCATCTCTCACGCCTCATCCCCGACCTGCGGCCGCTCGGCGTGACCTACGCGCGGACCCAGCACCCGCTCGACTGGGTGGACGTGCGCTTCGAGTACCGCCTGGATCAGTCGAACCGGCTGGTGTTCTCGGACGCCAGGCCGAGCGTGCCGATCTCGGAGGCCGATCGCGTCGGCCATGAGGTCACCATGCAGTTCGTCGTCAACTTCTAGGAGCCAGCGATGAACGGAATCTATCTCGCGCGCCTGCCCCTGAGCGCGAAGGTCTTCTGCACGCTCTTCCTGGTGGGCATCGGCTGCGGGGCCGTCGCCGCCTTCGTGCAGGCGGCGACCGCCGTGGGTCTCTCGCCCAGCGACGTGGAGGCGAGCCTCGCGCCCGACATGCCGATGACGCACCTGGGCCACGACCAGATGAGCGCCGAAAGGGAGATCGCGCTCGGCGAGGTCTCGAGGGCGGCCCGGGTCTGGATCCGGACGCCGCTCCTGATCCAGACGAGCCACACCCATCTGTTCGGCCAGACCCTCATCGCCGGCCTCCTCGGGCTCATCTTCCTGTTCGCGTCCGTCCGCGAGTGGCTCAAGGCGCTCATCGTGGCCCTGCCCTTCGTGGGGACGCTCATGGACATCGGCGGCATGTGGCTGACGCGCTTCGTCTGGCCCGGGCTGGCGGGCCTCGTCATCACCGGGGGCAGCCTCTTCGCCCTCGGGTACGCGCTGATCACGATCGTCTCGCTCTGGCAACTCTGGAGCAGAACGGAGGTACGCGCATGAACCGCTCCGCCGTCCGCGGCCTCGTCGGCCTCGTGGGCGCCGTGGTCCTGCTCGGCGGTGTCGCCGCCGCCCACGTCACGCCGCCCGTCGTCCTCGTGTCCGATCGGGATGCGATCGTGGGCTTGCTCGCCGGCGCCCGCCGGTTCTTCGTGCGCGAGGTGCGCCTGGCGCCGGCCGAGCGCCAGGCGATCCGGCAGCAGACCGGCTGGAGCCCCGACGACGACTTCTATCGCTTCTACGTGGGCCGCGACGAGCAGAACCGGGTCGTCGCCGCCATCGTCTTCGTCACCGACTTCACGATCCACGGGCCCGTCCGGGTGGCGGTCGCCCTCGGGCCCGACGGCAAGGTGAAGGGCGCGACCGTCGTGGAGGTGACGGAAGAGACGTATACCTGGATCAAGCCGCTGCTCGACGAGAACTTCACGCGCACCTACGTCGGCCGGGACGGGCGCGGCAGCTTCACGGCCCCCGCGCGCCCGGACTCGATGGGGCAGTTCTACGCTCAGGTGATCGCGAGCCTGATCCAGCGCGCGGCGGTGCTGTTCGAGGTCTCCGTGGTCAAGCGCGGCGACGCCGCGTGAGCGCCTGACGGCGCTCCCCGAGCGGGGCGCCGCGCGCGGGGTATCATGCGGCGCAGCGGAGGGCCGATTGCCCGCGGGGAGGACCGTCCATGGCACAGGAGCCCACTCGACCGTTCACGGGCGCGGAGTTCCTCGAGAGCCTGCGGGCCGGCCGGGAGGTCTGGATCTACGGCGAGCGGGTCGAGGATGTGACCACGCACCCGGCCTTCCGCAACCCGGCGCGCATGCTGGCGCGGCTCTACGACGCGCTGCACGAGCCCGCCACGCGCGCCGTGCTCACGTGCGCCACCGACGGAGGCTCGGAGGGCTTCACCCACCGCTACTTCCGCGCCCCGACGAGCGCCGCCGAGCTGGTCGACGCGCGCGACGCCATCGCCGCCTGGGCGCGCCTGAG